>Ga0157378_10002188_pt1 | contig 17337 bp, 19 predicted proteins | sample M65metaG_FD_115309 | JGI IMG/M metagenome (GOLD analysis project Ga0157378, IMG submission 115309) | Miscanthus rhizosphere microbial communities from Kellogg Biological Station, Michigan, USA - M6-5 metaG | ecosystem: Host-associated > Plants > Roots > Rhizosphere > Soil | place: USA: Michigan...
AGTACTGTGATGCGGTAATCTTTATCCGCTGCCTCGCGCAAAGTGGACAGTACCACGCCGCTGGTGGCAATGCCTGTGAGTACTATATGCTGTCTGCCCTGCGCCCGCAGCACCACTTCCAGGTCGCTGCCGGTAAATGCGCTTACCCGGCGCTTGATCACTACTATATCGGTAGCCAGCGGCGCTACGGCAGTATGTATCTTTACCCATTCGTTCATGTCGGCTGCGGCTATCTGCTGTTTCCCTGCCGAGAAGCCCTTTCTCTGCCTTGTGACAAATGCCACAATATTTCAATGACTTTTCGCCACCCTATGGACCCGGTGGCAATGGGAGTTACTCCCCCCTGCAGGTAGCATCCCCGGAAGAGCTATTCCATCCATTATTTGGGTGCATTTCAAATATTCGCGGTAGCAACAAGTAACAATTTCGCTCTTTCAGAGCTTGATTCATTTGGTCTCAGGTCGATGGGCGTTGCCCATCGCTGTGATATCAGGCCTCTTTCAGGGCCAAACAATGCGAGGATGGCTGAGGCGTTGAACTCAACCTTCGCGAAAATTTGAAATGCACCCGGCTATTCCACTCATTATTCCCTTCCCATTTATTTCTTGTATTTTTGCCATCTCTACCCGAAGTTTTCCGGGCTTCAACTTTTCTAAAAATAACAAATACGATGATGCGCATACGCTACGCCTTCCTGTTCTTAATGCTCCTTTGCTGTTCTGCAACGTCTTTCGCCAGTCCTGGTGATACCACTATTGTCACTACCAGCCCACTATTGAATGCCGATGGCAGCGCCAGCTTCGATACCCTAATCGTATTGCCCACCACCACCACTTACCGCAAGATCTTCCTGGTCTATACATTAAATTCACACGCCTGTGCGTCTGGTTCCATGTACTGCCATCAGTGGGATTATATCGGCAACGTTACCCTTAAATCGCCTCATGGCGATACCGTGGAACTTGCCCGCATTATCACTCCCTTTGCTACATCTGGCTGGACCCGCTTCCCCAATCCGCCCGCATGGTCTGAGGACTATGTTTTTGACGTCACCGATTTCGCACCCCTGCTCCGCGACAGCATCACCATCAACAGCGCCCTTGGCGTTGGCTCTCCCGGCTATGGCATTTATACAAAGCTCGTTTTCATAGAGGGCACACCCGACAGGAATACCGTTTCGATCAAGCGACTGTATGCCACGGGCTCGCCTACTTACGGCAGCGCTACAAATCCAATAGATAATCATTTTCCGGTGCGCAATGAAACCGCTCCTGCAGGCGCAGTCAGCGCGGCGTTCAGGTTTATCATTACCGGCCATGGTTCCGATGTCAACCAATGCTGCGAATTTGCCGACCATTATTACGACCTCTACCTGAATGGCTCCTCCATCCTGCGGCAGCATGTATGGCGCGATAATTGCGGACTGCAGGAACTTTACCCACAAGGCGGCACTTGGTCTTTTAACAGGGCCAACTGGTGCCCCGGTGCTACGGTGACGCCTTACTACCACCTGCTGCCTGCTGTAACTGCCGGTACTAATTACAATGTCAACGTGAGTTTTGAACCCTATACTGTCGCCAGCCCGTCTGGCAATTATGATGCCAGTGCATCAGTGGTCTATTATGGTGGTATCAACAAAACACTCGATGCCTCTATCGAAGACATTATTGCGCCTTCATTGAGGCCGGAGCACTTCAGGGAAAACCCATCCCACAATTTACCCATCGTGCACATACACAATTCCGGAAGCACTACTATTGATAGTGTGGCCTTCCAGTACGGTGTTGTTGATTCTGCCATGCAGAGTTTTGTATGGAATGGCAGCCTGGCGCCCCTGGCCGATACCATCATTTCCCTGCCGGCTTCGGCAAGCATTGCCTATATGTCGGCCACTGCGCAGTCGGGCACGTTCCCATTCATTATTACAATTACTGCTGTCAATGGTGCGCCCGATGTGGACCACACCAACGACACCATGCGGTCGCAGTTCATCGTAGCGCCCAACTGGCCTGATACTATCGCCATCAAAATGCTGACGAGCAACCTGGCGGCAGACGGACAAAACCTGAATGCCAGCCCTTCGGATGCCAACTGGTACATTACCAACATGGCTGGTGATACTATCCTCTCGCGCACCAATACCAACTACAGCACCCTGTATGCCGATACGGCCATCCTGCCGCACAATGGCTACTACAAGTTCACTGTCAGCACCCCTGGCTTCTGCGCAGGCCTGCATTGGTGGCTATACGATCAGGCAGTAACAGGCTATGTGCCCGGCTACCTGCAGGTGAAAAAACTGACCAATGCCAACATACCTATGCATGGCTATTTTTATGCCACCAGCACGTCGCCCGGCGGCCTCAAAAACTTCGGTGAGCATGATGATTTCGGCTGCGCCTTCTCACAGTATTTTTATGTGTCCAGCATCAACGATGTGCGGGTGGCAAGCATTAAGAGCGCTGCCGTGGTAGCCATTTACCCCAACCCTGCCAACGAAGAGATCAACGTTGACTTCGGTACCACAGACCACACAGGCTCGACCCTGTCGCTGATCAACATGCTCGGCCAGACTGTCTATACCACGAAAGTCACTTCGAGCACCCTCACCATCAACAGCCGCTCATTTGCGCCGGGAGTTTATTCGGTGCTGTGTACTTCTGCGTATGGTAGCAGTAGCATTGGGAAGGTGAGTGTGGGGCATTAGGGGGGAAGGTAGTGCGAGATCGTAGTGATGTTTCGTGACGGTGGTAGATTGGAATCATTTCCGTTGGTCCGAGGGTTTCCCTGGACCTATTGTCTGCAAGCGCCCAGCTAGCAAACTGAATTTTTCATTAAATTTGTATAGAACATTCTATAGCATCATGGCTGCAACCAGCGACATTAGAACACGTGCAAAAAAGAGCATAGACAAGGCAGATGATACTACCGTGAAGATGATACTGGCTATGCTTGAGGTGCATGAACACGAAGTGAAGGAAGAGACAGCCTACGAAAGGGAGATGCTCCGCCGCATAGACGATTACGAACAGGGGAAAATAACGCCTCTCTCGCTTGACGAACTTGAAACAAGAGTTCGGGCTAGCCACAAAAAGTAGGTCGCCCGAAATTGCCTCCAACCAAAGCCCCGCGGCATTACGCCCCCGCTGGCACCGCTTCCATCTTGCTCACACTCCTGTATGGGAATGAACTGTAAATATTCCTGCGCACAAATCGCCCAAGGGCCGGTGCATTCACCATTTTCACATACACGGCCTTCGATATGCCAAACCACTCATAGCTGTTGCCATCGGCAAAATCGATCTGGAGTGTTTCGTCTTTGTATTCAAAATTGGTAATTGGCGTGTTGGTTGTCGCGGAGAATGCGTCAAAGGTTTGCGCCTTTGTCTCAGCCGATATGCTCACCAAGAAGTGGTATGCCTCTATAATGTGCCGGCTCTTGGCTTCAGCCAGCGCTGCATTATCGGGGAACTTGTCAGGGTGCCATTCCTTCATCAGGTTCCGGTAGTTTGTTTTCAGTTCCTGCAGCGTCACCTGCTCGTTCACACCCAGCAGCTTTCTGTAACCAATTATCTTTTTCATTCTATATCTTTTAATAAAGCTTAGGGTAAATTCAGCTTTGGAACAATAAACGCTCTAAACTCTTTTGCTATGCTAATCGCGTCTTCAACATCATTATCAGAAAGCTCAATTTTACTATCCGGGTATCTTAGTTCAACACCATAATCTTCCACCACCAACGCTTTTTCAAACCATACGTCCGGTACAACTTGCTTAGTATTGATGAGCTCTAACAGATAAACTATATCGTGAGTCTTCCTGATTTCTAAATCTTCAAAAATCATCCAGGCCTTTATATATTTTTCAATAGCCTGCTGACAATGAAACGCAATGGTGTCTCTATACGCTGGTATATTAGTATTAATAAGAACTGCCGATCCAAGATCGTGATCTCCTTTCTCAACCCAGCGAACTATTAAATCACTACGATTGTTCATATACTACCTTGCTTGTCTTTAAAGCATTGTGTAGAAATGAAAATTCATTCGAAGACTCCTCTTCAAATTCGCCGGGAGTATATATTTTCAGATCAAGCGGAATCAAGGCTCCAAATAATAGTTTCCGAAGTTCGCGCCCCCTTTTTATTTTAGGCGTATCGGTATTCTTAATAATGATAAAATCCAAATCACTATCTGGATGCGGGTTGCCTGAGACGTAAGAGCCAAATAAGAAAATCTTTACAGGTTTATAACCTGTGCTTATTTTATTTATAATTTCAGAAATCTTAGATTGGCTTATCATAAAAAATTACTCAGCTCATGACCCTCAAAAAAAGTTGCGCAAAGGTATGACTTTTTCCCAGCGAGAATAGTTAAATTAACGTTAGTTTCTAATATATCCGGATGCGCGAACCAGATTTAAGACTTCTTCAGTTCCTTATCTCCTTTGTGCTCTTAATGAAACTTTGTGTTCGAACCGGAAAAACCGGTACTAAAGTGGTACTTTTTTATGCTTAGATAATTGCAATATTGTATTGTGTTTTCGCTCACAATCAAAATGAAGACCATGCTCCGGAAATATGTAATACTGTCGTTGTTGCTGCTTTTGCCGGGCCTGTCACGGGCACAGAACCAGCCGTTCTATTACAAGCATATTTATACCGAACTAAAGACAACAAATTTCATTTTTGCATTCTATCCGTTAAGCTTTCAATACTTTGAGCTGAAGGAGAAGGATACCTGCACCACCTTCAAGAGTTTTACCATCAATAAAGCCGCCGCCAGCCTCAGCTGGAAGGGCTACAAAGTACGGATATTGCTCAAAGACGGCCGGCAGGCAACCAGCCTGATAGGAACCATTAAGGAAGGCAGGCTTGCATGCAGCTATGTTGTTCCGGCCAAAGAAGATCACACCCAGTTTTTCTGCTTCCCAGGTAAGTTTACGGGTGAGGATATTGACAAGCTATGGCTGGTAATGGAGGATGAGTCATTTGAACTGGAACTTCATAAGGATGATAAATAGGTTCGGATTTTTCCTTTGTTCCGGATGCCCCGAAGGGCATTCGGAACAAAGGGTCATTCAACACTTACAAGCTTTATTACAGACTGCAACAGCCCGTAATTATCGTAGTTATTGGTTTTAACTGCCATGCCGTAATAAGGAGAAAACCATTCTTCCCTGTAGTTTACAATGTATCCCTGTTCATTTGCCCCTGTAACTTCGTCGATGATATACTTAGTTGTAATGGCTGCCGCATCGAAGTACTTTTGATTATCATCGTGTATAGTTTTACTCAGGCCGGCATGGTCGTTAATATAGTTTGACTGGTCCATTTGAAAATCTATTTGCGATGAGTTCTTTATCCATATTTCAGCTCCGATCATATACGTATCTATATCTTTTCCACCTACCTTGATCTTGCTTTTTTCTTTTACGACCCCCGGCTGGTTCAAAGTAAGCATAGCCCCAGTGGTTGTTGCTTTAAACTTCTGGGTCACCCGGCCAGAGTAGCTGTAGGCATATGTATTGGTATGGAAAAACATTTTCACTTCATCATTCTTTTCTATCGGGAACATTGCCATCAGGTCAGAATAGGCTGGCGTAACGTCTCCTACATTTAAAGCAATGGGGACAACTTCAGTGCCCGCATAATATAGCCCTACAGTATCTCCTTTTATTTTCATCGGCGTCGTTGCCTCGCAGCGATGAACATACATAGAGTCCTTCCCATATTCGAGTATGCTTCTGTAGTCGGCTGCAGGACTTGTGAGTTTCATGACCACTTCTATTTTTCCATTCTTCTCAGTTACGCTGGTCACCGTATATTCAAAAGTTGATATTTTGGTGGGCTCTATTTTCCCGGCGGCGAAATCCTCTCTTAAACGCTCGGCCTCGCTTTGTTTTGCTTTAAGGCTCCCTTTTTTGAATTTTGAACTGAGGTCAAATCTCAATGGGTAAGAGGTCACCTCTTGTCTTACTTTACTTCCCACTTTATAAGCTGTTTGTACCTGTGCGATGCAGCTTAAACTAAATAATGCGAGCAAAATTGTCGCTGTCGTGTTTCTTATGGTTACCTGCTTCATACGCGTTTTTTTGTGTGAAAATGATTGGTTTGGTATTGTTACTACGATACGAAATTGTACCTCCTGGTCACGATAATATTTTATCACTTTGTTTCATGAATGTCTTTCGGGCATTTTCGCTAAACCGATATTGTTTTTAGTTTGTCTTAGGAGGCAAATTTAGTTTCGGCAAATAGGGATGACAATACTCCTTTGGGAGTATTTACGCAAGCCAGATACATGATGGGTTCCCATCGACGGGTCTCCATAGTCTGGCCGCGAGTGTAGAGGGCCGCCGATAGTCGCCCTCACCAGGAAAGGGAGCGGAGGCCGGATAGCCGAATAGGGCTCCGAACTTTGCAGTCTACCAGAAGCAACCCAAAGGCTCTGTTTGCGGGAGATGCCACTCCCCCTTGCAGATAGCCACTCTCCGCTGGTCAAGCGGACTGCGTGTCTCTGCTTTTCAGAAAAACTACAAGTTGAATTTCACATTCGCACCAACCTGGCAGTACACGGGCAGTGTGGCAGTAGTTTTAAGGTCCTCCGATATTGTTTTACCCATCTTCACATAGAGCTCACAGTTTTTTATTGACAACCCCGACTTAATGCCATAAAAGAAGTTACCCCCTGTAGGTATATACCAGCCGTCTTGCCCACCGGGATAATATTCTTTCATTATGGGGCTGTTCTTGATATGGGTAATGATCGCTTTATCAAAGCCGAACTCTCCCGCAACATACCATTTTGGCCTGTAGTAACCGGCCACTGCGACAAATTCACTTCCAAAACCGGCAAGCCTTACTAACTCAGATTGATACCGCCTGAATATGCCATGTACGCCAACAGAGAAAGAGACGTTTTCTATTCTCGCTACTTCAGCCCCGCCGCCCAGTTTTGCTTTAAAGTCATCAGTTAAGTTTTTACCGAAGGGAATAGAAAACTCTGCATTTATCAGTGCGGGCTGTTTTATTTTCAGTTTGTGTCCATAACCTATACCGGCTATGAACCCATTATCCAGCCCTACATGCAGATCTGCAATATGCGGTTGATCTGATTTTAGACTGCGCCAGTTTACAGATTGTGCCGTGGCATTTTCCGACGCATGGAAAAGGAGTGTTGCAAAGATACTTAGTGCTATTTTTTTCATTTTTATGCAGATTATTTAAGTGAGTTTAAGTAGTTCAGTGCTAAAGGGTGTACATTATTCCAGCCGAAGAAGAACATGTCGTGCCCACTGCCATTAATTTGTTCTAATTGTACATTTGGATACGCGGAAGATATCTTTTGTGCATACTCCCTGCCGTATGCCGTACTGAGTTCACTATATAAAAACAATACTTTTGTCTTGTATTGGGTCAAATTTGTTGTCCAGTTGAAACCTTCTTTGCGACCAATTTCAAGTAAACTGCTGTTGACGATCGCACCAAAGCGCCAAAAAGGTACCGGCCCGGTATAGCCCTCGGTGTTGCCAGCGGAAAAAGCGTATGCTGACGACAAAGCCCTTTTGTAGTCAAGTATCTCATGTTCATTTTGTTTGCCGGTAATTATCTGGTCTGTGTACAGCGCATCGTTCAATCCTTCGTCAAAAAGCTTAAATTTCCTGGCGCGGGATACATAACCTTTAACGTCATCAAATGTGAAGCCGCCGGGTTCTGCGATAATGGCGCCGTGGATATCCCCGGGATTTGCATTGATATACCCGGTGGCCAGCATTGCTCCCCATGATAATCCGATGAAAAACACCTTCTGACTTGGCGATTTCCTATAATATTTAATGACCCCGGACAGATCATCAAACATTATTTTCATGTTATAAACGTCTTTACTGTGCCTTTGAGATAAGCCGGAGCCCCTCTGGTCATAAAAAACAACGTAATATCCATCGAGTGCTAATTCTTTACAATTCAGCATTGGCCTGTAGTCGTTACCGGGACCACCATGCAGTACCACCACCATTGGGTCGGCGGGGTTTCCATACGCTTCAGCATGCAGCCAGGTATTGTTTACTAAGATTGATGGTAATGACGGATCTTCCATCACCGTTTTGGGTACCAGGTTGCCCGGGGCACCTAATTCATATTTTTTGCATCCCGTAAATGTGATCCCCGCAATTATTAACATTAATGCAATTTTCTTAAAACTTGTTTTTAGTTTCATTTTGGCTTGTTTTTAAAAATCCGGATGCAAAGGTGAAGCGCCAAAACAAGCCGGTCGCCCTACCTTATAAGTTGACACCTCCTTATCGTGTAGAAACCGATCAAATAATCGAATAAATGGAAACAGCGATCAATGAATATTGATAGTCAATAATTTAAAAATAATATTTCAGAAAGTATGCGTGGGAAATGAGACCTTGGTAACTGACGAAAGCAGGCAAGAACCGACTCTACGGAATGATCATGCGGCCTTATTCAGGCTGTTTAAATACTTTGACGGTGACTGACCGGTAACTTTCTTGAAATTTTTATTAAAAGAAGATTTTGAATTGAAGCCGCAATCGAAAGCAAGGCTCAGGATGGTGTATTTTGTATTTTCAGGGATGGTGGTAAGCCGGATAAATTCCTGTACCCGTAGAGCGTTGATGTAGTCATAGAAGTTCTTACCCTCCATTTCATTGATCACCTGGGAAAGATAGTTTGGGAGAATAGATAATTTTTCAGCAAGTTCAGAGAGTGACAACTCGCCTTCGCGATATATTTTTTCATTGTCCATAAGTTGACTGAGTTTTCTATGAATGACTTTGGCCATTTCATCACTGAGCCCAGATTTGGCATACTTTTTTTTAGCCACATCATCTATTGGAATTACGAGGGCGACTGTTTCGGATTGGGTGGTGCTTTCTGTGTCGGTAACCGGCACGGGCACGTTTTCCCCCGGATAGTCATATGGTTCGGGAATAATTGTTCGTTCACTCAACGGATCGGGCGTTTCCGGCTCCTCATTTTTATTATGGACATGTGTAAAAATGCCAACTTGTTTGATGCCAAAATACCCTATGAAAAGAACAAACAATACTACTCCCCAAAAAACCATTTTATCACTTATGAAAATGAAAGCCCATATAATGCTGATCCCATAGATCAGGTATTGTAACCATTTTAAGTTGATACGCTCCGTATATGAGAACTCTTTAGCAATAGATCGTTTATGCCGGTTTAATAAAATGACGGACAAGCAGATATAAAGAATACCCGATAAAATGATAGCTATCAGTTTGACCCTGTTGAAAAGTTCAAAACCGGCACCTTTATTTTGGTACACAAAAACCTTTTGTGCGGGAGTGAAAGTGAAAAAATTGTTCATGCACACCCAGCAAATCACTGCGGGGATAAAGTGAACTAGCTTAAGCCACTTTTTTTGGGTATCCTGCCCGGTTAGTGATGCTGTATATAAATACAGAAAAGGGCCATGTACCAAGGGCAATGGTATCTCAATCCCTAGTAAACCGGCATGCTCTAAAGAAAACTTAGTGTAACATAGATAAAAGAGCAGTAAGTGGATGCCTATAAAAAGTAGCCACGTTGCAAGTATTTTGTCAGCTTCTGTTTTTCCTTTTTTACTAAAGAGTAACAGACTCAGGAAAAAGGCCAAAATTATCCCTGTAACATATTCCATATGTTTCTGAATACAACAAAAATATTGATTTTACCAGTATTGCAATAGTTTCAAGATACACAAAACGAGAATTCCTCCCGGCCGAAATCGGAAGGGAAAAAGTAGCAGGAACAGGGATAGAACCTCCGCCGCGGCGGATATGAGCCATTCCAAAACGCAAAAAAGACATTCGTTCGAACGTCTTTAGTAGTCTCAAGGAATCGAACCGGTATCAAAAGTTTAGGAAACTTCTATTCTATCCCCGTCCGAACGGCCCTTCAGCCGGGCGGGCATTGAACTATGAGACCATTTTTGTTTTTAAATACCTTCGGCCTGCCGATGTTTTAAAGTATTTCTCTCTCCTTATTGCCTCATCTTCTGTATTAAATTCTTCAAAGTAAACCAGCTCAAAAGGTAGATAAGGCCTGATGGATTCGGTCATACCAGCGTTATGTTGTTGCAAACGAACCGCAATGTCTTTACAATGCCCCTTGTAAAAATAATCATGGTTGACACTTTTTATAACGTACGCATAAAACATTTACGCTAAATTCTTAGTAGTCTCCCCCGACAAAATCTCGAACACTATAATGAAGTTTTTCCGTGAAATTTATGTGTTGAAAGACCTGTTAAAGAATACAAAGGTATAAAATAGAATTTAAGAGAACCGACAACTACCCTGAAAAAAGGTTAGACTTTTGGCGAAGCCCGTTTAACGTTAGTCCCATTGGTAGCTGAATTATCTTCCTTCAAAGAAAAAATAGGATTTATCGTACTGCTTTTGACCAGAAAGCGGCCAGCATCAACTGGCTTTGAAAAAGCCTCTTGGAGACAACCCATGATTTTATATTTCGCCAACTGCTTTACTTTTTTTACGTCTAAAGCCTCATACCAATATTCTTGGGTATGATATTCTTCGCCGTCCTTGATAATTTTTACGGTTCGTGTTTTTACAAGTTTTTTCGGGGGTAATACATCTTTGTTGTCTTTCATAAGAAAAACCCGAAGATGAACCGCCTTACCTTCTCCAGCAATAATGCGAACAGCGAGAAGTCCTTGTCGAATATATTTATTTAAAAGGGCACCTCGAATATTAAAATATAAACCAAGCTCCGTATCAGAATACCAGCTTTCTCTTTTGGTTGCAACGCTGCCAGGAATAACTCCTTCATTGATCGCTCGTTGGCAGCACTTGCATTTCAGCCCATATTTGTCATACCATGAACCTTCTCCCGATGCCGATTGCTGGCAGATGTCACACCAATATCCTTTGAGGTCAAAATGAAACCCTTTGGGATTTTCTTTTAATAATTTGTCCCTTCGGCACTGTTCGCTTGCAATATCAAAAATAACATGCGCTAACCGTTCGATACTCCTGACAGCTTCAGTTGCTTCCTCCCAAGTAAATTCCCTGCCATATTGTTTTTCAAGGCTTGTTTTTATCTCCTGTATCCGTTGTTCTAAAACTTTGGGATCTGGTTCACAATCGTCAAAGGTATCTACTGCATTGTCGTAATAGCTGCCCATAATCAATTTTTATGCCGCCAATTTATTATACTTTTATTATTTTAAAAAAAGAAGATTATTCATAAGTTTTCTTCTTAATTTTAATGTAATAAAAACCATTTTGTTATGAAACCATCAGATAATAGTTCTAATCAAACAAACGCCAACAAGGGAACAAGTGGCACAAACACACAGTACGACAAAGCACAAGGTAACAGAGGGGCACAATTAAACCCAAATAAAGGCGGAGGAGGTAGTAAAGGAAACGGAGGGAAAGGCGGAGGCTCGAAAGGCGGAGGGAAACGGTAATCTCTTCTAATCCAACCAACCCAAAAAGGATAAATAAAGAGGCTGCATCATCTGGATTGAGCCTCTTTATTTTTGCACAAAGTGTCTAAAAATCTTTAGGATGTACAACAGTCGTCCACAAAGCAATTATATTTTCCAAACTCTTAATAGTCCCATTTAGGGTATCAGCTTTTTTCAAATACCCTTGTATTCCTAACGTGTATGCTGATCTAACTTCAGTTGGAGAAGCTGAATTACTATGGAAAAAAAAGGGAATGGCTTTTATCTTTATTTCTGGTGTGAGATCAATCATTCTCTTTAATTCCAAACCGTCCATTTTAGGCATATTTATATCGCATAGAATTAAAAAAATACTATCCTTTGTTTTCTTTAAATATCGAAATCCTTCTTCACCGTCCATGAAGTTTTTGATTTGATTATTTAGTTCCAGCGATTCCATTGCTATTTTTAATAGCTCGTGTTCATCTTTGTCATCATCGATAAATACAAAAACACCTTTGGGTTTTTCTTTAAGTTGCTTATCCATCCGTTAGGCATGTTGGAATTAAATAACAAAAATTTCTTTTACAACAAAAGAATGGTGCCATTGGGGATTGGAAACTGCAGAGAGTTTATTTTAGGCGGTATAGTCTTGTCCAAAAACCTTTGCGGTTACTTCATGAACAATATTGTTCGCGGTAATTAAAGCTGTGTCTTCATTTGGCGCTTTAATTATTGCGTAAATCAAATGTCCTTTGTTTTGTTCATAGTAATATTCTTTCCCAGAAATTATATGATGCGGAAGTAGTTCGCACGTTATAGGCATATTCTTCGCAAATATTACTTTATAGGTATTCATGGCATTATCTCCTCAAATTCAAACTTTCAAGGTTTGTAACTAACAAATCGTGCCAAGAAATTTAATAATAAACTCTCATACAACTATTTACTTTTCAATGATTAAAGCGCAATGGTTATCAGTTAGTTAATCATAACTATTTTATGATAAAGGTCTGATAATGAGGAATTATAAAAATACTTTTTCTCTTTTTTTACCCAAAGTAGTTAATGAAATCGTTTTTTTGATTTTAGAATATTCCACTAATCCTATTTCGCACAATTCTTTAAGGTAAAACTCTATTCTTTCATTTGGCATATTAAGTTCATGGGAGATACTTTTAAAACATGCCGTTTCATCAAGATAACCTACAGACTTGCAGTTTTTTTTTATCGCCTGAAAAACTTTATTCAAGTTATCCATAGAACCACCTGATTTTACTTCATTCAGAACTTTGATGGGAGCAAAAATATAAAATACTTAGCGAGGGAAACAAACGAGAATTAAAAAGCCAGCCTGAGAACAGGCCAGCCCCTATAAACCCTATCACCATGAAAACATGATAAAGATACTAAAATATTGAAATTTCGCCCCCGGCATTGAACCTACCATATTGCACGGCTTTCCCTTTTTCCGGTACTTCAATTACACTGTCCACATCATGCTGGAAAGTATTAGCTCCCTTAAACTTTCCTTCTTTGGTCGTCTGGAATACAAAGACAAATGACTTCTCAGGATACATAGCCCTTAACCTGTTCAGATCATCCGGTTTCAAGCCAAGCCGGTTTACACTATCTAAGAAAATAAAATCATAGAAAGCAAGGCTTGCAGGTATGGTCGAGGCAACGTACAGGTTTGGGTGCTTAACGTCTTTGTCGTTCAACTTATCCTGAAGGGTTTTGTCCAAGCCCTCCTCTCTTGCAACGTAGAGTACCTTCCCATGAGTACGAGCCAGGTAACCCGCAAAATCTACACACAAATACGATTTACCCATTTTTGGCTTACCATACACCATTATTGAAAAATTGGTTGAAGGATCTCCGATAAGCTGCAACCATTTTCCTTTTAAGCCAAGTGTATTGAACCGCATGTTAGCAAAATCCATGCTATTCATTACAAGGGGCTTCGTTCCAGCGGTCTCATATGTGCCTTCTCCATCAAACCCATTCAGGTTTTGACAGGAACAACCATTAATTATTCCCTCCAGCCCGTTCAGCGTACTTTTTTCTATTTCAAGAAACTTTGCTGTTTTTTCCGACAAAAAGTTTTCAAGGTTCTTTTTGATTTCGTGCATCTCAACAACGTATGGGTCCCGGTCATTTATTTTCCCCTGCTCATAAGCCCGGTTGATCTGTCCAAGTAAAAGCCTTGCCTTTTCCTTCATACCGAGTTTGCCATTAAGGTTGATATACCGTTTAATGAAGTTGACCGATGACATCACTTTCTCATCGTTAGCTGCCTTTTTCAATGCTTCAAAAGTTTCCGGCTTGAGGGAAATGGTTATTGTCTTTCCCATGTTGTTGTACGCCTCAATCAGCTTATCCTGAATAAAACGGATATGCTCCACATGAGGTGAGGTTTTGCGCACCCGCTTTTCAAGAATGGCTTTTTGCAGGCTGTTGACAAACCTGAGTATATCATCCTTGGATTTGGGCCTGCCATTCAGATTTACAAACCGCCTGATAAAGCGCAACTCATCGGGTATGCGCTCAACCATTGAAGGTTGAAATAAATCCGGCTTCGACTTTGGCTTGCTATGTGCCGGTTCTACAGCTTTCTGTTTACGGCTGCCACTGTGTTCTTTTTGCTCGGTATTTTTAGAATGGCTTTTACCTGCTTTGCCCTTGCCGACAAATGCCGTCAGCTTCTCAAAATAAGTGTCAATAGTTTTTTTGATTGCTTCGCTCGCGTGGTATGTGTCCCAGCTAACACCGTTGCTTGTCGCCCTACTAACAAAATCATGCCCCTTGCGGAGTGCTTCCGGCAATGATTGAAGGTCAACGTGTTGAACCTTATCGAAGTAATTATGTATTGTTATCATTTTATTAACCTTTCCTTTGTGATATTTATCATGATGAAATCTGAAAATATTGCTAACCTAATAGAACAGTGGTTTTACTCTGCCGATAGGCTGTTCAAAATAGATTTAACTACAAATAGTTACGTCATTGGTGCATTTATTAAAGCAGATGACTATGATGAATTAAAATCCAAAAACATTTGGCGAGTTATTAAAAGTTCCGATCTTATCAAATGGAAGTCAAGCCATAATTTGGAACTGACGGAATTAATTAATGGCGATCTGATTAATGACATTTCGTTTGTTTAATTAAGCTGCTAATAATTCAAGTTCTAATGCAAGGGCTTCTGCTTCCAATTCCAATAAAGAAATAATATTGCCCTTATTTTCTTTTACCGGCGTATGATCCGGCATAGGTTCAGGAATATCAATCTTCTTCCTCGTGCTGTACCTATGGTTTTCGGTTGCTACACTTCTGAATTGTGCGGCGTTCATGGTAATTGCGCAACTATGGTTGGTTTGCAGTATCTCTACCAGCTTGCCAATATTACTTTCCTCTACCATTGCCGCCATTTTATCCGATACTTTCTCAAAGTTGTTTTTTTCAACTACCTCAAGAATTTGCTTGTCGAGATAAATGTCGCCCCCTTTAGCCCGTGAAGCTGCAACGATCACCCTGAAGTGATTGCCCTGGCGGAAAAAGGATATGCCATTATTGGTGATTATATGCGCCCCGTTCACCAGCGACTTTATCAGCGGAAATGCTTTGATAATGGGAACAACCACTTTGTCCTGCACCTCATCGCCCGGATTCCAATTTTCCGGCATCAGAATACCTTTTACTGTCCTGCCGTCAATAGTCGTGTAGCTAACCAGCTTGCCTTTAAAATCGCTGAACGCCTGTAACAGGTTGCCCGTAATCGTATGCCGTATTTTCCTGTCCACATGGTTCTGCCTTGTATAATCTTCCCACAGCACCAGCATGGTTTCCTTATCCGGCTGCGACACGTCCGCACTTGCACCGATGATTGCCATTATATCCTGCGAATACGATGCAGGTATGGACAAATACTTGCTGCTATTGGCTATGGCAAACCGCAGCTTTATTTGGGACGGGGCATAAGGGTTTCTCTTTTTCCGGTCTATGCTGTACCCGATAAAGACTGTTGGCACAAGCTCGTTGCCCGATGAAAAGGTTTCAATCGGGTAACGCAGGTTCCTGCCCACGTAAAAGAACTTAAATATTTTTTCGAGGCTTTGCGAACGATTGTACGCCTTTGCCCTCAAAACTTTAAGCTGTCCTTCTCTTGCTGTCGCCAGTTCATTTTCCCTATCCCTGATAGCCGCAAGCCTGTCTTTCTCATTCGCTATCTTTCTAATCTTCTTTTCATTCGGTACGTTCTTTATCAGGTCATCGTATTTGGAAACGGCATCCTGTTCTTCCTCAAATAACCTGCGCTTGCTTTCAGCCTGATACTCCTCTATCAGTTCCTGTTGTATGGATGAGGCATCTTTATCCTTCAGGCTTTCATTGAGCAGATTGTTCAGTTCAGCCCTTGTGAACGGTTTTTTAAGCACGTTCGCCCGGACTGTTTCCAAAATGCTGTCCTCACCGAAAGCACTATCTGAACCCTTACCCATTTTCACGACCCGTGAATTGATAGTCTCCGCGTCCAAATTCATGGCTTCCACCTCAAGGTCATATTCGCCTATCTGCCTTAAATAGGCTTCATAGTCGTTATAGCGTTCTGCTACCTCATTATAAAAGTCCTGCTGCATTTTAGTGGACAATACCGCAACACGGCCACTAACTTTGTGGGCGGCATCTTCTATCACGTTTTTATCGCTGCCGTCCGCTTTCCTGTCCTCTAACTTCAGCGGGTCATCCAATAAACCATTTATATCGGGGTACTCCAGTAAATACTCCTTTACAATCTTGTCGCCGTATTTGTTCAGAAAATCCGGCACGTCCAAAATCTTTGTTGACTGCTTTTGGTTAGAGGTTGTATTGGCATCCAAAGACTTCAGCTTTTTCTGCAACATCATCATCAAACGTTTTTCAGCAGGGATAGCGGACGTTACATAATCGTAAATTGGTTTAAGGATCTGCCCGGTACGGTTGATACGTCCACGCTTCTGCACTTCGGTATTAATATCCAGTTCTGCCTGCAACACAATCATTACCCTTTGCCTTACCTCCGTTGCAGATACTTTTGCCGTTGGTATGGCATGAGCCGATGCACCCGTGCTGCCGGATTGGTTAATCATCAATACATCTACCTCGTTATTGTTGAACTGCCGGAACGCATCATTTGTATTCAGCTTTTTACGGGAAGCTATCAGCGCCTTGCTGCCTTTCCCGTTGAACTGCAATTCATATTTACGCCCTGTTACCTCTGCAACGCTATATCCTGCCTCTTTCAACCGCTTTACGATAACATCTATCGGAGAAATGGTAATCCCCGTAGAAACAGCCTTAATTCGCTCGGCAATACGCATGTATTCTATCTGCGCTTCTTGTGGCAAGTCGGTAGGTTCAAACTTTTTGTATACCGAATTACCATCCACATCCTTTTCCGTATAGCGAAGTATGCCGTCCAGCCCACGCTTTAACACTTCGGAAAAGTCTGCATTAATTACATCGCCGTCCGAAACAGGAAATCCCTGTTCATTCTCTAAGGTCTCAATAAAGCTACCCATAGTTGAGGCGAATGCGATAACAGGCTTTTTCCCTTCCTGTAACCGCATTATTGCCCTTTCTGCCACCGCCTCAGCTTTCAGGCTGAACAGCATTTGATTGATAACCTGGAATACCTTTGAAAAGTACGGCTGGTTATCTACGCCTGCCTGCGAAGTACCTTCCCGGAGTTCCACTTCTTTGCCTTCGGCTACCGCTATCTTATCCAGTTCCTCTACCGCCTCATCTATGTGTTTTCCCTGAAATGCGATAATATCACGGAGAATGCCCGTGATATTGTCAGCTATTGCCCGGTGTTCCTCTGCCTTGTCGTCAAGGGAGATATAATTCA
>Ga0157378_10002196_pt1 | contig 17316 bp, 20 predicted proteins | sample M65metaG_FD_115309 | JGI IMG/M metagenome (GOLD analysis project Ga0157378, IMG submission 115309) | Miscanthus rhizosphere microbial communities from Kellogg Biological Station, Michigan, USA - M6-5 metaG | ecosystem: Host-associated > Plants > Roots > Rhizosphere > Soil | place: USA: Michigan...
AGCGGCAAGATGGTCGAGATCGGCGAAGCGGTCGGCGTCATCGCCGCCGAGTCGATCGGCGAGCCGGGCACGCAGCTCACCATGCGTACCTTCCACGTCGGCGGTACGGCATCACGCGTTTCCGAGCAGTCGAAGCACGAAGCGACCAACCCCGGAAAGATCCACTTCGTCAACGTCTCCACCGTCACGAACAAGAACGGCGATCTCGTCGTCATCAACCGTAACGGCAAGCTGCTGATCATGGACGACGCCCCGATCAAGAAGGCCAAGAAGGGCGAAGCCGCCACGCTGGACACGACGGGCCGCGAGAAGGAGCGTTACGCGCTCGTCTACGGCTCGACGCTGAAGGTGCACGACGGCCAGCACGTCGAAGCCGGACAGCCGCTCGTCGAATGGGATCCGTTCACCTCGGCCATTCTCACCGAGGTGGGTGGCAAGGTGACGTTCAAAGATATCGTCGAAGGCGAGAACGTCCGCGAAGAGACCGACCGCGTTACCGGTCTCACACAGATGGTCATCGTCGAGTCGGCCACCGCCGAGAAGCGCACGCCCACCATCACCATCAAATCGAAGAAGGGCGAGGAGAAGCGTTACCTGCTTCCCACCGGCGCCCACGTCATGGTGCAGAACGGCAACGAGGTCTACCCGGGCGACATCCTGGCCAAGATCCCGCGCGCCACGACCAAGACCAAGGACATCACCGGCGGTCTGCCGCGCGTCGTGGAGTTGTTCGAAGCCCGCCACCCGCGCGATAAGGCTGTCATTTCCGAAGTCGAGGGCACGGTGCATCACGGCCCCGTCGTCAAGGGCATGCGCCGCGTCATCATCGAGACCGACGAAGGCACGCGCCACGAGTACAGCGTCCCCCGCAGTGTTCACGTGAACGTTCAGGAAGGTGAGCGCGTGCGCGCCGGCGACCCGCTCATCGACGGTCCGATCGATCCGCACGACGTTCTCGCGGTCCTCGGCATCAAGGAGCTGCAGCGCTACCTGGTCGACAAGATCCAGGAGGTCTACCGCTCGCAGTCGGTTGCCATCAACGACAAGCACATCGAAGTCATCTGCCGCCAGATGCTGCGCTCCGTCCGCGTGACGCGCGTCGGCGACACCGACTTCCTCGTCGACGAGCAGGTCGATCGCTTCCGCTTCATGGAAGAGAACGAGAAAGTGATGAACCGCGGCGGCGAGCCCGCCGACGGCACGCCACTCCTCCTCGGCATCACCAAAGCCTCGCTGTCGACGGACAGCTTCATCTCCGCCGCATCGTTCCAGGAGACCACCCGGGTACTCACCGAAGCCAGCATCGCCGGCCGAGTCGACCACCTGCGCGGCCTCAAGGAAAACGTCATCGTCGGCCGCCTCATCCCGGCAGGAACGGGCATGCCCGTCTATCGCGAGGTCTACCTGGAGAAGGACGAGCCAGTCCCCGTCCAGCCCAACCTCGAAGACCTCCTCCGCGCCGAAACCGACGACGACGCCGAAGAAGCGCTGTCGCTCGCGGATTTTGACGACGAGCAGTAGGTTCTATACAGGTTTTGTAATCAAGGCGGGCGGCCATTGGCCGCCCGTCGTCTTTAGTGGAGATTTCTCGTGAGCTGCAGGCCTTATGTGTATTTCATAGAACCTCTTTGACGAAATCCTGGTGATTACGACATGAAACACACTTTGAAATACGCATTTCTTCTGTGCTTTGCGGTCTCCGCCTTGGGTCAAACGCTCGTGCCGAATGGCAACTTCGATACTCAGGTTTCCCCCTGGACCAGTTCTACCTCATTCTATTCTGTCGTCTGGTCGCCTGTAGATTTGAACAACCGGCCCGGTTCTGGTTCGGTCCAAATTACCATGCTAGTTACGAACCCTCGTGTCTTGTCGAATGAGACAATCCAGACGCCAGGCTTTCCGGTGGTTGCCGGACCCAATCTTGTTAGCGCGCGTTTCAGAATCTTAGCGAACCCAATGAATGTACCCTTTGAAGCGCTTGGAGTATCCATTTCCTTTGTTGGAGGGCCCAACCCCAATCAGGTTGATTTCTTAAGTAATGAATTGATTATGACGTGTCCCGAAGGCACAATTCTGAAGCCTGGCGTCTGTCAACTACCGGGCAGTGGGGACATTCAGGTCACACAATTGGTGACCGCTCCGCCTCTCTCTCGCTTCGCCATAGTCAACATACAGTTACCACTCGCCACTGGGTTCGCAACCTTGGTCGATGAAGTCATCGTCCGCCCGGCCTGCCCCCCGGGACCGGCACCTTCCGCGACCGCTTCGAACAGCGGACCGGCCTGCGTCGGCGGATCGGTCAATCTCTTCGCTTCCGGCAACGGATCTAACTTCTCCTGGACCGGCCCGGATGGCTTCACCTCATCCCAACAGAGCCCGACCGGTGTCACCGTGGCCGGCACCTATACGGTGACGGTCAGCACGCCCGATCCCTGTGGCGGGAGCGCTCAGGCCTCGACCACCGTGGTCTTCAATCCAATCCCGTCGGCGACGATCACCACCGGCAGTTCCACCTGCGCGCTCTCGACCGGTAACGTTGCCAGCGTGCCCAACGCCGGCGCCGGAGCGAGCTACAACTGGTCGATCACGAACGGCACCATCACCGGCGGCGCCGGCACTCCCAGCGTCACATTCACCGCCGGCAGCAGCGGCAGCATGCACCTCGGCGTCACCGTCACAACGAACGGCTGCAGCGCCAGCGGCACGGCCGACGTCACCACCAGCGGCCCGTCCATCGGACTCCCTTCGTCGATCGCCTCCTGCGGTTCCGGCCCGGTCACCATTCCCTTCACGCTCAGCGGCACGGCACCGTGGACTATTCACTGGTCGGATGGAGTGAACCAGAGTGGTATCGCCTCCTCCTCCTCGTCCCGCACCTACAGCGCCGCATCGGTCGCTCTCACCGTGGTCAGCATCAGCGATGCAAACTGCACCAGCCCCGGCCCCATCGCCGGCGTGAACATCAGCATCACCGTGCCGCCGGCGATCACCACCCAACTGGTTGGCCAGATCGTCGCACCCGGCCATGACGCCACGCTCACCGTCGTGGCCACCGGCGGAGACCTTCACTATCAATGGTTCGTCCGGCGGCCGAACGGAGTTACGCAGCCTGTCGGCACCGACAGCCCGACGTTCACCACGCACCCGGAAGGCAATGCCATGTGGTTCGTCCGCGTCAGTAACGACTGTGGCAGCGTCGATTCGATTCAAGTCAACGCCCAGATCGAAACGCCGCGCCGTCACCCCTCGCACTAGAACTCACACGATCAGCGCCGTACCGTGGCTACGACTTCCGCACGGTTCGGGAACGGCTCGGTCACCGCAACGTGTCGGCTTCCATGATCTACACCCATCTCCTCCGCCGCGGCGCCAGCGGCGTGCAGAGTCACCTCGACACAATCTGACCCCGCGATATGCGACATTTGAGGGACACTCATCGAGGTGCGACCGCAAAGGTCATCCGCGTAGGGGCAGCTCATGAGCGAGCAAAGTAAGGGTCAGACGCCACAGATGAACCTCACGATCGGCCTAGGCTCTTGGATCATCCAAGACGGCAATTTCCCCGAAATGGGGGAAGAAAAGACGGGGTCACACCTTCGTTTCTTCATAGTCGCTCCAGGACATGGCGAGCACGCGGTATCGGCGGCGATGCCGCTCAAACGTAGTACTAAGGTCGCATGAGCTCGCGCAGGAGCTCGAAAAGCCGGGCGCTGCGGCTGCGAATCGGAATCTCGGGAATCATCGGCCTGGTTCCGCTCCGGTCCACGCGCAGCCAGGTCTGACCGATCCCGTCTCGGCCGAGCATCTGCACGTGGAGATCGCGCCGGCTGCACGCGTTTTGGATCCAGGAGAAGCTGTGCTGGATGCAGCCGGCAACGTCGGAATCGTGACTCGTCCCGAACCACTTGTCACCGGTGTAATCGTCTGCTTTGTGTCGGGCCGGCAGGAAGGACGCGAGGAATGCAGCGTCGTCTCGTGAATTGCGAACGAAACCGTCCAGCATGAATTCGATCTGGTGTTTGGGCGCATGCGTCCAAATCGAGTACGCCAGAAAAACATCGAACTTCTTACCGAAGGTGGTCGTGTCGAATGTGGTGTTCGAGTCGAACGACGGCTGCTTGAGGCGCAGTGTTTCGGATTCGAGAATGACCTCGATGCCGATCGCAAGGCGTTCCGCGTGCGGCTCGATGCCGTGGTAGCACCTTGCGTCGAGAAAGTGAATCAGCCAGTATCCACCGCGCAGCACACCGCAACCAAGGTCGATCACCTGCGAGTCGGGCCTCAGGCCGTTCATCAGCAGGATGATGAGTTGTTCGCGACCGCTGCGGTCGAAGTCGTCGAAGGGAACACCGAGGAATTGACCATCGCGAAGAAGGTCAGCGCGATTCTGTAGTGGCGTTTGCATCCAAAACGAGCCAAGCATACAGCGGCGCGGCAACCTTCCGCGAGGGGGATCAGGTTCTGGAATCAAAAGGTCGGCGGCTCCCCTACGCGTAAGATTGGGCGGCACAACCGGTGGTCACAGTGTCTCGTCAAAACGTCTTGGTTCTCTCCGGTACCTGCGGCGCCGGCAAGAGCACGGTAGCTGCAATCATTGCATCTCGTCCTAATTGGCGCAGCATCAGTGAAGACGAAATTTGGTTGCGTAACTTTGGAAAGAACCGAAGCCCATTCGGGACTATCGAGCATCGCCGCAAGCGCGACGTAGTTCATCGAGAAGTGTTGCGTTACGTGCGGGCCGCTCGGCGCGATGGATTCAGCGTCGTCGTTGACGCAACAATTCACGAGTCTCCCCCCGAGGCGTTGGCGGAGTACCGGGCGATGCTCGCGGCCGACGGAATTGATTGGCATCTCCGCGTACTTCATCCTCGTCTGGAGATTGCTATCGCCAGGGATGCGGATCGCAAGAGTGGTTCCCTTGGAGGGGACAGAGTTTCTACGCTTCACTCGAAGTTCAATGGACTCTTCATCCCTGCCGAGTGCTTCCTCGATACTTCGGAAGAATCACCCGAGACAACGGTCGCGCGTGTCTTGAACTCGCTTGGTTTGTTGCCTATGCGCTTGCTCGGTAGGATTGTGCCGTCCAACACCTCGCTGGAGCGCACGCGTGAGGGATAACGTGGCCAGTCCATACGATCGCGCGCGCGGCGCTCAGCTCAGCCGTTAGGCCGCAAGCCAACTTTTGTCGATGCGCAGGTGGTGCCGATGAGCGAGGATGGTTCCAACGGATATGAGGAGATCGCGAGCATTTACGTTGCCGGACGGGGCACCCGTCCCCGAGTCGGCGATGCGATCGGCGCCGCCATCGTCAAGACGTGGGCGAAAGCCTTTCCCCCGGGTGCGACCGTCGTCGACCTCGGCTCCGGCCCCGGTGAGCCGAGCACGCGGATTCTGCAGGAGGCCGGCCTCGTGACCTACGCCGTCGAGGCATCATCGGCGATGGTTGCAGCGTTCCGCGAGCGCTTCCCGGACGTGCCAATCGAGCAAAGCACGGTCGAAGCGTCTGGATTCTTCGACCGGACCTTCGATGGTGTGCTCGCCTGGGGGCTGCTGTTCTTGCTCAAGCCAGCAGCTCAAGCGCTCGTCATCGAGAAGGTGGCGCGCGCGCTCAATCCCGGAGGGCGTTTCCTCTTCACGGCCCCTACAGAGCCCCTCGAATGGTTGGATGGCATGACGGGCCGTCAGTCGCAGTCACTCGGAGCTCTCACCTACGAGCGATTGCTGCGTGAAACCGGTCTGACGTGGGTGGCCGCAGTGCATGACGAGGGCGAGAACCACTACTACTTCGTCGAGAGGCGGCAGACGTGAACGCGCGGCCTGACATCTCGCTGGAGCCTTTCAGGCATTCGTGATCGACTTCCAATTCCTCAGTCGCTCTGCGATCAACCCGGCGCGCTGGCGGTCGTCGCGGCCGTCGAGGATGTTCATGTCCTCGGCATCGGCGCGCAAGTAAACACCGGACGTCCGCGCGTTGACTTTCGGGTCAGAATCGGAATGGGTCGTGAAGTACCCGGCCGCGCGATCGACCGACTCAATTCGGATCTCTCCCGTTCCGTCCAGCTGCGGCGCGTTCGGGTGCCGGGGCCGTTCTCCCTTGAAGTAGTAGAAAATGCCTGAAGGCTCTTTGCGCTCCTTCGACGCCTCGCTCCAATATCTCGCTGAGAGGGTGCCATCCTCCTGCCAGGAGCGGCCGGCCACTTCAAGAGCGCCATCGCGGTCGCGCGAGATCCGCAGGAGGCTCACGGCGGAAGGTTCCTGGAGGCTGCGTTCAGTCAGGGAAAACTGCCACCACAGCCCTTCGATACGAGCGACACGGCCTTCGTTCTCGATTGCTTTTCTGAGCTTCTGGTTGACGACGCGCACCTCGGCAGGTGTCGTCGCTTGGTACCAGACGCACGTGAAACCGAGGAGATCGCTCGGAAGCTTCGCGTCGCTCGCATGAAGGATGAAAGTGCGCCGCATTCCGAGGATTCCACCGAAAAGGCCGGCTTCGAAGACCACGTTGTCCCGCGGAGAAGCCTGGCCGGATCCGGCGGAAACAGCTGGATGGCTGGTCGTCCAGTCGTCCCGGGCGAACACGAAGGCGGCGAAGTCGACCTCGTGCGCGAGCTCGAGGAGCCGCCCCAAGGTGGTTGTCCCGGGATTGAATGAAGTTGTCCAGGGTTCTACGTGCGCGACGTCTTCCAGGCCGCGCGTCAGCGCTTGCAGCAGCTTCTCCTGCTGTCCTGACGAGCCCAGGAAGATGCGAGGCTTGTCCATCCGTTTCCTTCTGATCGCAGGCCGACTGTCTGGCTTTCCGATACGTGTAATCCATCTGCTAGCTTATAGGAATCTCAGACGGATGAAACAGGCGTAAAGCCCGCTTGCGCTCGTGCTGGAGTGGTGGCATCTTCAATGGCCAAAGCAGAGTGAACCTGCTGAAGGAGGATCGATGAAACGAAGTCTCCTGATGGGAAGTCTCCTGCTCGCCGCTGTTTCTGCTCATGCGCAGCCACAGAGCCAAAACCAAAGAAGTGTTGTCGAGGAGATCAGGAAAGTCGATGAAGACGCATTCAGGCGCAGGTCCATGCTGATTCGGTAGCGCTCGACCGAATCTACGCGGATGACTTCATCGGGATCGGCCCGAGCGGGACACTCCGAACGAAAAAAGATGTCCTCGCCGATTTCGCATCGGGAAGCCTGAAGTTCCAGTCGATCACGACTCGCGACGTTCGGATCCGCGTATACGGCAACGCGGCTGTGGAGACGGGCCTCTCGACGATGAAGGGCCAGGACGCAGAGAAAGTCGTGCCCGAGGAGAATCGCTTCACGCGGGTATGGATCAAACAGGGAGGCCGATGGCGCCTGGTTGCCAACCACTATTCGAACCTGGTGAAACGTCATTGATTGTTGATTTGCGGCGAGTCGCAGATCGTTCGAATTCGGGCGGCCGTGAGGCCGCCCGAAGTGTTTGGCCCACGATAGCGATACGATTGGTGACGTTATGAAGGTGTTCCCCAGCGTTTCGTTTGAACTCGAAACAACAAGGGATGTCGCAGAGTTGGTTGGTCTCCTCGGTGCCGAAACACGACCGGCACCGCTTGGGATACCCGATCGGGACCTGACGTCCGATCTGCCTCTGATGTCTTTGACCTTCAAGGACACGGTGTTCATTGGCGACGTTACCAACGAGGGATTCGAGCTTTGCCGCAATGTCAGGTATTCGAACGCGTCGCGACCTCATCTCTTCGGCGCGTTCCGCCGTTCGGAAGCTGGGACCATCATCAACATCAACGTTTGCCTCACGCGAGCCAGTAAAGTCTTGTTGAGTCTTATTGCCTTGGTATTACCGCTGGCGGGTTTCCTTGATGCATTGATCGATAAGGAGATGGGAGTGGCCTTTTTCCTCTTTCTGATGGCATTTGTAGGCCTTGTCTACGCTGGTACCTGGTATTCTGTTCATGTAGAGGCTGGCGAAGGCCGGCGAACCTTGGAAGCGATCTGTCGGAGCCCTGAGCACGCGCTGTGATGGTTGTGGTACGAAAACATAGGAGGAAGGTATGGCAGAGAACAATCCCTTGACGGTTCAAAATGCGACGACGGCTTCCTATCAGTTTCAGGTCACGTTCGGTGCGAATTCATATAACCAACAGGTTGCTGGCGGCGGTTCGTGGGTGGTGCCGGCGACCTTTCCCTGCGATCAAGCGGTTACTGTGACCGTCAGCAATTCGGTAGAAACCCTGAGCTACCAAGTCCTGAACGCCATCAAGGTCATCTTCGACGCGCAGACGCTCGGTTGTCTGGCGGGCGCCTGCGGAGGCGGCTGTCAAGTCACACAATCCACATGACGTAAACGGCTCGGTGTTCGGGTCGGCAGAGGAGTTACCTGTTACCTGTACCACTTTGCCGGGGCCAAGCAGTCGGCGACGCGGGTGGCGCGAATCGAAAAAGCGATGCCTGCGATATTCGAGCGCAGAGGGTTCCTGGAGAGACGCTAGGGGCGCTCTCGACGGGCAGATTGGTGGAGCGGTCCGAGGGGATAAGTTCACGCGGAGGCGCGGAGAACGCGGAGAAAGACTGAAATTTGCTGCTCCGCGATCCCCGCGTCTCCGCGTGAAACATCGGATTCACGGTGGCTTTAATGCCTGAGCCGCGTTGGAGCCTCTGACTTTCCATGAAAACGAGTCATGAAGAAAGCAAGCGTCGCCGGTCCGAGCTGAAGGTCAGGTATGCCGAGCTGTTCGCATCGTTCGCTGAGATTCTCTTCCGCCTGGACCCGGCAGGAATCAACTTCGAGATCAACTCCGACGAGTACGAGCCTGAAGTCGGAACGATTCTGCCTCGCGTGATCGACGCAACATCCGTCGAAGAAATCGTGCCGGTGTTGCGCGAGGAATTCTCTCGGTGGTTCGGCGTAGGAATCCAGAGGCCCGGCATCACGTACGAAGAGATTGCCCGCGAGCTCTACGAAGCAATTCAAAAGCGACGCGCTATGTAACCGCCGTCCGGTATCAATCACTGAAGGAGAACGCAGTGATGAAGGCTGCTGTCTTACAAAAGCGTGGCGACCCACCGCGGTATGAGGATTTCCCTGATCCACAGCCGGACAAGGATGAAGTAATCGTCCACGTGAAAGCGGCCTCGTTGAAGAACATCGACAAGGCGATGGCGAACGGTTCGCACTATGACGCGCATCGCGAACTGCCGGCTGTATGTGGTGTTGACGGCGTCGGAGTACTCGATGATGGCACTCGGGTCTTTTGCGGGGGCTCCCGGCCGCCCTACGGGATGATGGCCGAGCAAACCGTCGTCTCCCGCATTCGGTGTTTGCCCGTTCCTGATGGTATCGATGACGACACCGCGGCGGCCTTGCCGAATCCGGCGCTGTCGTCCTGGCTGCCGCTCGTCTGGCGCGCACGACTCAAGGAAGGTGAGACGGTCCTGATCCTCGGCGCCACCGGGGTGGCTGGCAAGCTTGCCATCCAGATTGCAAAGCACCTGGGTGCAGGGCGCGTCGTTGCCGCCGGCCGAAATCGGCGCATCCTGGAGACATTGCCGGATCTTGGTGCGGATGCGACTATCGCCCTCGACCAGCCGGATGAGGAACTGCGCGCAGCCTTCAGGCGCGAAGCCAGCAGCAAACGGTTCGATATTGTGCTCGATTATGTGTGGGGGCACCCGACGGAAGTTCTACTCGATGCGCTGACTGGCCACGATGTGATGGCCGAGTCCAATACCCTACGTCTCATTGAGATTGGCGAAATGGCTGGCCCCACCATTTCTCTCCCGGCCGCCGCCCTGCGAAGTTCTGGAATCGAGATTTACGGAAGCGGCGGTGGCAGCAGCATTCCTCGCACCGCCATCTTCGAGACCTTCCCGCGGCTCTGGGCGCTCGCTGCAAGCGGCAAACTGCGTATTGATATCGAACCGGTCCCGCTCGCGCAGATCGAAAACGCCTGGCGGCGTACGGACTTGGCGGGCCGCAGGCTTGTGATTAACCCATAGCGCTAAACTCGTGGCGTGCTGTTCACGAAATACCTGCGCGATGGCGTGCGAAGTGGTGCGATAACCCGAAGCGTTCGCGTCTGGATGAGTCCGCGCGTTCGTGCCGGCAGGCGATACCGTTTCGAAGAGGGCGAGATCGAGATCGATTCCATCGTTCCGATCACGCCCGAACAGATCACCCCTCGCCTGGCCCGCGAATGCGGCTTCGCGGGCGTAGACGATCTTCTTAAGGTCGCCAAGCACGGACGAGGCGAAAAGGTGTACCTCGTCGAGTTTCACTACGTTGCACCGAAGGGTGGCCGTCGCTAGATGATGCGGTGTGCGTGTTGGGCGATAAAAAGGGCAGTTACGCGGAGGCGGGAAGACGCGGAGGGGAGAGCGCGCTCTGGCGGAGGTCTTAGCGCAAACCTCCGCCAGCGCTGCCAGATCACGAAACGAGGTGCATCGAGATTTCGCTCAGCTCGGAATCAGCCTTGGCCACGACGCGAACGTGGTCGACCTTACGGCCGTCCTTGAAGTCGAGGAATGAATAGACGCCGCGGGCGTGGGTCTTGTCGTTGAAGTCGACGACCTGCGTATCGCCATTCTCGAAGACGATCTCGGCGAAGCTGATCTGGGCGGTTCCTTTGTCGATCTGCAGGAGCATTCCGCTGCCGCGGCGGTCGACGTTCATGGTGAACTCGGTCCAGCCGTCTTCGCGCTCGATCGTGGTGGTGTCGCTCCAAGCGCGAGCGCTGGCAGGCGGAAGCGACGCCACGACCGCCGCTGTGAAGACGACAGGCGCCAGATAGACGCGCGGCGCGACACGGAAGGCCACGCCGGGCCGGATGATGACCTCGGGGAGTGTCCGGCGAATGGGGAAGCCGGGCCGCACAGTGACGCGGACGCGATGACCGCGCGTGTGGACCACGCGCACGCGCGCGGCCTGGGCTCCTGCGGTGATGGAAAGTGTTGTGGCGATGGTCAGGAACGTGACGATGACTCGTTGTTTCATACTCTCTTCCTTCCTCAATCGAATTCGTAGTACCGGGTGAACGACGGGTTCGTTGGTCGGATGCGCATTGGATGATCGGCGCGCGCGGTTGTTTACATGTCGGGCGCGGCTACAATCGGCCGCATGTCGGATCCCTTGAGTCGCGCCATCGAACAATTGGAGAAAGCGGACAAGCTGCTCGGGGACGTCTTCTCGATCGGAATATGGACGAAGTCCGATGATTGTAGCGACAACAGGGAGAGGCGGAGAGGCTTGCGGGAGGTGGACTGGGCTGTTTCGGACGCCTGGCGGGCTCTCTCCAGCGTCGGCGTCGCGTATCCGGTCTTGCAGCGGGAGGTGGACGCGTTGCTGACCGAGATCCGATCGCTGGTGGCGACCTTCGAGCCGCTTCCTGACTCCATCACCGACATCATGGGCGAGAATCCGGCGTTGGACGTGACGATCATGGAGAGCAGAGAGAAATTGGGTGTTCTCATTGCCCGGATGGAAAAGCTGTCGAGGATGAATCACGCGTAATTCGCGAAGCGGTCCGGCAGGCAGTTGGAAGGCGTATCCTCTTTCCTGGAGCCAGACGATGCGACTCACTCACTACCTCCTCCTGACGCTCTTCGCCGCCACGGCGGCCGCTCAGAGCGATGATTTCCACTTCTACCCCGCACACGCTGAGCCGCAGGGCGGAGAGGAGATCGAGATCCTGGCCAACAGCAACAGCTACCTTCGTTTCACAGACCCTCCTCAGGTTTTCTTCGGCGACGTGCCTTCGCCTCGGGTCACGCTGGTCGGTAACTACCAGGCCAACGCGGTGGCGCCGGCGCATGCCATCGGCATCGTGGCGGTGACGCTGCGCTACAACGGCGCCCTGCTCAAATCCATCGGCCAATTCGTTTTCGAGCCGACGGTGGAAGAGGTCATCATCCCCATCGCCTTCAAGCCAATCAGCGCCGCCTTCGGCACGCGCTGGGTGAGCGACATCTCCGTCTTCAACGATTCGGATGACGCCGTTGCCATCGAGCCTGAGCTCTGCTCATCGTTGGGCTGGAAGTTCGTCTGCGACCATCCGATACGCCGGATCCCCCCGCGCTCATCGATGCGCATCGAGCCTGTCTCGGAATGGCCGGATAATCCGGCGATGATTCTGCTGCCGCCCGCCGATCATGCCAGCAACCTGCATTTCACTGTCCGGCTGCGGGAAACGTCACGCGATCCCGACGGCCCCGGCACGGAGATCCCGGTCCTCCGGACGCGCGACTTTCAGCGGCAGAAGGTCTGGTTGCCGTCGATTCCGACCAGCACGCGTTTCCGGGCCACGCTTCGCGTTTTCACGACCTCGGATGTCGTCACCGTGCGCGTGCGAGACAACGCTACGGGCGAATTGCTCTCGGAACGGGAGACGAGGCGCTATTACCCCACGGACGGCGGTGCTTTCGGGACGCTGACGTTCAGTGATCTTCTCGAATCCGCCCTGGTGCGCGCCCACGAAAAGGTGCGCATCGAAGTCGAGTCTCCGAGCTCGTATATGACGGTGTGGGCGATGGTCACGCTCACCGACAACGAATCGCAGCGCGTGCAGATCTTCACGCCGCAGTGATGACCGCGCGGCGGATGCGGGCCAGCTGATCGAGATGCACGAGGTCGTGGCCGGCCACGAGCCGCAGAAGGTATCCGGCCGACTCACCGCCACGCTCGGAGTGAACTCCATATCGTTGGAGCTCCTCGGGTGAGAGCTGCCACAGGAGGCGCACGTTGGCATCGCGCAGGACATCGAACTGCGTGAGCACGTCGGGGAGCGCCGCCTGACGATAGCGAAGCCTCTCCACCCATCGATCCTGATCGTAGGCAACGATCGGCGGACGATCCTGCGCCACGATCATGCGGATGCGCACGCCGACGACCATGTCGCTGTCGGCGAGGTGATGGGCTACCTCGATCATCGACCACTTGCCGGGTGCTTCCGGGCGGCGGATGGTGGCATCGTCGAGACCATCGAACTGCGCGCGAAGCGCAGCCGGAGTGGCTTCGAGAACCGTCGCCAGATCGCGATCGCCGAGGCGATCGAGCAAGCCGCGCGCATACTCGCCGGGGGCGTCGATGGGGATGGAGTGCTCCATGGCCTCAGCGGGCGGAGGCCAGAGCCACCGGCGTCGGCCGGTAGAGCTGCGGATAGACGCGTTTCAGGGCGTCGATCTTCGGCAGGTCGTTGTAGACGATGTACGGCTGATGCGGATTGTGGATCAAGTAATCCTGGTGGTAATCCTCGGCCGCATAGAACGCCTTCAGCGGCTCGATCCTGGTGACGATCGGTGAGGCGAACACTTTCGCCTTCGTCAGCTGCTCGACGTACGCGCGGGCGATGCGCTCCTGCGACGGCGAGGCGAAAAAGATCTCGGAGCGATAACTCGGTCCGCTGTCCGGACCCTGGCGATTGAGCTCGGTCGGATCGTGGGCCACGGAGAAGAAGAGCCGCAGCAGCTGGCCGTAGGAGATCTGTTTCGGATCGAAGGTGATCTCCACCGACTCGGCGTGGCCGGTGGTTTCGGTTCCCACCATCTCGTAATGCGCGGTCGCCTTCTCACCACCCGAGTAACCGGCCACGACTTTGGTCACGCCCTGCACGTGCTCGAACATCCCCTGCAGTCCCCAGAAACATCCTCCCGCCAGTACCGCTACCTGCGGTCGAGTTGCCTCTGCCGCCGGCGTGTCGATCTCCGGAGCCGGAATGGACTTGTTGACCGCGTCCGCACTGGCGCCGCAGCTGAGTCCGAAGATGGCGAAAGCGATGAGGATGAGAGGTTTCTTCATACGCATGGCTTCGTAACGCGTCTCTCTTCGACGTCGATTCCTCTTCGACGTCTCGACCTTTGCGAATGACGCCACCGTCCAGCCTGGAGGTCAGGGAGGCGGTCCCGACCGATGTGTATTGAGAGATTCCTCAGGCATTTCCTTCGCAGAATCGGATCGCGGAGGTTAATGACCATGAAACTGTTCTCTCGATTCATGACTCTGGCAGTTCTGATGGGGCTGCTCATCGTCCCGGTTTCGGAAGCGAGGACGCGGGTGTATCTGCGCATCGGCCCGCCGCCGATCATCGTGGAGCGCCACACGTTGCCGCCGCGGGCGGGTTATGTCTGGCAGCCTGGATATCATCGATGGGATGGCCGCGCCTACGTCTGGACGGCCGGCAGCTGGGCTCGTCCTCCGTATCGCCACGCGCGCTGGATCCCGGGTCACTGGGTGGAAACGCGCCGCGGGTTTTACTGGATCGACGGTCACTGGAGACGGTACTGACGACCACATCGATGCCGGCGGCTGACGCGATGCTGCGTGCCGCCGGCATCACCCCTCGGATATATGCTTCGCCCCTGAACGAACGAAGGGGGCAACATGAACAGAAATGGTTCCGCGGTGTGGCGCGGAGGACTCAAAGATGGCAAGGGCACGGTCTCCACGCAGAGCGGCGTGCTCAATGATGCGCAGTACTCATTCTCCACGCGTTTTGAAAACGGCATCGGCACCAATCCGGAGGAGCTGATCGCGGCCGCGCATGCCGGCTGCTTTTCGATGGCGTTGTCGGGACAACTCGGAAACGCCGGCCTGACCGCGGACGAGATCAACACCACTGCCACCGTCACTCTCGAGAAACTGGCGCAGGGTTTCGCCGTGACGAAGGTTCACCTCGTCGTCGAAGCGAGCGTTCCCGGCGCTTCCGAGGAGCAGTTCGCGACGGCTGCGGCGAACGCCAAGAGCGGTTGCCCGATCTCGAAACTGTTGAACGCCGAGATCACGATGGAGGCAAAGCTGCGCTGATGGCGCGCCTCTTGTAGCGGTCTCGGGCATGAACTGGATCTACTGGCTTGGTCTGGCCGTGCTCGTCACGGCCATCGCTGCAATCACTGGAATCAAACCAAAAGGAACCCGGCATGTGGCGCATACCCGCATGCTGGGGATGGGACGAGTGTTTCTTCTCATCATCGTCGCGATCTTCGTTTACATGGCGTACAGAGCGCGATCGGGCGGCTGATTCCGAACGTTTGCGCAGCGTGTTCCGATCGCGTAGTAATCTCGGCTCATGTCCGCCGAGCCACGTATCGAAATCGTTTCCTATCGCCCCGAGCTGCGCGATGCGTTCGAGCGGCTGAATCGTCTATGGCTCGAAGGTCATTCGCTGCTCGAGCAGGCCGATCTCGATTGCCTGCTCGATCCGGAGACGTATGTGCTGGCAACGGGCGGCGACGTGTTCTTTGCCATGGATCGGGGCGAAGTCCTCGGCACGTGCGCGGCCATTCGCGTTCCGCCGTCGAGCGTGGAGCTGGCGAAGCTGGCGGTAAGTCCCGAGGCACGAGGGCGCGGGATCGGGCGGCTGCTCTGTAACCACGTGCTCGCGTTTTCGCGCGGAGTGGGGGCCACCGAGGTAGAGCTGACGTCCAACACGGCATTGGTGCCGGCGATCCGGTTGTACGAATCGCTCGGATTCCGTCACGCACCGCTGCCGGCGGACATTCGGTACGCCACTGCCGATGTTTATATGACCTTGCGGCTGTGAAAAACGGGTACGCCTAAGCAGCGTTGCGCGGGCGCTTGACCGACGTCGCCAGGCCGACCAGCTCCAGCATCCAGATCGCGTACCAGCCGAAATCGATCTGCCACAGCTTCCATCCGAAGCGTGCCGAGGACGGCTTCGCGTGGTGATTGCTGTGCCAGTTCTCGCCCTGGAAAAAGTGCAGGATCGCCAGCCAGGCGATGTTCTGCGATGAATCCTGGCCGTGCTCACGATCTTCGCGCATGTGGGCGATGCTGTTGACGAAGCACTGCGCGTGAAGCGACATCACCAGGCGCATCGGACCGAGCCAGAAGAACGCGGGCAACCCGAAGGCCAGGCCTCCGAAGAGCGAGACCGCCAGCATCGGAACCTGCATCCGTCTCCAGAAGCGGTACTCGCGCTTATCGAGATCGGGACACCAGCGGTCGAGCGGGATCTTTCCGGCCTGCCACAGCCAGCGCAGATGCGCCCACCAGAAGCCGCCGACCCACGGGCTGGAGATGTCCTCGTGTGACTCGACCTTCGAATGGTGTTGCCGGTGGTTCGCCGTCCACGAATCAGGCGAGCCGGAGCCATTGAACATGGCGAAGAAGATGAGGAGATGTTTCACCACCGGATTCAGCCGCAGCGCCGTGTGCGCGAGCGTGCGGTGGTAGCCGACGGTGACGCCGAGTCCGCCGAGCCAGGCCAGGGCCGTGGCGGCCACCATGACCCGCCAGCCGGGCGTGGCGAAGAAAATCAGTCCGACGACGGCCAGAAGGTGGATGCCGACGATGTAGAAAAAGGTCGGGCGCTCTCCCGCGGATGTTTTCCACCACGAGCTCTTCCATGGTTCGGAGCCAAGGGTGGAGACGATAGGGGTTTCGGCGGATCGCACTGTGCGCTCCGGTGAGGCAACAGGGATAGAAGTGGTTGCAAAGGCTGTCATTAAGTGTTCTTTCGGGTGCAGGCTCTCGCGCAGCACGGATGTCGGATTTGAGGGGATCAGGCGTGGGCGGACGGTTCCGGTGAAGAGGCCAACAGGGTAGCACGCCCGAAGATTCGCGATGTTCAGAAGTGAACGTTCAGCGGGGAATGAACAGCCGGTAGATCAATGCCGTCCCCAATCCCCATGCTCCGTTCACCAGCGGCCCGATCATCATCGTCTTCGGATTCCATCCGCCCGCGATCGGCGTGTGTTTGATCGGGGCGATGATGAACCACGCCACCAGCGTCGGGAAGATGGCGCCGAAGACGAGGGCGGCGATCCAGAAGGAGGAGCCGCGGCGCCGGGCGATCATCGGCATCATGATCACGCCCCACACGCCGCCCCAGAACGCCAGCGAGATCACCGCGGGGACGCCGAACGGCGGCACCGGCTGCATCGGCCACGGCGCGCGCGGGATGTAGCCGAAGTGGTGCAGGAGCCAGAGCACGGCCTGGTGAAACACGAGCGTGGCGACGAAACCGGCGACGAAGGCAATGATTCCGCGTTTGGCCATATCAAAGCACCCTTCGAAAGTAGTCGATCGTCCTGGTCAGTCCTTCTTCGAGCGGCACGACCGGCTCCCACTGCAGCAGAGTTCGTGCCCTGGTGATGTCGGGACGCCGGATTTTCGGGTCATCCTCGGGGAGCGGACGGAATTCGATGGGTGCCGTGCTTCCTGTCAGGCGCTTGATCTCCTCGGCGAACTGCAGGACGGTCATCTCGTTCGGGTTGCCGATGTTCGTCGGATTCGGCTCGTCCGACATCAGCAGCCGGTAGATCCCTTCGATCAGGTCGGTGACGAAGCAGAACGAGCGGGTCTGCGAGCCGTCGCCG
>Ga0157378_10002197_pt1 | contig 17312 bp, 16 predicted proteins | sample M65metaG_FD_115309 | JGI IMG/M metagenome (GOLD analysis project Ga0157378, IMG submission 115309) | Miscanthus rhizosphere microbial communities from Kellogg Biological Station, Michigan, USA - M6-5 metaG | ecosystem: Host-associated > Plants > Roots > Rhizosphere > Soil | place: USA: Michigan...
ACCCTGCGGTCGCCGAAGTCGGTGTCGCTGGTGTGCCGCACCCACACACCGGCGAAGCGGTGAAGGCGTGGGTCGTCGTCGCCGAGGGCATGACCGTCGACGAGGACACACTGATCTCGTGGTGCACCGATCACCTGGCGCGCTACAAGACCCCGTCGAAGATCCTCTTCGTCGATCAGCTGCCACGCAACGTCAGCGGGAAGCTGCTACGCCGCTCGCTGATGTAGGGCGTGGACCGTCGCCGGACGCGTGGTCGACGCGACGAGAAAACCGGCGAAGAGGAACACGATCCCGATGAGCAGTGTCGTGACGAACGCGGTGTCCTTGCCGAGGCGACCCGCCAACGTGCCGCTGGCCGACAACACCAGGGTGCCAGTAGCGATCAACAGGTTGCCGGCGACGAGGTGCGCGGGTGACGACGCGCTGCGGCGGACTCCGCCCAGCGCCGGTTCGCGTTGCCGGAGAATTCGCACCACGCTCCACAACGCGCCCACGATGATCACCAGTGCGGCGACTCCCGAACCCACCGCGGCAGCGACGCGCGGCGCCACGCCGAACACCTCGGATCCGGTTGGCAACTCCTTGCCGGACACCGCCCGACGCGTCGGCGCGAACAACACCAGACCGATGCTGATCCCGGTCAGGAGCACGAGCCAGAACCGCACCCGGTCACCGATCGTCCGTCCGGCCAACAGATAGACCGTGCCGAGTGCGAGCCACGGAACCGTCAGCACGGCGCCGCAGAGATAGAACACGCGGAAGGTGGCCAGGCTCCAACCGCGGGTCTCCGCCCACCACAGCGCTCCGGCCCCGGCTGCGAACAATCCGAGCGACACGGACCATGCCAGGTCGTGGGGACGGCGGCGGCGCAGGTAGCGATCGAGCGTGCTGAGAGCGAACGCGACCGACACCAATGTGGCGGCGGCAGCGAGCGCGGCATCCATCGCCCGTCGACGGTAGTGGCTGCACCTGCGGCGATGGCAGCGTGACCGGAATCGCTCGCACAAAACCGCCGTGCTGCTTTGTGAACGTGTGCACGAGTGCATAACGTTTGTCCCAGGTATGGCCTCCGAACGCACCCGCCGACGCATCCCCGATGCCACCGTCGCCCGGTTGCCGGTGTACCTGCGCATCCTCACGGAGCAAGGCGACGAGGGAGTCGACAGCATCTCGTCGGAACGCCTTGCAGAACTCGGCGGCGTCAATGCGGCCAAGGTGCGCAAGGACCTCAGCTACCTCGGCAGCTACGGCACCCGCGGCGTCGGCTACGAGGTGGCCTACCTCGTCTACCAGATCCGCCGCGAGCTCGGCCTCACCCACGACTGGCCCGTCGTCATCGTCGGCGCCGGCAACCTCGGCCAGGCGCTTGCCGGATACGGCGGGTTCGGCGAGCGCGGATTCCCGGTCGCCGGGATCGTCGACATCGACGATTCGAAGGTCGGTTCCGTGTTGAGCGGCGTGCGAGTGCGGCATCTCGACGAACTGCCCCAGATCGTGCAGACCAAGCGGGTCAGCATCGGTGTCATCGCGACGCCGGCATTCGCCGCGCAGGACGCTGCCGACAGGTTGGTGCGCGCCGGGGTCACGAGCATTCTCAACTTCGCTCCGGTGGTGCTCGCAGTTCCGCGGGCGATCGAGGTTCGCAAGGTCGACCTCGCCGTAGAACTGCAGATTCTCAGCTACCACGAACAGCGCCGCGCCGGCGGTGCCATCCACGCGGTCGGCAACAGCCAACGACCGGCGAGCGCGTAGGTACCGCGATGTCGATCGTCGTCATCGGTGTGAACCATCGAACCGGTCCGCTCGAACTGTTGGAACGACTGGCCATCCCGGTTGCCGATCAGGCCAAGGCCCTCGCCGGATTGACGTCGCGCGAGAGCATCCGCGAGGCGGTGGTGCTCAGCACGTGCAACCGCACCGAGGTGTACGCAGTCGCCGAGCTGTTCCACGGCGCGTACGCCGACATCCGCGACTTCTTCTGCGATGTCGCCGGCCTCCCCGCCGACGAGCTGCACTCGCATCTCTACAGCCAGCACGACGATGCTGCGGTGACCCACCTGTTCGAGGTCGCCGCCGGACTCGATTCGGCGGTGCTCGGCGAGAGCGAGATCCTCGGCCAGGTGCGCTCGGCATGGGAGTTGGCACAGGCCGAGGGCGCGTCGAAAGCGACGCTCAACCTGTTGTTCCGGCATGCGGTCGAAACCGGCAAACGTGCCCGCACGGAGACGTCGATCGGTCGCGGCACGGCATCGGTCAGTCACGCCGCCGTCGAGATGGCCTCCGAGCGACTGGGCTCGCTCGCCGGTCGGCGAGTCCTCGTGCTCGGCGCAGGCGAGGTCGGCGAAGGCATCGCCTCGGCACTCGCGCAGGCCGGCGTGCGCAACATCGGCGTCGTCAATCGCAGCATCGAGCGCGCCCGGGGCCTGGCATCGCGCATCTCCGGAACCGTCGTGCCGTTCGCCGATCTCGGCGCAGAACTGAGCAACACCGATCTCCTGCTGACATGCACGGGCGCCGGAGTGACGGTGGTCGATGTCGACATGGTCGCGGCCGCGCGGCAGACCTCCGAGACGCCGCTGTTGATCGTCGATGTCGCCGTGCCGCGCGACGTCGCTCCCGAGGTCACCGCCCTCGACGGCGTGACACTCCTCAACCTCGACGACATCCGCGACTGGGCCGCACGGGCGTTGGTACTCCGTGCCGAGGAGGCCCGCCGCGTCCACCAGATCGTCATCGAACAGGTCGAACACTTCGAGGTCGAATCGACCGCTCGGCAGGCAGCGCCGCTCGTCGCCCAGCTCCACGATCACGCCGAGGCGATCCGCCGCGCCGAGATCGAACGATTCAGCGCTCGGCTCTCGACCCTTGACGACGCCGAGCGTGCCGCGCTCGAGGCTCTGACCAAGGGCATCATCGCCAAGCTGTTGCACACACCTTCGGTGAGACTGAAGGACGACGCCGGCACACCGCAGGGCCAACGCAACGCCGCGACCATCCGCGATCTGTTCGACATCGGTTGACGCAGATGGCTGGCTCGCGGCCATTGCGGCTGGCCACTCGCGGCAGTGCCCAGGCTCGCACACAGTCGCAGGGTGTCGCCGACGCGCTCATGGCCGCCGACCCGGACCGGCCGGTCGAACTGGTCTTCGTCGAGACGTTGGGTGATCGCACGCAACATGCCGGCGTGCCGCTACACACGATCGGCGGGCAGGGCGTGTTCGTGAAGGAGGTGCAGGCGGCCGTGCTGCGCGGCGACGCCGACATCGCCGTGCACTCCGCCAAGGACCTGCCGTCGACCACTGCCGACGGTCTCTTGCTGGCCGCGTTCTGCAAGCGCCGCGATGCGCGCGACGCGCTGATCGGCTCCACCCTCGACGGCCTGTCGCAGGGCGCGCCGGTCGCCACCGGCTCGGTGCGCCGCCGCGCCCAGTTGCGGGCCGTGCGACCGGACCTCCGGTTCCTCGAGCTGCGCGGCAACATTCACACTCGCCTCGGCAAGATCCCCGACGGTGGCGCGATCGTGATGGCGGTCGCCGCGCTCGACGTGCTCGGCCTGCTCGACGAGATCACCGACTACCTCCCGCCGGAACAGTTCGTGCCGAGCCCGGGTCAGGGATGCGTGGCCGTGGAATGCCGCGAGAACGACCGCGACGTCATCGACACGCTCGCAGCCATCGACCATGCGTCCACGCGTCGGGTCGTGTCGGTGGAGCGGGCGTTCCTGGCCGAGCTCGGCAGCGGGTGCTCGCTGCCGGTCGGCGCACACGCCGCAGACCATGTCCTGACAGCGTTCCTGGGCGACTCGGGCGGAACGCGACATTCCATCGAATCGGTCGAGCTCCCTGACGAGACCGATCGGGCAACGGGGATCGCCGCCGAGCTCGCCCGGGCCATGCATCAACGGTTGCGATGAAGTCGCTGGCCGGACGCAGGCTGGTCGTGACCCGCGCGGCCGACCAGGCCGACTCCAGCGCCGAGCTGATCACGTCGGTCGGGGCGATAGCCGTCGTCGTCCCGCTGATCGAGATCGTCGACGAAGCCGACGAGGTCGCCCGCTTGACGGCACTGGATCTCGACGCGTTCCAATGGCTCGTGGTCACGTCACCCAACGGGGCGAGACGAGTTGCGCCGCTCGTCGCGCCCGGCTCGTCGCGCCCGCTGCTGGCCGCAGTCGGTGCGGCAACGGCGGAGGTGCTGCCACGTTGCGATCTGGTCGCCGAGACGCAGAGCGCGGCCGGCCTGCTCGAGGCATTTCCGCAGGGTGCCGGGAGGGTCGTCGTCGTCCAGGCCGTGGATGCGGAGCCGACGCTGGTCGACGGCCTGGCAGAGCGGGGCTGGGATGTCGAGGTGATCAAGCCCTTCCGGGCCGTCACCGCCAATCCATCCGAGGAGCAGCAGCGGGCCGCGATGGACGCCGACGCCGTGCTGTTCGCCAGCGGTTCCGCAGCTCGTGGATGGGCCGAGATCTTCGGTTCGCGCGCGCCCTCCATCAGCGTCGCGATCGGCACCCGCACCGCGGCTGCAGCCGAGCAGGTGGGGCTCAAGATCACGATTGTTTCTGCCGATCATTCGATGTACGGGATGTTGGTCGCGCTGGACAGGTATCTGTCCGACTGCAACTAGCATCTACAGGGGCTGGGTCGGATGGAAGCGGTACGGGATTGATGATTGACACTCGTGTGTTGGGTCGGTGGCTGCTCGCAGCTACCGGGATCTCCGGCATTGCCGCGGTCGGTCTCACCCACTCCGCAGCTCAGGGCGGCCTTCCCACGAGCCTTGCCCAGGGTCCGACGGTCGCGATCGAGTCGCAATCAGGTGCCAATCCGTCCGTGTCCAGCGATGGCCGCTTCGTCGTGTACGCCGGTCCGCCGGCCAACGCCGACGACGAACGGGCCAGCACCGTGTGGCTGCGGGACCGCTCCAATGGCGGCGAGGTCGAGCTGACGACACCGCAACCGGGCGTACGCCTCGGCGACAGCGTGTTCCCCGTGATCAGCGGCGACGGCTGCTACGCCGCAGTCATCACCCAGATGCCGCTCGATCTGTTCCGCGACGACGACAACGAAGGTCGCTGGGACGTGTATCGGGTGAAGCTGCCGAGCTGCGGCGGCGCGCTCAACGGTTGGGAGCTGATCTCCACCAACGACTACCGCGCCGGCGACCAGGGTGCGACCGACGACGTCGATCCTCGGTTCCCGCCGGCGATCTCAGGCAGCGGTTCGGTCATCGCCTACACCCACCAGTTCGACGCCTCGCAAACCGACATCGACGGCGTCATCGTCGTCGACATGACCAAGCCCGCCGGTCAGCCGGGCCACGCCGTCCCCGTCGCCGGTACACCTACCGCTGCGCCGAACGGCACCTACAAGTACGCCGGTCTCCGCGAACCGTCGCTGTCCGACGACGGTCTCTACGTCGCGTTCACCTCCGACGCCAACTCCTCCAAGGCCAACCCCGATTGGAGTTCCGGTCAGGTCCCCGGCGAGTTCGCCAGCTCGCAGGTCTACATCTGGAACCGGATCAACCCCGACGTCAACTCGGCGGTCGTTCGCGCCTCGCTCGGCCCCGACAGCACGGCCAACGGCAATGCCGGGTCCCCGGCGATCTCCGCCGACGGCACGTACGTGGCGTTCGCCTCGACGGCGGTCAACCTCGTCATCGGCGCGTCGCTGCCACCGTGCATCGACAGCTGCCCGTCGCAGATCTACCGCTACAACCGCGTCGACGGCACGATCGTGCTCGTCAGCCGCGTTCCGGCCGGCGACAGCTCGCAGATCGTCGGCAGCGATCTCGGCGCGAGCCAGCCGTCGATCAGCAGCGACGGAAGCCAGATCGCGTTCGTCACTCGTTCCACCAACCTGCTGACGACACGACCGAGCGTGGGCGGGGCATCGACCGACGGCGACATCCTCGTCAGCAACGTCGACAGCGCCCAGATCTACCGAGCGTCCGTCCTCACCGACGGCGTCACGCCGGCCCCGGCGGCGAACGCCCATCCGAAACTGTCGGCGACGGGTCGTGTCATCGTGTTCGACACACTCGCCGGTGCGGCGTACAACCCGCTGGCCACGCCGGCACCCAACTCGCAGCGCCAGGTCGTGGGCATCACCCAGGAGCCGCAGCTGTCGATCGCCGACATCAACGTCGGCACCGGCATCGTCGGCCTGCCCGGCAGTGAGTGGTTCGTGCGCCTGTACAACGCAGGGCCCGGCTCGTTCGTGCCGGCGAAGGTGCAGTCGACCAACGCCCAGTTCGGTATCACCTTCGGTGAGTGCACCGAGGGTTACGCAGTGCCGCCGGGCGGCTCGTGCGGCGTCGCAGTGATCCTCACCCCGAGCGTCGAAGGATCGATCAACGGGTTCATCAAGATCTCCGAGGCCGGCTTCGACGCCCTCACGGTTCAGTCCAAGATCACCGGCGCGGGCGGCCTGCCCGCACTCGCCGCGGACCAGGGCAGCTACCACCACTTCGAGACGTTGAAGGTGGGCGACTCGGGCGAGACCAGCACGTTCACGATCTCCAACGTCAGCCTCGTACCGACGTGGATCACCAACGTGGCCATCCAGGGTGCCAACCCCAAGGACTTCAAGATCGTGCGCACCAAGTGCCGCAACGCCGTCCTCGAGATCAGCGCCGGGTGCACCGTCGACGTCGCCTTCGCCCCGAAGGAAGCAGGGCACCGTTCCGCAACGATCGTGGTGGCGACCGACACCGGCCAGTACACCAGCGTGCTCGTCGACGGCGACGCCCACTACACACCGACGATCCAGGCCGCAGGTACCGACGTGATGGCCGGTGAGCAGATCGGTGTGGGCGGCTCCGGCTTCGCACCCGACGCCAACATCACGTTGTTGTGGGCCGACGGCGCCGGCCGGCGCACGTCCGTCCAGGCCGACAAGGCCGGCAACTTCTTGATCTCGATGCTCGTCGCCGCGAACGAGCGGCCCGGCGACCGAGTGCTCGTCGCCCAGACACCGGGCAGCGGCACCGACCCGACCTCGGTCGTGCTGCGGGTCAATCCGCGCCCCGTCGAAGAGGTCGACCCGGCCTCCGCGGCCTGGCCCGGCGGCTGACCCCGGCGCACTCACAGCGTTTGACGACTCAGGACCCCATACGGGTCCGCAAACACCAAACGCAGCAGAGGCGATAGTGCGTTTGACGACTCAGGACCCGTATGGGGTCCGCAAACACCAAACGCAGGTAGGCCGGGGCGGGTCAGCCGGCGGGGGCGGCCACGGGGGCGGGGACCATCCGGCCCGACACCAACATCGCCGCGGTGCACACGCCGGAGATGTTGCCGGCGCCGACGCAGTTGAGCTGCAGCACCAGTTGGGTGCCACCGAGCACCTCGATCGGCGATACCAGCGACACGCGCTTGTCGCCGGTGTTCACGTCGGCGAGCGACAGCGTGTAGATCACGTTGGTGCCATTGCTGAGCACCGCCACACCGCTGTCCTGATCGGGGTTCTGCAAGGCGAAATCGGTGAGCTCGAAGTTCTGGCCGACGGGCACGTCGACCGTCTGCGACAGGGTCTGGCCCGACGGCGACGCCGGTGCGAGCAGGCGACTGAACAAGGTGCCCTGATTCTGGGCGGGTGGAGCGGCAACGGCGGTTGAAACCGGAGTCGAGTCGCTGGGGTTCGGAACCACGACGGATGCAGACGGCACGACCGTCGTCGAGGCAATCGCCGCGGGCAGCTGTTCGGCGACCGCATCGTCGGCAGCGTCGCGAATGGCCGGCTTGACGAGGCCGAACCACACCAGAGCCAAGGCGGCGATGGTGACCAGCGCGGCCAGCAGACGACCGAAGAGCCGCTCGGGGATCATCGACGCCTGCACGAAGGTGACCGGTGCGCTGGCGGTCGGTGCGCCCGGCTGATCGGCGTCGATCGTGAACTGCACGGTGCGCGATCGCCGCTCCCATTGCAAGCGGTTGGCGTGCACCTTCAAACGGATCAACGAGCTGGCGCCGGGCTCGACACCGGCAGCAGGCGGATCGAAGTCGCCGTCGATGCGGCCGGTGGGGTCGAGCAGGTGCAGCCGGCACGACGCCTGCGTGTTGCCCTGGTTCTCCAGCATCATCTCGTAGACAGCGGTGCGCCGGGCGCGCAGGGCGGGCTGCAACATGTGCAGGCGGCGGGTGTAGGTCGGCCCGACCTGCAGAGTGGTCTCCGAAGACCCGACATCGTCAGGGTCGCTCTGCGGCACGATTCGCACGGTGAGCGCGGTGGGCCCGGCAGTTGTCGACGGCAGCAGCGGCGGCTGCACCTCGACATCGACGACCTCTTGCGATCCACCGAACAAGGTGACGGAACCGGGCCTGATGGTGGTCCACCCGGCAGCGAGGCCCACGGGTGTCAACGAGAACGTCTCGGTGGTGTCGCCGAGGTTGACGATCGTCAGTTGGAACACCGCCGAAGTGCCCGGGACGACCTCGACATCGCTTCGCGAGAACCATGCCTGGGCAGCCATCGCAGCCACGCTACTGGCGGTCTCGTTGCGGACAGCGTCAATCAACGAAAGCTGATGCGGTCCCTGCCGGCCAGCTTGGCTTGTCGCAACGCGTCGCTCGCGGTGGCCAACAACTTCGCCGAGTTGCCGGCTCCGCTGCCGACGGTGACACCGACCGACGCGGTGAGGTGCACGCTCGACGGCAACGACGACCACGACCGCGCGGCGATCAATTGGCGGACGCGCTCGAACACGACGCGGGCGTCGCCCGGCGATGTGTCGCGCAGCACCATCACGAATTCGTCACCGACCGTTCGAACAACGGAGTCACCGCGTCTGCAGACACGCTCCAGCACAGCCGCGACCTCCTGCAGCACGCTGTCGCCGGCTTCGTGGCCGAATGCCTCGTTGATGAAGCCAAACCGGTCGAGATTGAGAGCGCCGATGCACACCGGCGCGTCGTCGAGTAGTGCGTCGGGCAGCCAGCGGCCGAGGAACTGGCGATTCGGCAGGCCGGTCAACTCGTCGGACTCACCGGCTGATGCGTGACGAAGTCGGTCGACTCCGGCGCGGACGTTGTCCCACCGGTCAGCTGTTTGCGTTTGCAACAACTCGTGCAGGTGGTCGATGTTCCTTTGCATCGCGGCTCGTGCCTCGTCGTGACGACCGAGGCTCCACAAGACGTCGACCTCGATGGCCAGCAGCGGTCGCAGGCAGTCACCGCTGTCGAGATCGGCGCCCAACGCCATGGTCGACGCGATCAACGACAACACGGTGACGTCGAGGGTCGAATGCCAACGAGCGATCACCTCGCCGACCGCGGCGATCAGCTGCTCGCGGCGCATGCCGAGCTCGATGGCCATGTCGCGCGCCCGACGAGCGTCGGTGAGGGCCGACTCGTGGTGGCCGAGTTCGGCGAAGAGGACGGCACGGTTCGCCAACGCCACACACATCGGCCCGGGCTGCCGGGCGCCTTCGGGATCGAGCGCTGCGGTCGCGGCATACAAGCCGTCCCGGAGATGACGAGTGCGCCGGGCCGTATCCGTCTCGGCGATCGCTGCGGCGCGGAACGCTGCCGTGAGATTGGCGTAGGCGATCTGGCGATCGTCGTCGGTGTCGGCGATTCGCAGGCACCGGTCGTACAACACGAGTGCCGATTCGAAGAACCCGGATCGATCGCAAGTGAGCGCGAGGTCGTAGATCGCGGGATAGGACGACGGCTCTTGGGCGAGCTGCTCCACGGCGTAGATCACCTCGGCGAGCAGGACCGCTCCACTGGTCGCCGGGTCGTGAGACGCATTGTGCTCGGTCACCTGACGAAACCTCCCCCGAAGGCCCTACGATGCCCGTTCGTGGCTGGCAACTTTCCCGTTTCACGCCCCCGACGACTGCGCACCTCGAACGCCCTACGGCAGCTGGTGGCCGAAACTCGGCTCGACGTGGGCAACCTGGTGGCTCCGCTGTTCGTACGGGAAGGAATCGACGAACCGCAGCCGATCGCCTCGCTGCCGGGCGTCGTCCAGCACACGCGCGACAGCCTGCGCGCCGAGGTCACCGAGCTGGCCGACCTCGGCATCGGTGCCGTGATTCTCTTCGGAGTGCCTTCCACCAAGGATTCCATCGGCTCGAAAGCCTTCGACCCTGAGGGAATTGTGCAATTGTGCCTGGCCGACCTGGCGGAGAAGGTCGGCGATCGGATGGTGCTGATGGCCGATCTGTGCGTCGACGAGTACACCGATCACGGTCACTGCGGCATCCTCGACGGGCCCGCCGACGACCCGAACACCTCCGTCGACAACGACGCCACCCTCGAGATCTACGGCCGCATCGCCGTCGCCCAGGCAACGGCCGGCGCGCACGTTGTGGCTCCCAGCGGGATGATGGATGGCCAGGTCGGGGCGATTCGCACCGCCCTCGATTCGGCCGGCTTCCCGTCGACGTCGATCCTGGCCTACTCGGCCAAGTACGCCAGTGGTCTGTACGGGCCGTTCCGCGACGCCGTCGACGTGCAGATCGCCAGCGGCGGCAACCGCAAGGGCTACCAGCAGGACTTCCGAAACGCCCGCGAGGCGCTCGTCGAGATCGACGAAGACCTGGCTCAGGGTGCCGACATGGTGATGGTCAAGCCGGCACTGGCGTACCTCGACGTGATCGCCGCGGTTCGCGCCCACACCAACGTGCCGGTCGCCGCCTATCACGTCAGCGGCGAGTACGCGATGATCAAGGCCGCAGCGGCGAACGGGTGGATCGATCACGACACCGTCGCCGTCGAACACCTCACGGCGATCAAGCGGGCCGGCGCCGACGTCATTCTCACCTACCTCGCCAGGTGGTTCGCCGAGACCCAACGATGAGCACCAACGCGGAGCTGTTCGAACGCAGCTGCCGAGTCATCCCGGGTGGCGTCAACTCCAGTATTCGGGCGTTCAAGTCCGTCGGTGGAACTCCCTATCTCGTCGAGCGTGCCGAAGGGCCCTACGTGTGGGACGTCGAGGGCCGTCGCTACATCGACCTGGTGCAGAGCTACGGCGCGATCATCCTCGGCCACGCCCATCCAGCGGTCACTGCGGCGGTGAATGCAGCCGCCGCCGGAGGGACCTCCTACGGGGCGCCGACGCCGGGCGAGATGCTCCTTGCCGAGGCGATGACCGAGCGCGTCGCCAGCTGCGACATGGTCCGGTTGATGAACTCGGGCACCGAAGCCACCAGCACCGCAGTGCGACTGGCGCGTGGTTACACGGGTCGCGATCGTCTGGTGATCTTTCACGGCAACTTCCACGGAGCCACCGACGCCCTCCTCGCCGCCGGCGGAAGCGGCGTCGCCACCCTCGGTCTGCCGGGCACTGCCGGCGTGCCGGCCAGCGCCGTCGCCAACACGATGGTGGTGCCCTACAACGTCGTCCCACAGCTCGACGAGCAAGTCGCCGCAGTCATCGTCGAGCCCGTCGCCGCCAACATGGGTGTCGTCGCTCCAGCGACCGGCTTCCTGCAGGGATTGCGCGACGAGTGCGATCGGGTCGGGGCGCTGCTGGTCTTCGACGAGGTCATCACCGGGTTCCGGCTGGGCCACGGCGGCGCGCAGGGCGCTTACGGAGTCACTCCGGATCTGACCACGTTCGGCAAGGTCATCGGCGGCGGTCTACCGATCGGCTCTGTCGGCGGACGCCGCGACATCATGGAGACGCTGTCCCCGCTCGGCCCGGTGTTCCACGCCGGCACGCTCGCCGGCAACCCATTGGCGACGGCCGCGGGTCTCGCCGCGCTGAACGAGCTGACAGACGACGTTTACCTCGAGCTCGGCCGCAGGGCGAACCGGTTGTCGGAGGTCCTCACCGACGCGTTCGCCAACGCCGGCGTGCCCGCGACCTTCCCCGTCGTCGGCACGCTGATGGGCATGTTCTTCGGCGGAACCACCGCGCCCACCAACTTCGTCGAGGCCAAGACCACCGACGAGCGCATCTTCCGCACGTTCTTCCACGCGATGTTGGCCGAGGGTGTCGCCCTCGCACCCGGTGCGTACGAAGCCGTGTTCGTCGGCCTCGGCCACACCGACGAGGTGCTCGACGAGGTCGGCAAGGCCGCCGGTCGCGCCGCGGCCGCCACCGCCGAACAGCTCCGCTGACCTAACCTCCCCGGCAATGCGGCAGTTCGTCTCGTTGCGTTTCTGGCTGGCGATCGCTGCGCTGCTGGGGCTGACCTACGGCCTGTGGTACGTGCTGGTCCGCAAGGACGACAGCGTCGCGGTGATCGGCCAGCCGGCCACCGAGGCACCGACCGAACACCGCATCAACCTGTTGCAGCCCGTGTACAACATCGAGGCGGATCCCGGGTTCGCGATCTCCGACGGAGTCGCCACCGGCGACATGCACCTGGTGCTCGATGCCAATCGCACGATGGTCGTGAAGGCGGGCACTCCCGGCGAGATCACGTGCTCGAAGCTGGCCGAGATCAACCAATGCGTCGTCGCCGCCGACCTGCTCGGCGACGCGGTGGTGTGGTTCTCCTTGATCCCCAACCCACAGAAGGCCAACCTCGTTCTTCCCGGAGCAACCGAGGTCCGAGAGGACAACTGGCTGTTGCTGTCGAACGGTTGGGAGGTGGCCCGCACGGAGGTCGTCGAACGCAACTGCGACACCGCCGGGCTCAACGATTTCGTCGACCACTTCGGCGGCAGCCTCAGCACGTCGACGTTCAGCTTCGAGCAGCAGAAGATCTTCAAGGTGACGTGCCTCGAGGAACCGGAGAACTCGACCACGACGTCGTCGACGACCAGCACGATCGCCGTACCGGTCGCGCCCATCGACACGACGCCTCCGGAGGTGCTGCCGATCGACACGATCCCGACGCAGACTCCTACGGAGACGGTCGCTCCCGCTCCCTAGCGCTGCTGGGTGGTGGCGCGCCGTTGACGGGCGATCTCGTACGTCGCCAACGCCGCAGCCGCGCTGACGTTCAGCGAACTGAGTCTGCCCAACATCGGGATGCTGACGATCATGTCGCAACGCTCACGGGTCAGACGCGCCAACCCGGCGCCCTCCGCGCCGAGCACCAGGCACACGCCTTCCAACGCCAGATCGCCGATGTCGAACAGATCGCGATCGGCGCCGTCGTCGAGCCCGATCACCCAGATCCCCGCGTCCTTGACTCGGGCGAGTGCGGCCGGCAGACCACCGACCAGAGCCATCGGCACGTGCTCGACTGCACCCGCCGCGGCCTTGGCGACGGTCGGCGAGATGTGCACCGCACGGTGCCTCGGCAACAGGACGCCGTCGACGCCGGCGCCGTCGCAGCAGCGCAGGATCGCGCCGAGGTTTCCGGGGTCGGTGACTCCGTCGACGGCGACGAGGAACGGGGCTCGACCCGGCCGGCGCTTGATCATCTCGGCGAGTTCGGTCTCGACCAGCGGCGCGGCGAACGCGATCACACCTTGCGGGGCCTCGCTGCGAGCCTTCGCCTCGAGACGCTTGCGATTGACCTCCTGCACCGGGGCCCGCACGCTGCGAGCAATGTCGACGATGTCGGTGACGATGTCGCTCGCGGTCTCCCCGTCGAGGAGATCCGTCGCCACCCACACTTCGCTGACCTTGCGACGGCCGGCGATCAGCAGCTCGCGAACCGCCTGACGACCTTCGACCTGTTCGCCGCCCAACGTCTTTTCGGGCTTGCGTTTGTCGTCGCCAGGCGCGGCGATGCGGCCCGTTCGTCCGGCGCCACGCGACGCGAACTGCCGCGACGTCGGCGGTCGCGGTTGGCCGCCGCCTTTCTTCGCCGTCGATTTCTGCGTGCGGCCGCGGGGTGCCGGCGCGGCGCGACCCTTCGACGGTGCGGCGCGCTGCTGACCGCGTCGGCCGCCATCTCCTGCTCGTTGTCGTCCAGCCACCTCTACTCCTTCGTGATCACCGCGACGGCCCAGCAGGCGATGCCTTCACGCCGTCCGAGCGCACCCAGTCCTTCGGCGCGACGTCCTTTCACGGACACCGGCGCGCCGCAAGCCTTGCTCAAGTTGGCCTGCATGGCTGCCCGTTGCGGCGCCAACTTCGGTGTCTCGCAGACCACCGAGCAGTCGACGTTGCCGATCGACCAACCGGCCTCGCGCACCAACTCTCCGACATGTGCGAGCAGCTGCAACGAGTCGGCACCCTTCCACTGCGGATCGGTGTCGGGAAAGTGCTCGCCGATATCGCCGAGGCCGGCGGCGCCCAGCAACGCATCGGCGGCCGCGTGGGCGACAACATCGGCGTCGCTGTGGCCGTCGAGGCCCGGACCGTCGAACGGCACTCCGCCGAGCACCAGTGATCGGCTCGGATCGTCGCTGAACCGGTGGATGTCGAATCCCTGCCCGACCCGAGCGTCGCTCATCGCCCATCCCGGACCGCTGTGTCGCGAGCCCACGCAAGATCCTCGCGGTAGGTGATCTTGCGGTTCGTCGGCTCGCCGGCGACCACGACGACTCGGCCCCCGTTCTCCTCGACCAGCGCGGCGTCGTCGGTGGCGTCCTTGCCGAGCGCGTGGGCCTCGCGTAGTACCTCGGCGCGAAACGCCTGTGGAGTCTGCACGGCGACCAGCGTCGCCCGTTGCGGCGTCTCCACGACCCGCCCGTCGGCGTCCACGCGCTTGATCGTGTCGGCAACCGCGACGCCGGGCACAGCTGCATCCGCGCCACCGACGATCGCCTCGATGACGCTCGAGAACAGGTCGCGGGATGCGAATGGACGGGCCGCGTCGTGCACGCAGATGATCGTCGCGTCGGCGGGTACCGCTGCCAGTCCGGCGCGCACCGACTCGCTTCGCGTCGCGCCTCCGGCCACACCGCCCTCGGCGGCGACATCGGCTCGCGGGACGACGAGCACGACCCCGTCACTGACTGCACGTGCCGTGTCCGCGGCGTGATCGATCACGCGCCGCGAGCCGACCAACTCGTACTGCTTCGCGCATCCGACGCGAGAGCCGCTGCCACCTGCGACCACGATGGTCCACACAATCTCAGCTGTGGCGAGCGGCACGCCCGGCGAGGGTAGTACCGTTCGACGGGCATGGCTCACGAAGATCTTCTTGCCCAGACCGAATTCTTCGCCGACGCCCCCCTCGACGTATTGAGCACGATCGCCGCCGCCGGTCACGAGCAACACCTGATCCGAGGCGACGTCTTGTTCCACGAGGGCGACATCGCCGATTCGCTGCACCTCGTACTGCGCGGCCGTTTGGCGATCGCGATCGCCAACCCAATCGACCATCGCGAAACGGTCGTGGCGTTGATGGAGCCCGGAGACCTGCTCGGTGAGATGGCGATGCTCGACGGCGGCCCGCGGTCGGCGATGGCTCGAGCGCTCGAACCGTCGGCGGTGCTGACCATCCCGTTCGAGCCGGTGATGGATGCGTTCCGCGGTGATCCCAGGCTGCTGTGGGGAGTCACCCGACTGCTCGCCCAACGCCTGCGGGTGGCCGACGAGGCCCTGGCCGACAGCGTGTTCCTCGATGTCACCGGCCGCACGGCAAAGCGTTTGCTGGAACTGTCGGAAGGTGTCGACGACTTCATCCTGCCCGTCACCCAAGAGGAGTTGGCCGGCATGGTCGGCGCGTCGCGCGAGCGCGTCAACAAGGCGATCGCCAGCTTCATCCGGCTCGGTTGGATCGATCAGCACGAACGCAAGTACACGATCCTGAAGCGCGACAGTCTCGACATTCGAGCGCGCTAGCGCGGCGACTCAGGTGCCGGCGTTTCCGGTGAATTCGTTGGCGACGATCTCTGGCGTTGCGCCGTCGACCTTGAGACGCGACATCAGCGCTCGCAGAGAATCCGGAGTGAGCCGGGCACTGATCTGATCGACCGCGGCGACCACGTCGTCGCCGAACGTGTCGGCCATCACCGGCAGAATGACGTCGTTCGGCACGAGCGTCTTGTCGTCCTGCAAGATCGTGTACGTCGCCGCCCCGATCGTCGGGTCGGCGGCGCGGCCGACGCCGCAATCGGCTGTGCCGGCGGTGACTGCGTCGGCGACCTTGTCGATCGGCGTGGGAACGACCGCCTTGAACTCGATCGAGTAGGTGTCCTTCAGGCCGGCGCCGCCGAGTGGTGTCGACGTGTCGAATCCGTCGGGCGCCGCCAACGTGGCGAGTCCGGGCTTGCCGCCGAGATCGCTGAGCGTCTTGATGCCGTTGGTGGTTGCGAACGTGGTCGAGCAGTACACGACGTCTTTGTCCTCGGCCGTCGACGGCTGGGAGATCTTGAGGTTCCCGGGGAGGGTCTTGTCGATCGCTGCCGCTTGGTCGGCAGTCGTGTTGGGGATGGTGGGACTCGTGCCCGGTGCCGCCAGCACGTCGATCAGCCCCTGCGTGGTGAAGCCCGTCAACTCGACATCGCCCTTCGAGAGCGCCGTCATCAGCTCGGCGGACGTGGCGAACGGCTTCTTGCGAGCGACGCGGAACTCGGCCTTCTCCAGCGACTGGCCGTAGATCTCGGCGATCAATTCGCTCATCGGATCCGTGGTCGAGCCGATCGTGATCTTCTGCTTGACCGCGACGGTCGTGTCGCTGGCCTTGGAGTCGCCGCAGGCGGCGAGCACCAGGGTGGGCACGATGGTGAGTTTGAGGATCGACGAAGCGCGCACGGCGCAAGATCGTACGGGGAACCGGACCCGTTTTGCCCGGCAGCACTCAGCAACTGTTCAGTCGTCTGCGCTGAACTTCGGCCGCATCGGCAACGAGGTGCGCCACTCACCGTCGAGATCGCGCAGCGCGGCCGCCACCGCCGGGGCCGTTGGCACCAGGCCGATCTCGCCCACGCCCTTGATCCCATACGGCGACTTCGGCTGCGGCACCTCGACCAGTTGCACGTCGATCTGCGGCACGTCCTTGGCACGCAGGATGCCGAGCGACCGGAGCGTCATGTTGGTGGGCATGCCCGACGCGTCGGACGGGAAGTCCTCCGTGAGTGCATAGCCCAGGCCCATGTGCACACTGCCTTCGATCTGGCCCTCGCACAGCACAGGGTTGACGGCCTTGCCGACGTCGTGGACCGCGACGACCCGCTCGACGTCGCCCGAGTCGCGGTCGATGATCACGAGTTGTGTGGCGTAGCCGAACGCCGAGTGGATGGTCGGATTGGGATGATCGGGGTCGCCGAGATGCTGCGTCCAGTCGACGAGATGCTCGCCCACGTAGTCGACATCGGGTTGACAGCCACCTGCCCGGGCAGCGATGCATGCGTCGCGTACCGACCCTGCCGCCATCAAGGTGCCACGCGAGCCCGTGGTCTGACCGAAACCGAGTTCCCGGGTGGTGTCGACGATCACCTCGATCCGGTCGGGATCGATGCCGAGCTCCTGCGCGGCGACCTGCAGTGCGACCGTGTGCACGCCCTG
>Ga0157378_10002199_pt1 | contig 17307 bp, 24 predicted proteins | sample M65metaG_FD_115309 | JGI IMG/M metagenome (GOLD analysis project Ga0157378, IMG submission 115309) | Miscanthus rhizosphere microbial communities from Kellogg Biological Station, Michigan, USA - M6-5 metaG | ecosystem: Host-associated > Plants > Roots > Rhizosphere > Soil | place: USA: Michigan...
GCTGTCACCTCCGATGTCTCACCGGCCATCGCATCTGGCAGAGCGTCTGGTTCACAGCTTCCGCATCGAACTCATCATGGAAGTGTCCGCCAGCCCAACGAACCAATTCTTCGTAGTCTTCGTGAGTTGGATCAAAGATAGTTTCCAGAAACTTCCTATAGCCCAATATCCCGCCCACATCTTCAGGCGGACAGCGACGTTCCCCGCCAACGCAAATGGGAGCCTTCAGGACATCCTTAACCGGGATGATGTTCTCCAGCAACACTTCATGCAGCCAGTTGTCCCCAAAGTCGTACTGGTAGATCATTGAGTTGCCTTCTGCCTTCAGCACATTGGCCAGGTGCGTTTTGCTCTCGTCAATCAGATCAAACTCATCGAACTCATCCCACTCTGGCACGCCCCAATTCTTATCGCCCTGTTTAAATTGATGAAGGTGACTATCGGTCCAGCCCATCACAACCTGGAACACACTGTGGACGCAACATAGCTTGATGGAACTAGGGACCTGGATGCGCCGCCAAATTGGCGGGACGATGCCCGTGAGCACAATCTTCAGTTGGTAGACAGAGGAAGGTGGCTTCGTGGCCATAAGGACATTGTCACGCTAATGGCATCGCACGCCACGCAGACGGTGGGTTAGGCCGCGCGGGCGGCGGCTGGGGGCTTCATCCAGACTTAATGTTTGGCTGGCACGGCGCGCTGGAGCCAAACCCTGAGCCTTCCTGGAGCGCAAGCGACAAGGAAGGGGGATGCTACGATGTTCACACCGGGACAACGGTCCCGCGCGGGTGCGGAAATCTCGCTGACTATTTCGGGTTTGCCCGGCGCTTCAATCTTCCTGTGGACATCCGCAGTTTTTAGCTATGGTCTGGCCGCCTTTGCCGTCAGACACTGCTTCCCTGTGAATCAACTGATTGCAACTTGTGCACATCTCTAGGCGTTTAGGTTTTTTGGGTCGTAGAAGCATTCTGGGCAGCGTGGATTGTGCGTGTCATGCAGCTTGCCACCAGGAATCACTTGCATGGTATGAGGATACCTCGTGGGCTCGCAGGCACTTCCCGGCCCTGCGGGCCAGCACGTCACCGCTCTTAGCTTAGCTTCTCGCTCACTTCTCCCGCGCAGCTCTCACGCTACCTTGACGCCATTGCGATAGACTTCAGCAAGTGAACGAGCCACCCATTTTGAGCCCTGATTTAAAGGCCCTCTCCTGATCCAGGGCGATATGCACCGTCCCTTCAAAGATTCTCCTGCCCCTGTAGATTATGTTTACCGCGAACTTCCAGGCATCAGCAGTGACTTGAATAGTGTGGTGGCCGGAACTTCCATCTCTGGAGTTCTTGAAGGACGTTCTTGCGGCCCTATCCACGCCGAGGACATCAATATCCAGTGCAGACGGCTTCTCGTCCCATCTTCCGCTGAAGTCGGGCCCACTGGGACACTTCAGTTCAAACACTTTCAGATGGCCGGTTTCACTTAGGAAGGATTTTTGAACATAGGCCAATGCGTAATCATCGTCCTTGAAGCGGGTGACAATTTCCACAATCCGTGTGGACGCAGTCTTCGTTGCATTGGCCCGCACCGTGTCACGGTGAGCCAAACTTCACCTCGATAGGAAATTCGAGATTGTTAAATCTCGGAAGTGGAAAAGTTGTGGTCGCGGTTCTCACACCTGGTCTTTGAGATGAAGGGGCATACCAAGGACCCAGGGCACCACCCACCTGAATGCTGAAGGGGGCCTCCAGCGGCGGTCCGATAAGAGAAATTCCAAAGGTCAACTTCGGATTGACCGTCACGATGGCCGAGTTGGTAACTTCCCAGGTTCCAAGCCCGGTCTCAGTAATTTCAACCATTGGTGTCTCACCCCATTTCAGATGAGCAGGGATGGGGTCGCTCTTTGTCCGCAGACCCTTAAAATCTGTGCTCACTGCAACTGTGAGAGCTTGATCGAACGATTTCTTAAGTTCATGCGCTGTCGTGAACACGCTATAACCCTTGGGGACATTCTTAAGGGTCGCGACCAGTACAGTTCCATGATCGGCGGGGCTGACGCCATCACCACCTTCTTGCTCTCTCGTTTTGAAGGCTCCCCGGAATTGAGACTCGAAATGAACCAGGAACGAATGAGCACAAATGTTGGATCCCCTTATTCCCTCTTTTACGGAAGCCGGACTTCCAACGGCCTCAGCCGAGAACACAAATGCTCTGCGAACGGACCCTATCGTGACGCTTTCTCTCAATAATCCGATGGGCGGCACTTTTGAGTTTGCAGCAATGACCTCCACAAGAGCTGACATCCCTCCCCGCACGCGGTGAAGTGTAGCATCACCCCGAATACCATCTATAATCAGCTTCGCGGCAGAGCTTACTTGAATGTCCTCAAACGAAATCACTTCAGCGCTTATCAGCTTTCCACGATGTACAGTGTCCAGCCCGTTCGACAGAGTGGCCTGAAGTGAGCCGTCAAGATTCAAGCGGTTGGAAACCGTCGTGTCGAGCGATACCGTAATATCGACGGAAGTAAAATCTGAATGCGGTGTGTGATTGACGTTCGGCAACTCCAATTCAATCGTACCGAGCAATTCACTGTAGCTCTCAATGCGGACTAAACGCTGCGTCGCCATCGCACGCCAAGCCGTGATGACTTTTCCGTCGAACGCTTTAGAATGAGCCTGCTTTGGCGGCAACCGTCGCTTAACCCAATCGTATAACGCCTTTCTGGCTTCCTTTACCTCGTGAATGGTGTAGTTCTTGTGCTGACTTGTCTTGGAGTCGTAGCGGCTGTGGTGCCGCAAACAAAGCCATACGAGGTTGTCTTCTACGTTATTTGTCCGCTGCTTGTCGAGATGGGCAATCTGGCCCTCTTTCTCCTGCCGATCTCCGTCTAACTGGAAGCAGAGGGCGCATCTACGTGAACTTCTAGTCAGTACTCTTGTTTCTACCTCGGGTGGCGTCTTCTTACGCTTTGGCTTGCGCATCGCAATGGCTTCCCGGATAGCACCGTACACCTGAACAGGTCCTTATTGGTTGCCTCGATCAATTCTAGCCGACAACTAGTCAAAGAATGGCTGAAGCGGCATAGTGCTTTCGTTCCACACCCACGCGCCCTCTACAAAACGTCAATCCCCGATATCCGCAGCATCCACACCACCAGCCACAGCGCTATCGCGGCGACAACGATGTACCTGATCCATTGCGCGGCAGTTCTTGGTTCAGTGCGGTTTGGCATGCCAAGAGGTTAACTAACCGTGCATCTTAGGCGTGCACCCGTGATGGCGCTTGTTACGCCGAGAGAGCGGAGGCAAAGTTAATCGCGCCAGTAATCAGGCGTCGTAGCTCCGACTTGTCTTCATCCAATTCCCCACTCCTGCAACCCTCGTAGTGCGCAAGGCCAACGGCGAGGGCAGAAACCCACGCCGCCTCTCCGCTAGAGGGTAATTCAATTGAACTGACGCTAACCGGAATGGAATAGGAGTCTTCGTATTCTTCCCATCTCCCAACAGGCGTTAACGCAACCGGCCTACAGGCACCGTTTCTAACCCGCACGCCCCACTGTGTGCCGACATAGTCGATATACTCCTTATCTGAGCTAATCTTCTTCGCCATTTAGTTCCTTTAAAGGAATGTACCATCCTTCAGTACTTCGGCGACGCCATTCTAGGCATCCCGTAGACTCAGGCCGACGTCAACGAAGGAGGAAACATCAGCGGGTTCTCCCGACCAATTGCACTTTCAGCCGCCTTCCGACCAAGCAGAACGCCAGGAGGCATTCATTTTGCGTCTCCGAGAAACTTCAAAAGGTGCTTAAGCAAGTCATCAAAGCGCCGCCCATGACAAAGGCTCCGAAGCCGCGACCATCACCGGGCTAGCAGTAACCGCAACGCGATTAAGCGGATCGATACTTAGCTCGAATTTCCTCCAGAATTTATTGCCTTCCATGTCCTCATATAAAGCGGCTAGGGAAGCTCTGGTAGTTTTATCCACGCTGGAATGCTTACGAATGGCATCTACCATCTTCATCCACGTGGACCCCGACCTGACCTGGCAGCCCACATCAATTTGCTCACCGGACCGCAATATACCCACGTTTCCGTGGAGGTTAACAGTGAGATTGAACTCGGATCGCTCTTCCTTTCCTGGGCCTTGGGTTTGCATCTTCACATCCGTTAGTTCTACGCTCTGAAGTGTAGGCGAGTCGTCGTTAACAAAGAGAAGGGTCGAGCGCTCATCTACAGAGAATTTGATAAGTAATCGTGGCGCGTTCTTTATGGCCTTAAGGTTGGATATCTCTCTGACTTGCTCCTCAAGCTCCCTGAAAATGCGTGGGTCTGGAGGAAGTACAACGATATCGCCCTCGTAGCGTCGGAACTTTCGGACGGCCTGTCCCGGAAAAGAACAAATGATGTCTAGAAACTTTGGCGATCCGAACGCAGGATCGGCCTTATCGGCTGTTGTGTATGGCTTGAAAGTGCTGGGAGAGAGATGGAAAGCGACAGCATTGAGAGGCAGCGCGTTGATAACGTCGTCTAATCGCGCACTTGAATGCTCATTGCCCCAATTCGCGCTGACGAGATGAAACCCCGGATTTGCCCGTGCTGCTGTGCTGATCTTCGCCTTGAGTTGATCGTATTCCTTGCGGAGTTCGTCTAGTCTCCCCTCGCGGGAATTCTTGGCGTTCGTTTCTTCGGCGAGTTCATTCCTGAGTTTCAAAATCTCAGCGGACGTTGGCTCATCCTTCCGTTTTCTAAATGCTAATACGACCGCGACCAAGAGGAACCCGCTTGTTAGGATTGGTCCTACGTACTGCATTACTGCTAGAAACTTCTGCATCACAGATTCTTCCGGGGGGGCAGACTGTGTTGCTGTTGGATCTGCTGCGGTTGGGTTTGTTGTAGTCCTGGTATTGGCGGAGGGCTCAATCGCCAAACTACTTGGTTTGAATACTCCGATCCAACCAGGGATGCCCATAACGATGGCAACGACAACACTGGCCTTAACCCACTTATCAATATGCATCGAAGGCAACACCTCCTCGGAGACGGCAATTGTGGCAAGGGAATGCCGTCTCCGACTCTAACAGACCCGTGTGAGTCAACTAGATTGTTGCCATTATTTTGGCTCCCCAAATGTTGGCGTGGCTGTGTCCACACGAACGTGGTCCTCGTAGCCCTTCGAGGGTGGAGGGATATCAGCGATTGGACTTCCGAGCCTTGTTACCGGGGACACTTGTCGCCAGAACTTCACGCGCTCAGAAGGCCAACAGCGCCATTATCCAGATGACCAAGCACACCCTAGATCCGTTGGAAGTCGCGCTTCATAGGTATGAGCATATCCGGTCGGCAACGAGCATGCTGCAGTACAGATACTGTCTCATTGAGAGTTGGTGTGACAAAGGTCGTCATAGCCCAGATTGGGGGCGCTGGCCGGACATGACACGGCTGGTTTCTTGTTGTAAATGTAGACCGTCTGACAGACTGGTCCTTCAGTTACGACATTGACGCAGACGCCGCCAATAACTTTTCCGCTCTTGGTCCTGAAAGTAGAGCAGGTAAACTTCTTGAACCAGGCCTCGGCGGAGCCTTGCTCAATGGTGACCCTATTCCGGCAGTCTGCGTACGTAACATCGCCGTCCTGTTCGCCCCAGACATAATTACAAACAGAAATGACGCAGACGAGAACAATACCAGTAAGCAACGTGCCTATAACGCTTTCACGAAACTTTTGATTTCGGTAGTCTGCTTCGATCCACTCCCGCGCCTCATTTTGGCCCACGCTCTTTCGCCTCTATCCGAAGGCCCTCCCCTCTCTCTATCGGCAGAAACTCTCCGTATAAGTAGTATGCGTTTAAGCAGTCTGCTTCCAAACTGCTGTAAGTGCAGCGGGAAGAGCTACAAAGGCGGCTGGGGAAGCGGATTAGGGAACTTCGCCTTAAGAGAGGCTGGACCCAGGATGTCTTCGCTGACAAAAGTGGCTTCCATAGGGCACAGGTTGGGGCGTTTGAGCGGGGAGAGTTGAATGTGACGCTGGCGAGCTTGCTACTGCTGGCTCAGACGCTGAAGATCAAGGTGGCGGATCTGTTCAAAGGGCTAGAGGATTAATCAAGCTGCGTCCTACCCTTAGCCCACCTCTTCCGCTGAGCCGCAGCCATCTTCTTGCGAGTGGCGGCACTGAAGGGTTTGCGCTTGCGCACTGGCGCGGATGCCACGCCGCTGGGCTCTGCCCCCGATGCCATCCACTTCGGCGGCCTGCCCCGGCGCTTCGCGCCCCCAGCGGCTAATCTTTGAACAACCAAAATCGCTTCTTCAATGTGCTGCAGTTCAGAGCGAAGCTCAGAGAGCATGTTAATTAGATTCATGGATTGTACTTAGGATGACACGGCTGGCGAATTAGAAGGGACGCCTGGTAGTCGGACAAATATTGGTTGATCCTAGTGGCGGGCGGGCAAAAAGCTGTAGGCAGGCTAGACGCCGATGTTTCTGAGTGATAGCGTGAAGTCGTATGGCGTTTGCAGCGGTCGTACTGGTTATCGCATTAATTGTCTTGAGACTTTTCGTTGCGCCAGTTCCGGGCTTGCTAGCGACGGGCGTCCAGAGATTTGGAAAGAGAACCACTCTCACGCTTTGCGCGACAGCCCTTGTTGGCGCGGCGGTATTGATCTTTATTTCAAGACGGTGAATCACGCGGCCTCCAGAAGCTCCCGCACACTCCAAATGTGATCCGCAATCCCCGCCGCCATTGCTGGAGTTGTGCGAAGTGATTTGTGAACGTGCCTGGAGGAGTTATACCAGCAGTACCGTAAGGTAGTGCTAAATGTTGGTTGATGGCCGTTACTGAGGAATTGGTTTGATGTGCACGTTTCCGCGCGCCTCAATCTCACCTGTGTCGCCGTGGTACTCCGCTTCATCCGCCTGGATCAACATTGTGGACGTTTTAATCTCAACTCTGCCCTTGAGTCTCAGTATCCTGATGTCGGGTTGAGCCTCTGCGGCAGTGATGCTCACCACGGCAGCAGACACAGCCGCCTTAGGGGATCGAGACCAACTGAAATCCTTGACGTGACCAGCTGGGTTTGGATTGGATGGATCAGTTTGGTTTTGGGCCAAGACGGGAAAGGAAGCAATCCAGACGATACACAACGCGAGTAGTCTCATAAAACCATCTTTCTCTCTGCATGGCCATTATATTGCAACCCGCCAGTAGGGTAGTGCGCTAATTGTGTGTCCCTAGCATCGCTGAGCCGAGGGTCAACTCCGCACCCATGACATTGTTGGGCTATAATTCGGTCAAGCAGAGTTCGTTTAGGAGGCAAAAATGCGAACTGCTCGTGTTCTCACTCTCGTTCTACTATCAGTTCCTGCCGCACTTTGGAGGCAGGGGCATGGGAACCAATACAAGGACGCGATCTCCTGGGGCCCGAATAAGGAAACACTCAAGGTTACTTTGACCGTGCGCCGTACCGCAGGAGTCTTCATGGCATCGGAGCGGGGATTCCGGTGGCTTCTAGTCGGAGACGCTGGCACTGGTCCCCGTGGGAGGATATCCGCAGTTGGTCCTGCGGGGGGCCTACCGGCCTGACGATTACGACGGCCCAGGGCGATGCCGAGATGGGCCTCAAGCGCGAGGACCTTTTGAAAGTGGTAAATCAATACCTCAAGAAGTACGCACCAGCGGCGCTTGACGCAGCCAAGGGCTGCTCTCCAGAACAGTTCTAGGAACTCGCCACAGCCCGCCAAGCGCAGTCCCACTACGCAGCTTCCAACATTTCCAGCACGCTCCAAACGTGATCGCCAATCCCTGCTTCCCCCCCCCGCGGCAAGAGGATAGACGCCATTGAGCACTTGTGATAACGTGCCCTCAAAGGAGTCAACCATGAAGAATTGGCTACTTCGCTTTTGGCACAAGATTGACGCCTGGATGCACCGGCAGGGAGGTTCTCCGAACCAGTACTATCGTTCAAATCTGCATGGGAAGCATAGGTAGGGAGCGGCACCACCTGATATTGCTTCTTCAATGGTATGTGCTCCTTAGACCTTATGGCACCGCAGTGGAACTCTAATCGGTCTCTACGCATCTTAAGGGCATGAACGCAATAGCCGGAACGTGCACAGAACATTTGGCACTTCTGGAGGAGTACAGGGTGGCCCTACATAATTGGTTAGCAGCGCGTGCGGATGACCCTTTGAACTCCCGAGCGCCAACCGTCCTAAAAGCAACAAAACGGATTGAGCAACTAGAGCACGAACTCAAAACTCACCAAGCAGAACATGGGTGTTTGATCGCTGGCACCGACCAACGGGTTCTGTGATGCAAAGCGGTTCTGCCCTCGGGTAGGCTGCCGGATGCGCAGCGCGCGGGCGCTAAGATCGCCTTCCTCGCCAGCACTAGCTTCTGGCAAGGTTCGTGCTCCCAATCCATCTGGAGGTCCCGGCATGATTCACGTAGACAATGGGCAATGTGGACTTTGCACCCACTTCGGGGAGTCCCACGGCGGCGCGCAATTGATGCAAATCCGCAAAAACCACGAGGCCCCAGAGACATTGGTGGACGAGTGCGGTCATCCGAGGCATGCCTCGCTCCATCTGAAGGTGACCCCTATTAGCGGCTGCGATGGTTTTGAGGAAGTAATAATGTCCTCAAGCCAAGGGCACAAGGGCGGTAAGAAGGTAAGCGCCTGAGGCGCGTGCCTCCCAGGTTGACGCGGTTGACACCCGCCAGCCTCAGGAGTTCGCGGAGTCAGATTGGAAGCGATGCTCGGCGAGAGGCCGAGGGATGTTCCATAGGGAGGTGCCGATGGACCCACCGGACAGCGAAAAGGGCGGCAGAGCTTGAGCAACTCCAGCGCGATATTGGGATCTTGCAGCACCGGACTTGCACGTTGAATGCGTGGCTGCGCTGTTCGCGCAATCTGATGGTGGACGCAGTTTCCAAGCTAGGAATGGCTCAGGCGCTCCCGCTTCCAAAAACCGAACCGGGATAGGTCTCCGATCTTTTGAAACATCCATCGCTCTGACCCCATCTGATCCTAAGTGGCTGTCAACCCCATCATTCTCATCCGCGAAGGCATCCTCGCCGCCAGCATCGTAATCCTATTCCTGCTTGTCGGGCTCATCGCGCTGATTGTACGCACTGCGAGCCTTCCGGTCTGCCGGAATTGTGGATTCAAGAGTGTTCGGAGAACACGCTCTCACCAGAGCATGGCTGACAGTTTTGCGCGCGCCTGCTTCCTCTATCCGTATAGGTGTGAGAAGTGCCTGCGGCGGTTCTATTGTTTCGGGGCCCGGCGTGGACCAAGGCAGTCGGCCAGCATGTCAATAGCTGCTGCAGGCAGAGACTGACTCACGGAGCGCCAGCGGCGCGGCGGCCCAATCAGAAACCCGTTGAAAGCCTGTGGAAATCAGGCTCCCTGGGGCATTTTCCTGATCGAACTCCACAGATTTCGCGGGTATATTGTTAGCGCTTCATGTTGGAAGATCCGGGGTGAGTCATCCCCCACCCAGGCTCGCATTCCTCCGATGCGGCCACGGGCTTTTCTTCAGGTAGTGGGTTGAGTTGCCCTTGACCCACTACCTTTTTTTGATGGGTTAGACCTCTTCACGCTCTGGAATCTAGGACTTTTCCTAGGAGCTTTTCAACAGGATTTCCACTATCGTGGTCCCCCGTGGCGAAATTTGTCATTTGCGACTTAGTGAAATTTCACTGTGCCTAGAATGCCCGGAAAAGAAGCAACCGGCGAGTTGGCCTCAGCCGGTGAGTAGCCCCGGACACGAAGGCTGACCATGGAGCGTCCAAATTCAAACGGAGGAAACTGGCGCTCCTGGTCCTTGAGTAGCGCAATGGCCAGTGGGATCTAGGTGCGATTGTCCTTGTTGTACTGACGCCCCTTATGCGGACTCTGATACTGCGCTCTCTCGTGCCAATTCGCGTTCCAGGCGAACTACAGCAGCCCGCACTTCCTCAGCTCTTCCTGTTTTAGGGTCGTCCTCACCAAACATCGTGCGGACCTGATCCAGTAGGGACTGGCAAGTCGTTTGAAGCTGCTTCATCTGGAGGGCAAGTTCCGTGCGTTGTTCTGAAGTTGCAGGATGGCGTTGTGCCATGGAAGTGACCTCGGAGGTTCTAGTATCCCCTATTACTAGGGAGAAGGGAGGTTTAGTGAAAGAGCCTATTCTCGGGCTGTTTGCCGACAGGTGTTTGCTGGTACGGGATGATAGGATTGTGGCACGCAGATCAAGGGCAGCCGAAAAAGGAGAAGCAGTGGGAGCCAGACTACCAAGCGGAATGGTTGCAGGCGCGGCCTTGGGTATGATCTTGGCCGTGCTGTTTGGATTCCCAGTGATGATGGGTCTAATCTACGGGGCTGGAATAGGCATTGTGGCGAGCCTTCTAATTCCTGATCGCAAGCCAAGTTCAAACTGAACCACTACCCCTCTGATCGCTGTGGGAAGTCTAGCGGCGTTGCTGGAGGCTAGGAACGGGAGTTACCAAGAGCGGCGTAAAATGCGTCTATGACGCCTGAGCAAGTCATCCAGGTAGTTCGAGAAAGTGTCGGCAGGAAAATCAAGGTTACGCCATTGCAGTGGGGAGAGCATCCGGTGACTACCCCCGCAATATTATTGGTCGAGTCAGTTGGTGACGAGGGGTTTTGCTGTTATGACTTCAGTGATCCTACTCTTATAGATCCGACTGTTCCCAATTGGACGATGTTCTCTGAGATTGCCGGAGCGGAACCCGTCGAAGATTCACAGTAGCCCACTACCCGCTGATATGAGATAACGTTGCTTCGGGCTGACCAACTTTCCAGTGCAGCCCTCACGCCTCCGTTTGCGCCTCCAGCAAAAAGCGGCATTTCTGGCAGAGCAAGTCCTCGCTCGGTAGAGCATCCGAACTTAGCGAAGGGTCTGGATCACTTATCTCTTCGATCAGTTCTCCGCAGTTCTCGCAGCGGGTTTCCATAAAGCAATGTTACTCCTTACCCTTCAAATCATCCGGTACGACCCCGCTCACCTCGAAATTTGTCACTCGCAAGGCTGCGCGGGAAAGAGCATTCAGCGCGGCGGAGTACTCGCTGAATACCTCGGCGATTGTCCGTGTACCGACCGTGTCCAAGGGTAGGCTCTTTCGCATTTCATCAAAACGAATGGAGGCTGCGTCCCTCCGCACTATAGCAGCGTGAAACTCTTCGTCCAGGATTCTCTGTATACGTTGGTAGTCAGAGCCGGTAGAGTGGATCGCCATTCCGACTGGATGCTCCATAAAACACCATCCAGGCTGGCTTATGTGCAAGTACTTCTCCAACTGATCCATCCCAAAGGAAACACTGGGTACGACACCGCCTTTCCTGGGAGATGCCTTGCGATGTAGCACTATTTACGAGGAAGGGATGGCGAAATCTTACCGCTCTTTTCCTAAAGAAACACATGCCCGCCGACCCCCTTCTTTAAATTGGGCCGGTATTTACTCATCCACTCAACACGGTCTTCTTCGGGGCAACCGTCTTGGGCTGCAACGCTCCTGGGACGAATGGAACCTAACTTGAACACCCCAACACTACAGCGGCATATACCCTGGGGCAACTAAACAAATGACTAGGGCGAACATCTACCGCAGCCTGTTACGGTGGTGCCTTTGGGAGTGCCGTTCCACAAGCAATTGAGCCGCCTGCTCAAGCTGTTCCCGCGATTGCTCCTTCAACTTCTTGAGGCTGCGATCCTTATCACTCTGGCGTCGTGGTTCTGACAACGGGTGTCTTTTTCCGCCCAAGCGGGTTTAAGTGCTTGAGCGCACCCGTCACCCTAGCAATGGATTTCTTCTGTGGGGTTTCAGTAGCATTTCCGTCTCCCAACTTCGTGTCCTGAGCAACAGGAGCTTCCGAAATCCCCGGCTCAAGGATGATGGGACTATTTTGTGTCGTCTGGGCCTCAGCATCTCCGCCGGCCATCTCAAGAACAGCGTCGCGCGGGGCAGAGGGAAGGCGGGGCGCAGCCTTGGGAGATGCCGTCAGCGCTGATTTGGTCACAGGCTGCTTCGTTACTAGGACCGAAGAGGGAGCGACAGTGACCGCTTTTTGCTGATGAGCCCGTTCTGGATTGCCATGGAAAGACGAGAGTATGGCTACAATGCTCAGGGCACTCGTGAGCAGCGCTTCGACAATCCAGCCGAGAGCTGAAGATCGCGATGAATGCATGGTAACAGCGGGACCTCCGCTAACTTCTGCGACGGTTTGACCGATCATGTGATAGCCAACACATAAAGGCGAGTGGGTGCCTGTAGAATAAATGAGGAGTTCGTAAGTCTCAATGAGCGAACTGTACTAGGGTTACTCAGGTCAATCACTGAGTACAGGCTTGTTGTCAACTCGCGACCGCATCACGAAGTGCAGGCGCGCATAACACAAATGATGTGCTCACTTTTCCGCGATCTGACTGCAACAGCTCCGGCGGACCACACTGCCCAGTTACCTATTCGGTATTCGCTGCTTATCTGCGTTGCGCCTAGCCTGGATGAGCGCGTCCTGGGCAAACTCACGCCAGCCCTTGCCTCGCACACGGGTGGTCGCTAGGGCTGTTGCGGCCACCACCAAGTAGAGCGCTACTGGAAATATCCCTGACTCCCCAAGAATGCGCTCGTTACCAGCGCCAAGCGCCTTTGGCACGAGCACTTGGGAGACCGCATTGTGAAAAGCATGGAACCATGCTGCAATCCAGATTGTGTGCCACCGATAGGTCGCCCATGTCCAGACTGGTGTCGCCCCTAGCCCCAATCCAAATAGGAGAGCTATGGAAGTCGCCCACGAGCCACCAGCCACATACCCAGCCAGCAGTATCAGTGGCACATGAAAAAGTGTCTCCAGTGTGATGACCCACAGCAGTGACCCTGGAACCTGCATTTCATCCAAGCGCGGCTGGAGATAGCCACGCCAGCCCAGCTCCTCGCCCAGACCTCCAATTACATCTATTACCCCAAGCAGCGGTAGATTCACCGCAACATTAATCACAGCCCGGCTGCTCCAGACTGGAGCTTCTCGCGGGACTCCAGCCAACGAAGCTAATGCGTAAGCTCCAAGATAGATCGCACCAACAGTCGCGAGTGGGATCAGTACTACGCTCAGCCGCGATTTGCCCCAAACACTGAGCGGGAACGGCGAGCGCCAGCCACTATCAAAGGTGTGCGTTGCCACAAACCGGGCCAGCGCGGGCGTCCACATGGCCGCCATGATGAATACAGCCGCACCCCTATCATCGAAAGATAGGTTCATAGAGTGCAGCAGAAGCGACACTGCGGTCACGCCAGCCATGACAACGGCTGCGTAAACCAGCACGCCCCGGCGACCGTTGCTGTCATTCGTTAAGGGCAAGACGTTGCAATTCCCTTGACGGAGAAGTATGTCATAGACGGCTAGGCCGGTTAAGCTGTGTACCTCCGCAACTTCAAATTTTCTTTTTGAAATTTCCACCGTTAGCGACAGCCCGATGCGCCCGGAGCCCGCAGGGCGGGATTCCTACTTTGGTTTGACCCACCCCCCGGCAAGTTACGGAGGGGGATTTCAGCGCCCACTACTTCCGCTTAGCCTCTTTCGCAAGGCGCTGTTGCGTCCGCTTCTTAGCAGCAGCGAGCGAAGCCTTCTTGGCACGCGCTGAGCGCTCAGCAGCGGTCATATTCTTGGCCGCTGTCTTGCCGCCTAATGCGCCAGTCTTGCGCGCGATCTCCGCCATAGCTGCGAGAACCGCTGGAGGAATCTTGATAGCCACGACCTCAAGTCTACACCTAAGGGCGTATGGACAGGATTTGTGCGACTAAGGCTGGAATGTCATTGACACCTTAGGCCGTAAGGGGTAGTCTGGGGTTGGTTCTAGTGGGTGATTATTAGAATGAATCACACGCTAGAGCTAAAACGGGACCGCGACAAGCGCGAACTTGGCACGGCCCCTAAACACCGCGAAAGGGCGAACTTTCACAATGTCTAGTACTGACAGTACCAGTCCACGGGACGTTTACGCTCAAGTGACGGCCCAAATCATTCACGCAATTGAACAAGGTGTAGGAAACTGGCGAATGCCCTGGCACACCTCAGGGCGCTTCGCGTTCTCCCCCATCAACGTAGCTAGCAAAAAGTCCTACAGGGGAATCAATACAGTCTGTCTGTGGGCGGCTGCCCAAGCCAAGGGCTACACTTCCGGCGAGTGGGGGACCTACCAGCAATGGCAAGAACGAGACGCGCAGGTCCGCAAAGGCGAAAAGGCCACGTTGGTGGTGTTCTGGAAGTTTGCCAACAGCGCGGCTGAGTCTCAGAGTGATAGCGACACTCCCGCCAGCGGTTCCCGCTTGCTGTTCACACGCGGTTACAGCGTATTCAATGCCGCCCAAGTAGATGGGTACACGCCAAAGGCAGACTTAGAGCGTTCATTGCCTGAGCGTATTGAGCAGGCTGACGCATTCTTCAATGCCATCGGCTCAGACCTTCGCCATGGTGGAAACCAAGCGTTCTACTCACCCTCCGGCGACTATGTTCAGATGCCGCCGTTTGAGGCGTTCAAAGATAGCATCGGCTACTATTCAGTTCTTGCCCATGAGCACACTCACTGGACCGCTAATGCAGCTCGCTGCAACCGCGAACTAGGCAAGCGCTTCGGAGATAGCGCCTATGCGGCAGAGGAGCTGATTGCAGAACTGGGTGCGGCGTTCACTTGCGCACACCTAGGACTGAGCACTGAACCGCGTGAGGATCACGCGCAGTACATTCAGTCCTGGCTGAAGGTGCTGAAGGCTGATAAGCGGGCCATCTTCACGGCGGCCAGCAAAGCCCAACAGGCTGCAGATTGGCTAACGGAAAGGGCCGGGGCTAACGCCCCTCTGGAGGTGGCAGCATGACCGGCTACACTCCGCTCACTGCTCCAAGCGCCGCACAGCCGTTAATCTGCACCGCTTGCACCGAAGGCGACCATGAGCGAGTGCTAGGCACTGAGTGTTGCTCGTGTCCTTGCCATGGGCAAGCGGACTTGATCGCCGCTGTTGAGGTGGCGGCATGATTTGGAGTGCCCAATTGAATCTGGTGCCAACCAGGGAGGAAAAGGCGGACCTAGTTCCGCCCTCCCTAGATCAGGCGCGAGAGTTTGCTCGCCAGAGCAAAGCAGAGAGTACGCTCAGAGGGTACAGGGCAGACTGGCGGGATTTTTGCGGATGGTGCGAGCGCAACAGCCAGCACCCACTCCCGGCTTCGCCGGAGAGTGTCGCTGCGTATATAGCGGAGCGCGCAGCGCGGCTCAAGGTGGGCAGTATTCAACGGCGACTGAACGCTGTAGCGGAAGCTCACAAATCTGTGGGGCTGGAAACGCCCACAGCATCCGGGATTGTGCGGAACACTCTTAAAGGCATTCGGCGGACCATTGGTACTGCCGCTATACAGAAGGCTCCAGCCTTGACGGCGGATATTCGCGCGATGGTGGAGACCACAGACGCGGGTTTGATCGGTCTCCGCGACCGCGCGCTAATCTTATTAGGATTTGCTGGAGCCTTTCGGCGCTCTGAAGTGGCGGGGCTGAATGTGGCGGACCTGGACTTCAGCCGGGATGGGCTCGCTGTGACTCTGCGCCGATCAAAGACGGACCAAGATGCTCAAGGCCGCAAGATCGGCATTCCCTACGGCTCCAATCCTGAGACCTGCCCAGTTCGCACACTGCAAGCGTGGCTAGAGCGAGCAGGGCTCCTGGAGGGCTCTGTGTTCCGTTCTCTAAACCGCCATGGGCAGTTACTGTCAAGGCGGCTGTCTGGTGCTGATGTTGCTCGCATTGTCAAGAAGCTCGCGGAGCGAGCGGGTCTGGACCCAGCGAAGTTTGCTGGCCACTCCTTGCGTGCTGGCCATGCCACCAGTGCAGCGGCATCAGGGGCATCTGAGCGGTCCATCATGAACCAAACCGGACATCGGTCGGTGCAGATGGTGAGACGGTACATCCGGGAGGGAAGTCTGTTCAGAGAGAATAGCGCCGGGAAATTAGGTCTTTGATGGTCTCTAAATCTACACTCCACCGCTTTCCCGACGTTTGCACTTGGACCATGCCACAATGCTCTGCGAGAAACTATCTTCTTCGCGGAGGGCTTCTTGGCAGCGCTCGCAAACCAGGAGATGCTCTTCCAGTGATGGCACCAACTCCTCGGCCAGTCTACCTAATGAATAGAGTTCAATCGTCTCTTCAGTGGGGTGGCTTTTGATAGGAAGCATCCTCTTTAACTCGCGCGCTGTACCATTAGTATCGATCACCGTAGCGGAAGCTCGTAAATTTCACCGTTTCTTATGCTCCCGACACTGCTGCGTCGGTCAACTGCGACTCCACGGACGCAATCACCGCGTCCAACTCACTTAGTACGTCTGGGAACCGGCCTTCGATATAGTGTCGCACTTTACTGTTTGCAAGAATCCTAGCCACATATCGGCACGAGACACTCAGGGCTAGCACTTCAGTTCCGTATGTTGCTTCTACACTCTTCAGATCTCGAAGGAGCTCATCTGTCTCGCGCTCCATGCCAATCTTCTGATCAGCCGAACACAACTTTGCTGACTTGATCTTCTCAGGTTCCAATAGCATGTCAGCCCGCGTGCCCGCCAAGAGTGCATCAGTAAACGCTTCCGTACATCTGTTTGAAGACACCATTAGCTGGGCAACCTCGACCTGCCTGACAGGCTTCATTTTTCTGAGTACCGAAAATGCATTGGACGAGATTCGCCGGTCTTTTAGAAGTTCGATTGCATCCTTGCATATGCCGACCAGAAGATCGCGTTTCTTGCGAAGCGTACTGATATTGACAGCCAGGGCTTTCGCAATGGCCGCTTCGCTGTTGTGCTTCAAGGCGCGAAGGATCATCTGATGCTCGGCGACAGGTGAAAGGTAGTTGACCCGTTTGTTGTAAGTGTAGGTTTCATCATCAGTTGCGATTATGCAAACAACCTCGTCTACCTTACGCCGAACCAGGATGTTAAGACGCTTATGGCCGTCCAGAACCCGGTACATCCCTTTTCCCGCTGGAAAAACTATCAAAGGCTCTACTATCCCGACGGCTTGGATAGAAGCCTCAATTTGTCGATATTTCTGCTCTGTGCGCTCTCTCGGCCCAATCTCACTTGAAGGCAAAAGACTTGCGACCTTCAACGTGATCACGTTTGGCTGGAATGCTGTTCGTATGGAAGTTGCCATTGGGTCACTCCTACCTACACAAGCCTTGAAGCTAGCTGCTCAGGCATACTATCGAGGCCCTCCGCTCGCAATAGTCGTCTGAGTCTTTCGTCGGTCAAGAGGCTCTTTAATGCAGTGCTGACAA
>Ga0157378_10002202_pt1 | contig 17289 bp, 19 predicted proteins | sample M65metaG_FD_115309 | JGI IMG/M metagenome (GOLD analysis project Ga0157378, IMG submission 115309) | Miscanthus rhizosphere microbial communities from Kellogg Biological Station, Michigan, USA - M6-5 metaG | ecosystem: Host-associated > Plants > Roots > Rhizosphere > Soil | place: USA: Michigan...
ATTCACGACCTGCGCGTCTCCATCCGCCGCCTCACCCAATGTTTCCGGATTTTTCGCGACTTGCTGGATCCCACCCCGGTGAAAAAGTTACGCCGCCGCCTGCACAAAATAATGGAGCACTGCGGCGACGTCCGGAATTGCGACATCGCGCTGGAGCTTCTGGAAGAGTGCGGCCTCACCGCAAGCCACTCCGTAGCGAAACTAAAAACGGCGCGTGCGGACGCCGCATGGAAACTGCACCGTAGCCTCAAGAAAGAGCGCCGGAGACACCATCGCGCCCTAAGCGCCGCCGCCCACCCACCCCACCGGGCCTGGCAGATCGCCACCCGCTTGCCAGCACTCGCCGCGGACTTTTTTCAAACCGGCGGCGCAGCGGTGGCCCCCGGTTCCAGCTACCAGACTCTTCACCGCTTCCGCCTCCGCTCGAAGCGCTTCCGCTACACCCTGGAGCGATTCGAGCGATTCTACGGGAGTGAAATGGCACGCGGTGCGAAAGCACTCAAAGGTCTGCAAGACCGCCTGGGAGCTATCAACGATTGCGTCACCACCATCGACCTTCTCCGTGACGACCCGCGCGCCGTAGCCGCCATCCAAAAGCTACTGTCCGAGCGAACCCACGCCTTCCATACCTATTGGCGAACCCGCTTCACTCCCCCAAAGCTAGCCTGGTGGCAGCGCTGGCTCAGCCACCCCCGCACAGAACCGCGCGCGCCAGCAAGCGGCCACGTCAAAGCAGCTTCAACTGCTTCATCCGGTACCGCAGCACATCGCGGCTGATCCCCAGCAACGCCGCGGCTTTCGTTTTATTCCCACCAGTCTTCTCCAGCGCCTGCACAATCAAGTTCCGCTCCGAGTTTTTCAACGACAGATCCGCGCGCGGCGCAGCCTGTTCCGTCGTGGACCGCTCCAGCCCCGGCCCGCGCCTCGATGCAAACTGAATACTCCCCGGCTGCAGTATGTAACTTTCCTCCAGCAAGATTGCTCGTTCGATCACGTTGCGCAGCTCGCGCACATTCCCCGGCCAGTCATAAGCGCTCAAAATTTTCGCCGTCGCCGGAGCAATCCCCGAAATATGGGCTTTGTAGCGGAGGTTATGCTGCCTCACGAAGTGATTCGCCAGCGGCAGAATATCTTCCGGATGGTCGCGCAGTGGCGGCGGCGCAATCTGAATTACGCTCAGCCGGTGAAATAGATCCAGCCGGAACGCCCCCGTCTGCACCGCACCCGATAGATCGCGATTGGTGGCCGCGATCACTCGCAGGTCCACTTCGATGTCGTGCACCCCGCCCAGCCTGCGGAAGGATTGTTGCTCCAGAACCCGCAGGAACTTCGCCTGCACTCCAGGCGACAAGTCCCCCACCTCGTCCAGGAATAAGGTGCCGCCGCGCGCGACTTCCAGTAACCCTTTCTTCTGCGTACGCGCGTCCGTGTAGGCCCCCGGCTCGCGTCCAAATAATTCACTTTCCAGCAGCGCCTCCGGAATGGCCGAGCAGTTCACAGCCACGAACGGTCCGGTGCGCCGATAGCTCGAATAATGCAGAAACTGTGCCATCAAGTCTTTGCCAGTCCCGCTCTCACCCTCCAGCAAAACGGTAGTGGCCTCACTGCGCGCCACGCGGACCGCAAAGGACAGCACCTGTTTCATCGGCTCCGACGCCGCCACAATATGGAAGCGCCCGAATTCGATAGCGTTAGCCTGGCCCTCCAGCAGCGTCTTCGAAATGAGGTGCGGATCTTCGCGCCCGCCCGCCCCCGCCTCGAACATAATCACCGCTCCGCCCGGCCTCCCGCTCGAATCGCGTAGCGGAGCGATGTTCCCGGAAATCGGTTTCCGGGCGCCGTTTTTTGTGATGAGAAACCGGTCGCGAATCTCCACCAGGGAGCGCTGCTGCAGCGCCTCCGCGATCGGCAAATCGTTATCCGCCAAGCGGAACACCCGTCTTGCTGGCTCGCCCAGGGCTTCTTGTCTGCTCCAACCAGTCAGGTTCTCGCCCGCGCGGTTCATCATCAGAACCGTTTCCGCCTCATCCACGGAAATAATCGCGGTAGTTAAAGCGCCCAGTACATCCGTCACGTGGCGCTCGCGGCTCAAGACGCTACGGTCGTGCCGGTGTTTCGAGAGCGCAATCTCCACACTGGCATGCAGCTCGGACTCGTGAAACGGCTTGACGATATAACCCAGCGGCCGCGCCCGCTTGGCGTGTTCCAGAGTTTCTCGGTCCGCGTGCGCCGTCAGGTACACCACCGGAATGTCGAAACGCTCGCGAAGAATGTGCGCCGTTTCCGCGCCGTCCATCTCGCCCTTGATGCGGATGTCCATCAGCACCAGGTCCGGCGGATTCTGCTCCGCTTCGCCAATCGCCTCGGCGCCGCTAGAAACTACCGCGGTAACTTGGTAGCGCAAGCCCTTGAGAATCTCCGCCAAGTCCTCGGCGGTAATATGCTCATCTTCAACGATTAAAATTTTATCTGCCAAGCGTCCTCATATTCTTCCATGCTAATCCACGGAAATGGGAAGACCGTCGAGGAAGGTAATGGAAAATAGAGTCCCTTCGCGTCCGCGGATTTTTACGTCCGCGTCGATCTGCCGCGCTAATGTGCGCACTAGCCGCAATCCCAGCGTGGGCGAGGTTTTCCAGTCCAAACCCGGGGGTAGCCCCACCCCGTTGTCTCGCACCAAAAGATGAACCTTGCCCTGGGCTCCCCGCCGCAGCACCACCCGAATCCCCCCAGTTTTACCTCCAGGAAAAGCATATTTAAACGCATTTGACAGTAATTCATTCACAATTAAGCCGCAGGGCAGTGCCACATCCCGGTGGCAATGCAGCGGCTCCAGGCGAACTTCCGTGCGGATCCGCGAGGCGGCGCCATAGGAGCGGACCAGGTGTTCTACCATCCTCCGGATGTAGTCTCCGAAATCGATTTCGGCAATGCTGGACGACTCGTAAAGAATCTCGTGCAGGATCGCCATGGCCTGAATCCGGTAACGACTTTCCTCGAATTTCTTGCGCGTAGCCGGGTCTTTAATGGTACGCGCCTGCAATCCCAATAGGCTCGTAATCACCTGCAAATTATTTTTAACCCGGTGGTGGACCTCTTCGATCAGCACATCTTTTTCCCGAAGAGTCGCCCGCAGCCGTTCCTCCGTGACCGTCGGTGGAGTAATATCGTGCAGGATATAAGCGCAAATAGTCCGGCCATTCAAGGCGATTTCGGAGCGCGACCACTCGACCGGAAACTCGCTCCCGTCCTTGCGCCGCCACCTCGTCTCGCTGCGCTCCCCGCTTCGCGCGAGCCCCACACCCAGCAAGGGCTCCAGCGCCTTACCGAGGACTTCCTCCGCCCGGTATCCAAACATCGCTTCTGCGTGCTGATTGAACAGGATGATGGCCCCCCGCCGGTCCACTACAACCACGGCGTCGTGGACTAGATCGAGAACCCTGATGGCAGGATGGGTTTGATCCAGAAAATCACGATCCCCCAGAAGCTGGCTGACTGGCAATGGTACTGGCTTGACGCGCATATCGGGTGGCAGCCTCGCAGGCAGGTTTCAGAAGCATATCACACGGGAACCCCACTCGAACCGCGCATGCTTCCGCGATATTGCGTACTTAAACGCGGTCCGCCCGCGATAACCTTTGCGCGAGACCGGCGTAAGTATTACCTATATTCCTCTACTTCCCCCGCATAAGCCACAAAAGACCGGACTTCCAGGTCGTTTTCCGCGGCTATGTGCCTTTGGGCAGAGGATTGCCTAGTCCCTTTGATCGAAACGGAGAATCCTATGGCCTCAGTAGCCTATGCATTATCGGAGCAGGTCGATATCGGCAGTGCGATCCCCAACACCCGTTGCCGGAATGTAGACCAAAATGTAGACTTAGTCCGCAGCGTTCAACGCGGGGATGCCGCGGGAATGGCCGAACTGTACGAGTACATTTCAACCGGCCTGCGGCCCTATCTGGCGCGCCAGTTACGCTCCCAGGATTTTCATGACAAGGTTCATAGCATCTTTGTGGATGTCGTCGTCGCCATCCAACGCGGGCAATTGCGCGAGCCCCACCGCCTGATGGGATTTGCCCGCACCATCGCGCGGCGGAAGGTGTCTGGCTACATCGACGCCGCCGCCAGCAACCGCCGTAATCAAGTCGAAATCGGTTCGGCCTTCTGGCTGGCCAGCCCTCGGGACACTCCCGAGACCGCTATGATTTCCCGTGAACAGCAGGATTTAGTGCGCTGGACTCTGGCTCATTTATCCGACCGCGAAGGCGAAATTCTCTCGCGTTTTTACATGCAGGAACAAAGTCAGCAACAAATCTGCTCGGAAATGGGACTGACTCATACCCAATATCGCCTGCTGAAATGGCGCGCCAAAGCCCGCTTCGAGCAGTTGAGCCGCAGAGAGATGGCCACCCGCCAACTGCGATCGCTGTGCGTGCAGGCGCCGGATTACGCCAGGCCCGTGATATTCCCGTCAGCGTCGACGTCGATGTCGAACCCGCGCTGAATCTTGCCCAGCCCGGGCATCAGCATCATACTGCCCGACACCACCACTACAAACCCCGCGCCCGCCGACAGCAGGACGTCGTTCACATGCAGCGTCCACCCCGTCGGCACGCCCAGCTTTTCGGGATCGTCCGAGAACGAATACTGCGTCTTCGCCATGCAAATCGGAAGATTGCCGAAGCCGAAGTCCGCCAGCCGCTGCAGCTTATCCTGCGCCGCTTCCGAGAACGACACATCCGCCGCGCCGTAGATTTTCTGCGCGATGGTGTTGATCTTGTCAGGCAGCGTCGCCTCCAACGGATAAATCGCGTGGACGTTCTTTTCGCAGCCCCTGTCGGCCGCTTCAATCACCTTCGCGGCCAGCTCGGTCGCGCCCGCGCCGCCCTTGGTGAACGCCTCCACAAACGCCATCGGCGCCTCAATTTTGGCGCAATATTCTTTCAGCGTGTCCAACTCCACCTGGCTATCGTCCGGGAAATGATTCACCCCCACCACGATCGGCGCGCCGAACCCACGCAGATTCTGCACGTGTTTCTCTAAATGTGACAACCCGTTTAGGAGCGATCCGTTGCCCTGCAGCTTCAGACTGCGCACCGTAGTCACCAGCACTGCCGCCGACGGCGTCAACCCGGAATAGCGCATCACCAGATCGAAATATTTTTCCGCGCCCAGATCCGAGCCGAACCCGCACTCGTTCACCACATAATCGGCCAGCTTCAATCCCATGGTTTGCGAGATGATGCTGCTGGTGCCATGCGCGATGTTGCCGAACGGGCCGATGTGCACCATCGCCGGCGAGCCCTCCGTGGTCTGTACCAGATTCGGCATGATGGCGTCGTTCAATAGCGCCATCAAACTGCCGGTGACGTGAAACTGTTCCGCCCGTACCGGTTGGCCGGAGCGGTTCAATCCCACCACAATCGCATCCAGCCGCCGCCGCAGATCCGCGCGGTCTTTCGCCAGACCCATAATCGCCATGATCTCGGAAGCCGCGGTGATGATGAACCCGGTAGCGCGCGCCGGTCCAGTGGACTTGCTCCCGCCCACCGCGATCCTGCGCAGCGCGCGATCGTTCATGTCCATGGCCCTTGGCCACGTGATCTTATCCGGATCTAAATGCAGTTCGTTCCCGTGAAAGATGTGCGCGTCGATCACCGCCGCCAGCAGATTGTGCGCCGAAGTGATCGCATGAAAATCGCCGTGGAAATGCAGATTGATCTTTTCCGCCGGCTCCACCCGCGCGCGCCCGCCACCCGCGCCGCCGCCCTTCTGCCCGAACACCGGACCCAGCGAAGGTTCGCGCGAAGTCACAATCGCCCGCTTGCCCAACTTTTCCAGCCCCTGGGTGAGCCCCACCGACGTCACCGTCTTGCCCTCGCCGGCCTTGGTGGGACATGTGGCTGTCACCAGAATCAGCTTGCCGCGTTTCTCGAGCGCCGGGTCAGTCAGTAAGCTGAGCTTAAGTTTGACGCCGTAAGAACTGCATCGGTCAACGTGTTTTTCAGGAACGTTCAGCTTGCGTAAGATATCTTCAATCGGAAGTAATGAGGTCATGGAATGTGGATTCTTGGAACAGCAGGAAGAGTGCGTTTCGCTGTGAGAATAGCACAAATACCAAGGATCCTTCGAGCGCCGGCGCAGGGGCACTCCGCATGGCGCAAATCCTCCCGGCCCCTGCTACGCCTGCTGCGGACGTGCTGTGAGCGTTAATCGTTGGCGCCGGTAGTGACGTTCTGCGCGACCCGCGATCCATTCGCGCCCGTAAGCACAATCGAATAGGTGTCGGCAGGCCCAGGAGCGCAGTTGCCGTTCCCTTGAAATCCCGTCTGCCCCTCCAGACAATTCCAGGTGAGACCACCCGATCCCACCATCGTCAAAGTCGTTAGAAAAAATGTCGCAAACAGAAGAGTTGTTTTCATGATGACTTCTGGATCGACCCACGAGCCGGAACCAACAGCAACTAGGCAAGAACAGGGTATTTCCGAAGCTATCGGCGCATTTTCCCGCGTAGTCCACCGTGAAACGAGGGTCACAGAACCGCGCGCGCAGCAAGCGGACCGCTAAACGATCGACGGAAAAGCAATCCCCTCCGCCGCCAGCCGCGCATTCACCAGCCGGTTGAATTCCCGCCCCACCAACGCCTGCCGCGAAGGCAGCGTCTTGATCCGCGCGCGCACCACCACCCCGCGTTCCGCCAGCCGGTCGAGCCCCATCACTTCGATCGGAGCCAGAATCATGTCTTTGTAAACCGGTTCCTCCGCAAGCGCAGCGCCAGTTTCGCTCATTATCTGGATCGCCCTGTCGACATTAGCCCCGTGCGCCAGCGTCGCCTCGAATACGTAATAAGCGTACTCGCGAGTCATGTTGGAAAGCGTATTGATCAGCCCGTTGGCGATAATGTGCACCGCGCCATTCTCGCCGCGCAACACGGTAGTACGCAAATTAATTTCCTCTACCACCCCGGAAATTCCGTTGATCGTCACCGCGTCCCCGATGCGGATCTGATCCTCCAACAGCACCAGCAACCCACCCAGCCAGTCCTTGATGAGCGTCTGCGCCCCCAGCCCCAGCGCCAGTCCCGCCACGCCGATGCCAGCCAGCAGCGGCTGAATGTTGAACGTCAATTCGTTCAACGCCATCACCACCGCCACCATCCAGATCGCGAGCGCCGCCAGCTTACCCAGCACCGCCATGATCGTAGCCGCGCGCTTCTCGAGTTCGATCTCCGGCGAGTGTCCGTGGCTCTTCATAGTGCGCATCGCATAGCCGCGCAGCCTTCGCAGCAAGCGCCGCGCGATGAACGTGAGCAGCCACGCTCCCCCTAGAATCACCACCACGCGCACACCGCGGACGATCCACGGAATCCAGCTTTCTGCCCGCACCAATTCCCGAGCCATATCTCGCGATATCTGCATCATCATCATGATGCGATAAAATGAACCTGTGGCGGAAACTCTAAAATTGGAAACCCCGTCGGTGGGCAGTTGGGCCCCCGCGGTGGTGTTGGCCTGGCTGATCCCAGGCGGCGGTCATTTTCTATTGAAGCGCCCCGGCCGCGGCGCCGTGTTGGGTATTTCAGTAATCCTGGTCTTCTTGCTCGGACTCATGATGCGCGGCACCCTGTTCCAGCCGCAGGGCGGCGACCTGCTCACCATGGTCATCTATTACGGCGGCTTCATCGGCGACGTTCTAGCTGGCGTCCTCTATTTCCTTACCGTCTGGCTGGGCTACTCGCAACCCGACATGGCCGGTCACGTTCACGACTACGGCACCAAGTTCCTGGTAGCCGCCGGACTCCTGAACCTCCTGGCGATGGTAGACGTCTGGGAAATCGCCACCGGTAAAAAGGACTGACCATGCCCAAGATGAACCTGTCGCATTTCGAAGCGTCGCTCCTATTCGCCCTGTTTACTTCAGCTGTGCTGGGGGTAATCACCAAACGGACCGACCGCGAGCGCCTGCGTTACGCCGCCCAATGCTTCGCCTATTTCCTGGCCGCCATCTTCGGCCTGAGTTGGCTGATGTACCTGGGCCACGGATAAACGACACCAAAAACGCGTGGAATCGTCGAGTTGTGCCGATAGGCTCACTAGACGTGTCTATGCCGCAAAAACTTTTCAAGAGTAAGGTAGCCGCCGCCCTACTGGTTCTGGCGTTCACGACGGCCTGCACTTCGTCGAAACCCGCCGTCCCCGAGCCATCGCCCTTAGTCACATCTGCTCCGCCACCCAATTCTTCCGCGATCGATTACGTCGCCGCCGTTCGCGAAAGCACCATGAGCGGCTACCCCGCCGCCACCATCGGCAAAGCCTTCGAAACGGCGTTTCACGATGTCCAATGGCACAGCGCCGTGACCAAAGAGGGTCTGCGCGTAGTAAACTTCACCGGCCAGCTCCCCGCGAAACTGCGCCAGGATTGCCTAGCCTCCACGAAGCCCGCCGCAGCCTCCCCTTGCCCGCAAGCCGCGAAAGTAACCTTCCAATGGACCTTCCCCCCCAACAGCATGTTCTTTCACCTGAGCTACGTCGACCCCGAACCCTGGCCCGCCGCCTACCGCTCCACCCGCGACATGCTCCTGTTCATCTACGGATAAGATTTGGACGCTACTTCACGCGGCGGGCGCCCAGCCACCGCCGCAAAGAGTCGCCGGTTTCGCTGGACCGCCGTCCCGCCAAGAGACTCGCGACACTGATGTCCTCGTCCAGATCCGGCCAATGAATGCCTTCCCCGGAACCGATCAAGCGCCAGTTAGATCGCTCGCTGGGCGTGCCATGGAGCAGTCGCGGGAACCAAGCCACAGGCACCGTGATAGTGCGGCCATCGGAGAGTTTGACAACCAAATTATCCTCGCCCACCATGACGCCCTTCGCCGCCGTATTTTTAAGATCAATTCCCGAAGTACTCATGCCATGCCCTCAAGAGCAACTCTTCGCGTTCCCGGATGAGCCGCTCTACTCGCCGAATTTCGACCGCCGCAAATCCTTGGCCGCGATCTAGCACGACTGGACCCAACCAGTACTTAGCTTCGAACTGTTCCCGCTCCACATGTACATGGCGAGGCTCATTCCCGTCCGGCGAATAAAAGAACAGCCGGTAGGGTCCAACCCGTAGAACCGTCGGCAACGTTTTCAGTTTAGCTGGTCGGTGGTCACGGCAGCAGCCCCAGCATCTTCTCAATATCTTCAGCCTCAATATAAAAATGCGGCGAAGCCCGCACCCATCCAGCCCGCGGAGCCGTAATGATCGAGTGCTCCCGCAATCGCGCACAAATCCCCCCGCTATCGATCCCCCCCTTGCGGAAACTGACGATCCCCGCGTTCGGTTCGCCCAGCACCTCATACCCCCGCTTCCGCACGCCCTCGACGATCTGCCCAGCCAGCCCGCGCACCACCGGCGCAATCTGATCGATCCCCACCTCCAGCAGAAAATCCAGCGCCGCCCGCAGCCCGTAGCAGCCAATCGTATTGAGCGTCCCGCACTCGTAACGCCCCGCATCCGCCCGCAGCGTCATGTCGCGGCTAGCGTAGTCGTTGTAGGAAGCCACATTCGTCCAGCCAAACTCCACCGGCTCCACTTGCTCCTGCAAACGCCGCGAGATATAGAGGATGCCGCACCCTTCCGGCCCCAGCAGCCATTTATGCCCGTCGGCCGCCAGCGCGTCGATATGGGCGTCCTGAACGTCCACCGGAAACACTCCAAGCCCCTGAATCGCATCCACAAGGTAAATGACCGCATGCCGCTGGCAGATTTCGCCGATCCCCACCAGATCAGACCGATACCCCGTCAGAAACTGCACAAAACTGATTGCCAGCAAACGCGCTCCCCGCGCCGCTTGCTCGATTCGCTCGAGCGATGCCGTCGCCGGCAGCCAGTCAATCCTAACGCCTTTGGATTCAAGCCGCCGCCAGGGATACTGGTTCGCCGGAAATTCCTCCTCAAACGCCACGATCTTATCGCCCGCCCGCCAGTCGAGCCCCATGGCCACTGTCGCGATCCCCTCCGACGTATTCTTGACGATCGCAATCTCCTCCGCAGTGCCGTTCACCAGCCGCGCCGCCCCCCGGCGAAGCCCCTCATAGCATTCAAGCCATTGCTCATAATGGAGCGATCCCCAGTCCAAAGCGTCCTGCGCCAGCTCCTGCATCGCCTCCGCCGCGGGACGGCACAACGGACTCACCGCGGCATGGTTCAGATACGTCAAATGCCCGGTCACGGGGAAGAATTCGCGGTACATGAATTAAGAGTAATCTTTTGGTCTCACGCCGCGTCAGAAGGCGTATACTCAGAATTGAGGAGTACCTATGCGCCGCCTTGCAACACTCGCCTCGATTTCCCTGTTGGCATTCTCCTTGTTCGCCGCCGACAAGAAGAAAGATCCCGATGAAATCGGGAATCGCGATGTCGGCAAGGGTGTGAACTTCTACTCGATCGAGAAAGAGATTGCGCTCGGCAAAGGGCTCGCGCAAGAAGTCGAGCGGCAAGCCAAGATCGTCGACGATCCGGTGATCGCCGAGTATGTCAATCGCCTGGGCCAGAATCTGGTGCGCAACTCCGACGCTAAAGTTCCGTTCACCATTAAAGTGATCGACACCGAAGAAGTGAACGCCTTCGCGCTCCCCGGCGGCTTCTTCTTCGTGAACTCCGGTTTGATCCTGAAAGCCGATTCGGAAGCCGAGCTAGCCGGCGTGATGGCGCATGAGATCGCCCACGTCGCCGCGCGCCACGGCACAAGGCAAGCCACGCGCGGTGAAATCGCGCAATTGGCCACCATCCCGCTTATCTTCATGGGCGGCTGGACCGGCTACGGAATCCGCCAAGCCGCCAGCGTGGCGATTCCAGTTGGCTTCTTATCGTTCTCGCGCGGATTTGAATCCGAGGCGGATCTGCTTGGACTCGAATACATGTACAAGAGCGGCTACGATCCCGGCGCGTTCGTCGATTTCTTCGAAAAGATCCAGTCTCTCGAAAAGAAGAAACCCGGCACCATGGCCAAAGTGTTTTCCACGCACCCCATGACCGAAGACCGCATCACCACGGCGCAGAAAAACATTCAGGAGTATCTGAAAGAGCGCCCGGAATACGTAGTCACCACGTCTGAGTTCAACAACGTCAAAACGCGCTTGATGGCCATGCACAACAAACGCAAGGTGGATACGCAGGATACCAATCGTCCCACGCTGCGCAAAGCCCCCGGCGCCAGCACCGGCGACGGCAAAGACGACAAGGGCGGCAGCGATGACGACCGTCCAACTCTGAAGCGCCGCCCCGATCAGTTCCGCTAAGGCTTGCCTTAAGCAGTTCTTTAGCGTCCGCGTACCACCGTGCAGCTTCGGTCTGCGCACGCTCACTGCCCAACACAGAACCGCGCGCGCAACAAGCGGCCGCAGCCCCGTTAAGGCTTTAACTCACCACCCTTCTTGCGCTTACGCACCAACAGCGCTTCCAGGATCAACTGCGCTCGAGAGTTGGATTTATCCAGTTGCAGAGCCTTCCGCTCTTCCTTCTCCGCCGTGTCCCAATCCCCCACGATCGCCAGCGAGAGCCCCAGGTTCGAATGATTGCTCGACTCGCGAGGCATGAGCCGCGCCGCTTCCGCAAAGGACTCTTTCGCGTCCCCATACTGTTGCACTTCCATATATTCGAGGCCCAGCAAAGTGTGCGCGTAGGGCGCATCCGACGGGCATTTCACGAGCGCGTCGCGTAGACCATCGATCGCGGCATGGTGATTCCCCAGTTCCGCGAAATGCATGGCCTTATCAAACAGCCGCCGCGCTTTCGAAGAGAGTGGGTGCCGCAGCGCATCGGCCGAAACCGTAGGCGACCCTGACAAATTCATCGGCGCCGGTTCCGGAAAACTCGAAATCGGATCCACCGACTCGAGCGACCCAAAACCAGGAAAACCGAAAGGCCGCCCCAAACCTGCGTCGTACGGATTGCCGTAACGAATCTGCCCCCATGAAGGGACACCGCCCAGCCAAGCAACTGAAATCAAGACCGTCAGGCGCACGCCCGCGGCCATGCACACGTTAGGCATAAATCCTCCGGATGAATTTTGTGAAATTTCACCTCGCGGTGAAATATGGACAGGATATTCCTAACGACTGAGTTGCTTCCGACGGGGAGGGCGAATTACTTCCATTCCTAGAATATCGTTGAGGCATTTCCGCGTCCAATCGATATTCTTTATATGCCCGATGCGCTCCACAGCTCAGAAGTTTGCCTGAGAAGTGGTTGCTGCAAACCGGGTTATGCCGCGGAGCCTAATCGTGATGGCGCAACCGGCGATCGGTTTCGACGACTTCGAGCAATCGTCTAGTCGTGTCGTTTTTCGCATCCAGTTTAAGCGCCTGCTGCAATTCCTGCTCAGCACGATCGTATTGCCCAGTGGAGGCGAACGACAAGCCTAGATTGGAGCGATTGATCGGGTCGCGAGGCAGCAGCATCACCGCTTGTTCCAGTGCCTGAATGGCAGCTTCCGGCTGATCGGTTTTGAGATATTCGACGCCCAGCCACGGCTGGATCCAGGCCGCCGATTCGGGATGCTTGGCCAGCGCCTTCGTGAGTTGCTCGATCGCCGAAAGATGATCCCCGGCTTGGGCGGTGCGCAGCGCCTTGTTGATCAGTTCCCGGGTCTGCGCCGAAAGCGGATGCCGCAATAACTCTGCCGAGATGGTGCCCGCCCTGGTCGCCTCATCGCGCGAGGGCAGAGCGTTCTCCGCCGCCGTCCCCGACGCAGCCCGCAAAGCCAGACACGAAAGCAGCAGCCTGCCCATAACGACCTCAGCACTCACTTCGGCACCGCAGTCAACTTTCTTTATAATTCAATGTGTAGCAGATTACAAAATGGTTACAAGACTCTCGGCCGTATTTGGTCACGCGGACGCCTGACGTGTTCGCCGTGAGACGGCAGTCGCCACCACTGAAGCCTTCAGCAACGCCGCACCGCACTCGGCTCTGAATGTAGTGTTGGCAAACCGCGTGCACTAATATTCGTCATGAAGAAGCGAGACGACGAAAGCACTCGAACCTACAACACGGTTGCTGGCAAAGAAAAGGGTTTAGGCCCCGATTCTGCCGGCCAGTCCGGCGACACGCAAGGATTGTCGGAACTAGCCGGCGCGGATTCGGAAAGTGTTTCCGAGCTCCTCGAAGAAGGCCAATCTTTCGAAGCCGAAGTCATCAGCGGCATCGAAAACGCCCCCGAACCCGACGTAGCCGAAGTCCGCACCCGGCAAGTGCGTGATGACGACGTCCCCGACGAATATCTAGGAAAAGATAATCCCGACTAACCCTGCAATTCCGCAGCGATTTCGCGCGCCGCTTGCCTAGCCTGCTCGACAGCACCGATCTCAAAGCTGATCGCCCCGACGCCCGGATGCCCCCCGCCGCCATAGCGTTCACAGATGGTGGCCAGGTTATACTTCAGCGGCCGCTTTGCCCACGGATTAGACCCCACTGAAACCTTCGTGCGGAACGGCGAAGTCGTCACCGAAACCGTATACAACGATTCCGGAAACAAATAGTACGGAATGAACTTGTTATAGCCCTCAATCTTTTGCTCGACAAGATCGAAGTACACCACACCATCCTTGCAATGCGATTGCTCGCGGACCACGTCGATCATGTGCAAGTGGTTTTGATACAGCGGCTGAAAAATTGCCTGAATCTCGGCATCGGCCGCAATCTCGCCCAGCGAACGCTGGCGCATCATGCCGATAATCCGCTGCACCGTCCCCGAGCCCTTGGAGCTCTCAATCACCAGCGTCAACTGCGTAGCGGGCGACAGCAGGTCAACCGCTTCCTGAGCGTCTTTATAAAGCGCGCCATCGACGATATCGGCCCAAGCCACCAACTCTTTTAGGTCGCCTGGATTAAACCCGAACTTCTCCCGCGCCACCGTCGCAATGTACATCGTGCACGACCGGAACGTCGGGTCGAAAAACTTGTGTCCGCCGGTGTCGTGCCGGAAATGCTCGCCGTCTTCAGGCGAAAGAAACGCGCTCTGATGATGATCGAACCACCAGGTCAGCCGCGGGTCCGTCGAATATTTGAAGTCAACAATCGCGTTCACGTCGCCGTCGAACATCTCCGGCTCAAACAATTGCGAAGCCTTATGAGCCAGCCCAGTGTAGGAAAACTCGGCCCCCGGATAGAACTTCTCCTCGACGAAACGGCTGAAGAAAGCGGCGGAAGCCGCGCCGTCGAAGCAGTGATCGTGATAAAGAATTCGTACCCGCGTTGGCATCGTAAATTAAGTTGCGTGGAAAACCTGCTAGTGTCTCGCAAATGAGGGGCATTATGCAAGGCCCCCGCCGTCCAATGCGAATATGGTGTCTATGAATTTGCCGATTCGCCACGCTTTAGCGACGCTCGCCTATCGTCTGGGGAAAGTCTTGCGCGGCACTCCCGCCGAGTTTCGCGACTTCCAAGCCGCCGGATCCGTCCGCACGCCCGGCCAGATCCTGGCTCACATCGGTGACTTAATGGATTGGGCGCTATCCCAAGTAGAAGGCCGCAAACAATGGCGCGATTCCGAGCCGCGCAACTGGGAGCAGGAAATCGCCCGCTTCTTCGCGGCTCTGCAAGCATTAGATCAGCGCATCGCAACGCAAGGCCTTGGTGCAGCGAGCGCGGAGAAGCTATTCCAAAGCGCCATCGCCGATGCGCTCACCCACACCGGACAACTCGCCCTACTGCGCCGCATGGCCGGAATCCCCGTGCGCCCCGAGAACTACGCCGCCGCCGACATCGCCACGGGCCGAGTAGGCGCCGAACAGTCCCCGCCCAGAGCCGAGTTCGGCTAACGCCCCGGCGGAGGCGCCGCGTCCACGCCCAGCAATCCCGCGCGCTCGATCGAAGTTTTCACCAAGCCAGTGGCCAGCACCTCTCCCAGCATTTTGTTGAGAGCGCCCAGACGCTCCGCATCGCCTTTGGCAAGAGCCACCGCCTGCCCCGCGACAAAGTAGTTATCCGCCAGCACTCGCAGCTTGGGAAAACGAGCCGCCGCCTCCATCAGCCTTTGCCGATTCGCCGCGAACGCATCGATCTTCCCACTCAGCAGCACGCTCTCAATTTCCTCCAGCGCCGGCATCGCCGCCACCGTATCCACGCGATTGTTTTTCAAGTTGGCGCTCAAGTAAACATCCTGCGTGTCATTCTTCACCGCCGCAATGTGAATGCCCGCGCGATCCGCATCCGCAACTTTCTGGAGCGGGGAATCCGCGCGCACGATGTAGCTATTCGGCATCAGTAGCCAAGGCGCTGAGAAATCCACATCCGCCGCCCGCCCCGCGTTGTAAGCCATGAAACCCAGGTCGGCCGTATGCGCCTGCAGCCGATTGATGATGTCCCGCGCCCCCGCCGCCGGAATCAGCGTGTAAGGGACTCCCATGCGCCGGGCCAACTCCTTGACGAGATCCGCCACCGGCCCCGTGACCGCTCCGGTCTTCGCATCCACCCGCCCCAGCACGGGATTGTCCCCCAGAAACGCCGCCCGCAGCGTGCCCGTAGGCGCCAGCGTCGCCGTCTGCGCCGCGCAAGGCAAAACCGCCACACACAAAAGAAGAAATCGCCGAAGCCAGTGCATGGGATGATTATAGGCCGAACCCATGAAGTTCGACAGCCGAATCCTTCCGATTTATGCCGCCATGGTCGGTGCGATGATCCTGGCGCTGATCCTAGCCCAGATGTATTGGAAGCGCCGCTTGAGGAAATGGGCCGAGAGCCAGCACCTCGAACTAGTGAGCTTCCGCGGCGCCTGGTTCTTCGAAGGCCCCTCCGCCTGGGTCCGCAGCCGCAACCAGCACGTCTTCCGCGTAGTGACCAAAGACCGCAACGGCCTCACCCGCTACTGCTGGGTAATGTTTGGCACCTTCTGGGGCTTCACCTGGGCGAGCCCATCACCAAAATAGAGTGGGGCGACGCCGACGACTAATCTGGGATCGAAACGCAGCCAACAAAGGTGGTGGATTCGGGGACGCTTTCCCCGTCGGCTCGCATGGTCTGTACATGTAATCGCACAGCTCCGCGAATAAGGTCGGCGGTGTCATCGAGCGTTGGGCCAGCGGCCACGCAGCCTGGGAGGTCTGGAACTTTAGGATACTAGGTAGCGTCGTTTCTGAGGCGCTTCCGAAGAGGATGATCGGCACTGGTCACTCTGCCCGGGTGGCATGGCACTGACTATTGGCGGCGAGTGCTCGCTGCTAAACCACCAATTAGAGAAACCGCTCCCCAGCTTGCGCTACAATGAAAATCTACCTTCCGGTGGACACCCCCAGGTATTTGACCCCCGGGGCCAATCATGTTCGATAACTTAAGCGACAAGCTGCAACGCGTCTTCAAAACTCTGCGCGGAGAGGGCAAACTCTCCGCCGAGAACATGGACGCCGCCTTGCGCGAAATCCGCGTCGCCCTGCTCGAAGCCGACGTGCACTTCCGCGTCGTCAAACAGTTCATCGAAGCCGTCAAGGAGCAGGCCACGGGCCAGGAAGTGCTCACCGCGCTTTCGCCCACCCAGCAAGTCATCAAGATTGTCCGCGACGAACTGGTCAAAATGCTCGGTACCCACCAGGCCAAGCTGCGCATGGCCAACGAGCCCCCCAGCGTCATCATGATCGTCGGCCTGCAGGGCTCTGGCAAAACTACTTCGACCGCGAAACTCGCCCGCTGGCTCTCGAAAAACGGCAACTCGCCGATGATGGTGTCGGTCGACGTCTACCGCCCCGCCGCCCGCAAACAACTCAGCGTCCTGGCGCGCGACCTCAAACTCCCCGTCTACGAAGGCACTCCGGACGAGACTAAACCTATCGACCTGGCGCGTTCGGCTCGCAAGGAAGCCGTCCAGACCGGCCGCGACGTGGTCTTGGTCGATACCGCTGGCCGCCTCCACATCGACGAAGACCTAATGACGGAGCTGAGCCAGCTCAAAGACCTCCTCAATCCCACCGAGATCCTATTCGTCGCCGACGCCATGACCGGCCAGGACGCCGTCAAATCCGCCGACGAATTCCACAAACGCCTAGGTATCACCGGCGCGATTCTTACGAAAATGGACGGCGACGCCCGCGGCGGCGCAGCGCTCTCCATCCGCTCCGTAACCGGCCAGCCCTTGAAGTTCGTCGGCGTAGGCGAAAAGTCCGACGCCCTCGAGCCCTTCCATCCCGACCGCGTAGCCCAACGCATCCTAGGCATGGGCGACGTCTTGAGCCTGATCGAGCGCGTAGCAGAAACCATCGATCAAAAGCAATCCGAAGAGATGCAGCACAAGATAAATGAAGACGACTTCAC
>Ga0157378_10002203_pt1 | contig 17285 bp, 12 predicted proteins | sample M65metaG_FD_115309 | JGI IMG/M metagenome (GOLD analysis project Ga0157378, IMG submission 115309) | Miscanthus rhizosphere microbial communities from Kellogg Biological Station, Michigan, USA - M6-5 metaG | ecosystem: Host-associated > Plants > Roots > Rhizosphere > Soil | place: USA: Michigan...
ACCCCGCTGGTCGTGGTGTCCGCGATTGAGACAGCATCTATGCCGAATCGTTGGCTGAACTTGAAACGTTCACAAACTTGATCGCCGCGCTGGTCCCAGTTGCCAAGAAAGTATAATTGAACACCGTCCAATGGTCCCACAGCGGACCGTTGCCGCCCCCTCCGTTATCGGTGCTAAAGAGGAAGCATGGACATCACGCCATGGATGGAATGGTACCTCGGCTGCCTGGGCCGCGCCATCGACGGCGCCAGGGAAACTTTGGGTGCCGTGCTGGACAAGAAGGAGTTCTGGGCCCGCTTCAAGGAGGTGAAGTTCAACGAGCGCCAGTTAATCGTCTTCAATCGTGTCCTTGATGGCTTTGAGGGCAATCTCACGACCCCGAAATACGCCGCGCTCGCGAAGTGCTCACAGGACACCGCGCACCGGGACATCTTTGGACTCATCGAGCATCATGTTCTGGCCCTGGGAACGCCAAGGGCGGACGCAGCACCAGCTATTCACTCGCGCGGACGCAATAGGCCGATTGATCACACATAGAAATGACCTCGCATACGGGAAAGCGCGCGCTGGCACCCGTAGTTGTCGGCGGCCAGTCGTTGCATATTGTCGGTCTTGGCGAGGCGATGGATGATGTCATTGGGCCAATGATGATTAAGGCCGTGAGGTTCAGGGCAAGAGGAACGAGAGAGTCGATCCGGCTCCGCCATCGCCGGTTGAACGTATCCCGGTTGCGGTCCGCTTCGGTATTGCAGTACACTCCTTGCTGTCATCTTGTATTCAAGTCGGGGTAGTTGAGGGCCTTCGGCTTGATGGGTTGGGTACAAATTCTTTTTCTTTATAGGGGGGGGCATTTTCATGCGCGCAGGCTGGTCTTTGCGTTTATTTGCATTTTTCCTGGTCCTTGCATCTCTGGCGTTTGGCCAGGTGGGCAACGGAACTATTACGGGGCGCCGTTTCTGATCCGGCCGGAGCTGTAGTCGCCAATGCGGCTGTGGAAGCGAAGAACACGGGAACGGGAGTGGTTTTTTCCGCGGTTTCGACGAACACAGGCAACTATGCGATCTCGAATTTGCCGGTGGGCGTCTACGAGCTCACGGTGAAGGTGCAGGGGTTCAAGACCTACACTCACACCAACCTCGCCGTCGCGGCTACCCAAGTACTGCGAGAGGATGTTCCTCTGCAGGTAGGCAGCTCCACAGAGTCCGTGACTGTCACCGCCGAAGCCACCCTGCTGAAGACCGAAACCGGTGACATGACCCACAACATCACCATGGACAACTTGAGCGAGCTCCCGCTCCTGGGAATCGGGACCGCCAACTCCGGCACCACGGGCGTGCGCAATCCGTACAACTCGCTGCAGGGGCTTCCCGGCATTAGTTCGTATGCCAGCAGCGGAACATTCACGCTCAACGGCCTCGGCGCAGCCTTCGCCTTGACCGAGACCATGCGCGTGGAAGGCCAGGACGCGACCTCCCGCCTCTTCGGGAATTACGATTACACCCAGATGGCTCAGCCTGGCGTGGATTCGATTCAGGAAATCGCATACCAGACCAGCAACTACGCCGCCGAGTTCGGGCAAGCGGGCATCGCGGTCATCAACATGACCATGAAGTCCGGCACCAATCAGTATCACGGTAGCGGTTACGACTACTTCGTCAATGAAGACCTGAACGCCGGCAATCCTTTCAGCTCCACCAGGGACGGCGAGCCGGGAAAGTACCGGCCGCGCAACCGCCGCAACGATTTCGGCGGCACTCTGGGCGGCCCCATCTACATCCCCAAGATCTACGATGGCAAGAACAAGAGCTTCTTTTTCTGGAGCTATGAACAGTTCCTCGAGACCCAGCAATACGGCTTCACGGACACTGTACCTGCACCGGCCTATCTGAATGGCGATTTTTCCGCCATCTCGCCGAACGGGAACTGCAGCTTGTGCGCCGCATACGGCATTCAGACCACCGCCTTGCCGGCCGTGGACGCACTGGGCCGGCCAATGTATGCGAACACGATTTACGACCCGCGTTCGCGGGCCACGACATCTGCGAATTTGGGGTACGCCAATCCGTTCCCGGGCAACAAGATTGACCCCACCCTCTTCGATCCGTCCACGCTGAAGATCTTGGCGCTGCTTCCCAAAGCGCAAAACTCCAATCTCATCGGCAATTACAGCGCCAGCATTCCGGGCTCACGATACTCGGCCATTCCGTCGATCAAGATCGATCACAATCTCTCGGCCAAGGACAAGTTGTCCTTCTATTGGTCCAGGATCAACACGGAGAGCCAGATTTCCGCTCCCCTGGGGGGCGCTGACGGCTTGCCCCTCGAGATCGGCGGGTACCGCGGCACATTCATTCCTACCTACACCACTCGGCTGAACTACGACCGCACGTTGACACCGACCCTGCTGCTCCACCTGGGCGTGGGTTACTATCACACCATTTTCTTCGACCATGCGCCCGTCCTGAATTTCGACCCGGCGTCCATAGGGCTTACCGGCTTCCTGATTCATCGCCACTTCCCCTCCATTACGGGCATGTCGAGCACCCTCTACGGCGGCATGCAGAATCTTGGCCAAGCCATCCAGACGCTGAACTACGAGGAAAAGCCCAGCTTTAGCGCCAACGCCACGTGGGTCAGAGGCAATCACACCTTCAAACTTGGTGCTGAGCTGTATCTGGAGCAGGTCTACAATGGAACCTTTTCCTCCGTCACCCTGGCGACCGGTCTCAACGCGACGTCGATGCCCTTCACTCCCACCGGCGGTCTCAACGGTTTCACGCAAGGCTTCGGCTTCGCCAGTTGGCTGCTGGGGGACTACGGAACAACGGTGAATGGAGCAGTTTCTTCTACGACGCAGGGCCCCCAGTTGAATTACCGTCAAGGGAACCAGGAGTGGGGACTCTTTCTGCAAGACACCTGGAAGATAACCCGCAAGCTCACGTTGGATTACGGCCTGCGCTGGGATTATGCCACGCCCTATCATGAGCAATACGGGCGGCAGGGACAGTTCTCTACTACTTTGGCGAACGCCAACGCAGGCGGGCACCCAGGCGCGACCATCTACGCCAACACGTGCAACTGCCAGTTCTATCAGCCCACCTATCCATATGGAATCGGGCCGCGGCTGGGCGTCGCCTATCAGATCAACCCCAAGACGGTATTTCGCGCCGGTTGGGGAGTTAATTACCAGTTCGTCGGGGCCAGCGCGGGCGGTATCGTCAGCACCAACGGCGCATATCCCCTGGCAGGCATAAACCCGTATGTAAACATCCAGACGCCAGGCGCCATCGTGTCCCCGGCCTGGCCCATCACCGATCCGAACCGCTATCCGGTTTTGGGCACGGTGAGTGGCGCCCCCACGATGCCTGACGCAAACCAGAACCGGCCGCCGCGGGTCAACCAATGGAGCCTCGGCCTCCAGCGGGAGATCACCAGGAATTTCATCGTGGAAGCATCGTATGTGGCCAATCGCGCTGTGTGGATAAACGGCTTAGGCGCCGGCCCGGCGGGCTTCCTGAGCCAGACCTCCCCATCAAAATACGCGCAGTACGGTTTGTATCCCTACCCTGGAACGGGTCCGACCGGATATAACAACGATGCCGACCGCGCCCTACTGCTCCAGCCAATCACCAGCGCTGCAGTAACCTCTCGGCTAGGCAAAGTTTTGCCCTATAACGGCTTCGCCGGTACCACGCTGCAGAGTGCGCTGTACCCGTTTCCGCAGTTCGGGGCGCTTAGCCCATCCGGAGCTCCAACCGGCGCCACTAAGTACGACTCCTTACAAATCAAGGTGACCAAGCGCTTCTCGCGCGGTTTCCAGGCCAGCGGCGCATACACCTGGGCCAAGGGTTTCACGAAGCCCACCCGGCAGGACTTCTTCAACCCCGCGGCCAATAACTGGGCGCTGCAGCAGATTCCGCCGCAGGCTCTTACCTTCAACGCCACCTATACGGTGCAGAAGTATGCCTTGCTGCCCAAGTTTGCGAATGCGATCACCAAGGATTGGGAGGTCGGCTTCTTCGCCGCATACCAAAGCGGCCAGTTCCTCACGCCGCCCAACAGCACGACTGCGAATTTCCTGACCAGCCAAGACGTACGCACGGGCCAGCCCCTGTACCTGAAGGACATCAACAATATACACAGTTACAATCCCTACACGGATATCGTGCTGAACCCGGCTGCCTGGGCGCAGTTGCCGGCCAACAGCGTGGGACCGGCGGCAAGCACGCTTTACAGCGATTTCCGCGGCCCGCGCCAGCCTAGAGAGAACGGGAACTTCGGCCGCCACTTCCGGTTCAAGGAGCGCATGGACCTTTACATCCGGGGCGAGTTCGTCAATCTCTTCAACCGGACGATTTTGCCGAACCCGATTGCTACGAATCCGCAGAATAAACCGACTCAAAATGGGCAAGGGATTTACGTCGGCGGGTTCGGAGTGATCAACGCCTTCAACGCACCCGGCACTGCTCCTGCGGTAAGCGCCGGGGCGGTGAATCTCCTGGGCCGAACGGGCACGGTGATCGCCCGATTCTCGTTCTAAACCAGACTGAATAGAACCACAGCCCGCCGGCCTAACCTCCCGGCGGGCTTCGCTTTTTGGATACCACCAATGCGGTCTGCCTGGATCCCGGTCATACTCGTCACCGCGCTGAGCCTGTTCGCCGCTGAGCGTTCGTTTACCTCCTATCGGAACGTCAAACCCATTTTGGATGAGCAACGCGACCGGCTGCCCGCCGAGCTTCGAAACGCCGGCGAGGACCAGTGGACCGCCTGGAGCCAGCGGCAGGACAAAGCCATTCGCGTGCGACTGGAGCAGGGCGATTTGGATTCCATGGCCAATCTCCTGCTTTTGGGAACCTCCTTCACGAAGCAGCCGCGCATCCGGATGGAGAACCTCACCGAGGCTTCCAGGAGCGGTGCCTTGCGGGCCCGGGTGGATGATCTGGTTGCCGGCCTGCGCAGTCCGCGCGGAAACGACCGTCTGATTTTTCTGAGTGGTCTTCTGCGAAGCCGCGGATTAGACCTGGGAAGTTCCGCGACTGGCGTTTTTGTTTATAACAATCTGCAGCGGGTGCTTCAGGAGCGGAAGATCTTTGCGGAGCGCGCCGAGGAGGCTAATCGCCTGAACCTGCCGGATCTGGACCGCGCGTCTCTCTTCTCCGATCGGGGTGTTTCGCTCGATACCAGCATCCTTCCCGATTTCTCAATCGAGCAGACACTGCTCGATCTGAAGAAGCGGGGAGTGTTGCGTGAAGGCCTGGTGACTCGCGTCGGCGTGATTGGCCCAGGTCTCGACTTTATCGATAAGAGCGAAGAATCGGGCTACGACTATTATCCCCAGCAGACGCTGCAACCCTTTGCACTGTACGATTCGCTAATCCGGCTGGGGTTGGCGAAAGGCGACGCCGTATCCGTTTCAATTTTCGACATCAGTGCCAGAGTGATCGATCATATCGAGCGTGCCCGCGAACGCGCCCGCAAGAACACCGGCTATGTCATCCAGCTGCCGCGCGACGTCGTGCGTGCATGGCCGCCGGAGCTCGTTGCCTACTGGCGTTCCCTAGGCGATCGGGTGGGGAGCCCGGTGACGCCCATCCAGCCTCCCGAGATCTTTAGAACGATAACGGAGGGAAGAGGCTTGGAAACGCGGGCGGTGAGAATCCGCCCCGAGGTGGTGCTAGCCTGCGAGCCGGTGGACCTTAATATCGTTCTCGAACGCATCAATCCGGCTGCACGCGCTAGTGAACAAACCGGCTTCGACCTGATGGTGGGCACGAACATCTTTCTCTACTACGACGCGTTCGAGCAGATGCTGGCGCTGGAGAACGCCGGCGCCATGTTGAAGCCGGGCGGCCTTTTGCTGACCAACGATCGGCTGCCGGAGGCTCGGGGCGGATCGATGCGGTTGGCCGGCACCACCGAAGTGCGCTACAACGATCAGGGCGCCCGCGAGGTCGTGGGCTGGTATCAGAAACGATAATGCTGTCGCAGCGACAGCCAGTTCCCGACCCGGATGCCTTGCGGCCTGGCGCTCTTGACTCGGCTGATGCCTGCAACCAGCTCAGGCGCCAGCAGGCCATTGTCGGCAGCCTCGGCGGCCAGCTTACGAATCGCTGACATCCTAATAATGATGGACGACGAACCAGGCGACGGTCCTCCAGCGACACGAACCGCTCTGGCACGCGGATGATCAACTCCAGCATCGGAATCTCGTCGTGCGGCTCGGTTGGCAAGTTCACGATCCGGAATGCGTGGGCTGGCCAGGGCACGCGACTGGCGCGAATCCGCAACGTGGAGCGGCCGCTCACAGAGTGGAAGATTGACTACTTCGACCTGTACCGAGGCAAAGTCTTTCCCGGCGTTTGGATTGTCAAGGAGAACGGGTACGTGTATCTGTTCAGTCCGACCGATACCGGTGACTCGCTGCACTCTCCAACTTCCTCACCCGGTTTCCCGAAGCCGCTCTCGATGCCGAGCCGTCGCAGATCAATTCCTTCAATTTCAGCAAGCTCGTGAGAAATCTTGCCATCGACGTCCCGCGCGCAGTGTATGTTCAACGGCCCCTATCATTGAATACGCAGGCACAACGACTGAGTCACACGCAGGCCGTGCGACGTTATTTCTTGACGCCCGCGAAGTCTCCTTGACGCTAGCTTAACTGCGGGGTATACTCGCCACGGCTTGGCTAAATTCGAAGACGAAGAGGCCACCGGTGGGGGGGATAATTATGCGTGCAGTAGTCCTCGGGTTGTTGAGCACCACCCTTTTCTTGACCGCTGCTTTTGCACAAAGCGACCGCGGCACTATTACCGGCACAATTTCCGATCCGGCCGGCGCAGTTATCGCCGGCGCAGCGGTGCAGGCAAAGAATGTGGATACAGGCGCCGTTTATACCGCGGCCAGCACCACCACCGGCAACTACAACCTTTCTCAATTACCCACGGGCAACTACGAACTGACCGTGACAGTGGCTGGATTCAAAAGGTACGTACGGCCGGGCGTGCCGCTTCCAGTGGCGACGACGGTGCGCATTGATGTGCCGCTCGAGGTCGGTGCCGCCAGCGACTCCGTTACCGTGACCGAGACGTCCGCCCTGCTCAAGACGGAGAGCGGCGAATTGAGCCATAACGTGACCTCGGACCGAATGGACAATCTCCCGGTACTTGGAATCGGATCCACTGCCGGTTCGAACGGATTGCGTAATCCATACGCCGCCATGCAGCTGCTCCCCGGAAGTGATTTCCGGCCGGACAGCAGCATCCGTTTAAATGGACTTCCGAGCAATACGCAGTCTCTGCGCGTCGAAGGCCAGGATTCGACCAATGAGCTGATCAATACCCAGTCGATGACCCAGCCGAGCGTGGACGCAATTCAGGAACTCTCGATTCAAACCAGTAACTATTCGGCGGAATTCGGACAGGCCGGCGGCGGCGTTTTCAACGCCACCATGAAGTCCGGCACCAATCAGTTCCACGGGAGCGCTTACGAATACTTCGTGAATGAGGCGCTCAATGCCGGTCAGGCCTTCACCGACGCCGGCCTTACCGACAGCCGCAGAACCGGCCAGCATGTGCGCAACCGGCAAAGGCGGAATGATTACGGGTTCACGGCCGGCGGCCCCATCTACATCCCCAAGCTCTACGACGGCCACAACAAAAGCTTTTTCTTTTTTAGCTTCGAGCAGTTTCGGGAAACCGCGATCAACAGCACCACCACCATTACGGTTCCCACCGAGGCGTACCGCGTCGGAAATTTCCAGCAGGCCTTGACCGGTAAGAACGTCTGCCCCGCGGGAAACCTCAACTGCGATCCCCTGGGACGCCCTATCATGGAGAACGCCATCTACGATCCCACCAACACGTTCGATGTCAACGGACAGCGGACTCGCAACCTGTTCACCAATAACACGATTCCGATCGCGCAACAGGACAAGGTGGCGCTGGCGGTCATCGCCCTGATTCCGCATCCCATCAATGCAGCCAAGACCCTGAATTATCTGACAACCTTTACCAACCCCAGGGTCAGCGATATTCCTTCGTTCAAGATCGATCATTCACTGAGTGACAGGACGAAGATCTCAGGCTACTGGTCGCGTACCGGGACCAGCGCGCCAAACAATAATTCACTGCCGCAGCCGATCACCTCGGCAGTTCCAAGTGATATCAAGGCGCATACCATTCGCCTGAATTTCGACCAGACCATTACGCCCACGATTTTGCTGCACCTGGGCGTCGGTCTCATCCACCTGCGCAACAACAATCCGCTGCCGGATTACGATCCGGTCGCAGGCATCGGCCTGAAAGGCACCTACGCGAAGTTGTTCCCAGCGCTTATGGGAATGAACCAGGCGCAGGGTGGTCTCTCGGCGGGCATTGGACCAGGGTCGCAGGTTTTCCTGCTGAACGACAAGCCGACCGCCAACGCGAGTCTCAACTGGGTGAAGACCAACCACACCTACAAGTTTGGCGGCGAGATGATCATCGTAGGATACCCCGCATACAATCAGACCTACGCGAACGCGTGGATCAACTTCACGAACACGGCGAATTGCAACAGTTGTTCACCGGCGTCCGCACTTCCCTCGATCGTCGGTCAATCTCTGTCCGGAGGATTCCCCGGATTTCCGTTCGCTAGCTTCATGCTCGGCGGCGCCGACAATGGTTTTATCGGCGTGCCGTCCAAATCGCGCATGGGCGCCAAGGCGCTGTCGTGGTTCGTGCAGGATTCCTGGAAGGTGACCCGCAAGCTTACGTTGGACTACGGCCTGCGGTACGATTTCCAGACCTATCTGAAAGAGCAGCATGGGCGTATTCCATACTTCTCGGTTAGCGCCGTCAATCCGACGGCCGGCGGGAAGCTGGGAGGCGTGGTATTCGAGGGGAATGAGCCCGGCCACTGCAATTGTGACGTCGCGCACAACTACCCTTACGCCTTCGGACCTCGCATCGGTCTTGCTTATCAGATGCTGCCCAAGACAGTCCTGCGCGTCGGCGGGGGTATTTCCTACTTCAAGACCGCGCAGAACGGCTTCAACTCTTTCTCCACGGGGTCGCAGAACATTTATAACTCGCCCACGTTTGGAGATCCGGCTTACAAACTGCAAGACGGCCTGCCGTACAAAATCACTTGGCCCAATCTGGATCCAGGGCAGGTCCCGCTACCGGGTACGATCGCCTCGCCTTCCCAGCAGATCGATCCGCACGCCGGCCGGCCGGCCCGAACCATTCAATATAGCGTCGGGATTCAAAGAGAAGTTATGAGGGACCTGGTGGTGGAAGCAACCTACGTTGGCAACCGGGGCGCATGGTGGAACTCCGCGTATCTGCTCTGTCTCAATTGCCTGACTCCCCAAGCCCTGGCGGCTCGGAATCTCAGCCTTAACAATGCGGATGATTTGAAACTGCTCGGTTCCACCGTCAACTCGCCGTTGGCGGTTCAGCGCGGTTTCAGCGGCTTGCCCTATGCCGGATTCCCGGCGACGGCGCTGGTGTCGCAGGCCTTGCGGCCCTTCCCGCAGTTCGGAGGGATTACCAATATGCACTGGGCCCCTGTAGGCGACAGCTGGTATGACTCGCTGCAAGCCAGCGCCACCAAACGCTTCTCACACGGCCTGGATTTCACCACGTCATTTACCTGGTCCAAAACGTTCATGAGCGGCACGGAAGCGGATATTTCTACACTTTCTCCCACTACGCCGCCCACCAATGACGTATTCAACCGCGCCCAGAACAAGTATCTTTCGGGTCTGGATCAGCCGTTCCTGCTGGTGTTCGCCGGAAACTACACCGCCCCGACGCTTAAAGGAAACAAGTGGCTCTCATGGGCAGTGCGCGATTGGCAACTGGGAACGGTACTGCGATATGCCAGCGGTCTGCCGATCATGTCTCCCATCGCAAACAATGGTCTCCGCGATTTGCTTTACCGTGGCACCGGCGCCACCGGCACCTCGGGCGGCACCTTCATGAATCGCGATTCCAGCCAGCCGCTTTTCACGCAGGACCTCAACTGCCATTGTTTTGATCCGAGCACCACCTTCCCACTGAATCCCAACGCCTGGACGGCTCCCGCGGCGGGCCAATGGGGCACGGCGGCGGCCTACTACAACGAGTACCGCTATCAGCGCAGACCCAACGAGAGCCTGAGCTTCGGTCGCAGTTTCCGCATCGGGAACGAAAGCCGCCGAGTTCTTCAGATTCGCGCGGACTTCACCAATATTTTCAACCGCACGGAAATGAGCAATCCAACGTCCACCAATTCGCAAGCTTCGCAGACCTGCGCCGATGCGACAGGCAAGACCGTCTCTTGCGCGTCATCCTACTTCAAGACGACGGCCGGTTTCGGGTTTATCAATACAACAGCCGTGGCAGCCCAGCCCCGTCAGGGGACGCTGATCGCCCGCTTCACGTTCTAGGAGAGATGCCCAAGTTCGACCTGACCCGGCACCGGCGGAGCAGGACTCGCAGGATCGAGCGTGTCGAGAATTGACACGCGGCAAACGCTGCAGGATACTTAGCCACATGGTAAGCCGAAGAGTACTTCTCAGCAGTGTTGGTGCCGTTTTCGCGGAGGGGCTCGTGCAAATGGCCAAGGCGCAATCTGGCGGCCGGAGGGTGATCTTCGAACAGGACATCCCTGATTTGAGGACTAAGGGTTGGTCGGCAACCGTGATTGAAGTGTCCTACGGACCGGGTGATGCCACGGGAGCGCACCGGCATCCCGGCATTACCATCGCTTATGTACTTGAAGGAGAGATTCGGTCAAAGGTCGGCGATGGACCGGAGCGAACGTTATCTACCGGGGAAGTATTTCTGGAGACGCCGAATCAGCTTCACGCGGTTTCACGCAATGCCAGCGCGACCAAGCCCGCAAGAGTGTTGGCGGTGATGCTGGCCGAAAAAGGAAAGCAGCTAACCGTCCCCGCCTGACATCAGCACCACTCGCATCAACGAATCCTGTCAATTGCCGGCGCCAACTTCTGGCTTCGCTGCCGTGAACGCTGGATAGGATTCCTTCTGTTTGGGAAGACGAAAGTTGACATTATCCAGAAGTCGGGCTGTGGGAAGATGCCCGATAAGCGTCAATATCGGAAGCTCCACACGGGACCTGGGTGGACATAGCTGCCGGATACGCCCTGATCAGGACTTGGGCGCCAGCGCATCAGCGGAACGCGGCACACTGCTGCTTGCACCAACGGTGCCACGTCGTGCTCGAAGAAAAAGCGGGCGGTTTCACCCCAGGACCCGTGGGCCGACGAATGCTCCACCCCAATCATTCGCAAGCGTGCCCGGTCATTTAACAAGAGACCGCAACAAACTTGCACCCATATTTAGAGGTGGTAGTCCTTCGAACTAAAGGCGAGTGGGTTATCTCACCCAGTGATCGACGGTCGAAGGTCGGTTTTGTCCGATAACTTGCGACGCGGGCGCATGACATTTTGGTGGTCCTGAACGTGGCGTCTTCGAATAGCGTGGCCGTTATCCACTTATCAGCTTTCGATTTAGGCGCACTGCCCGGCAACAGCACCAATCACTGGATCAGGTAGAACACCCTCGGGACCTGGAGGGCCCTGCGCGTGCTTCCAAAAGAGGGTGAGAGATCTGCCGACAGCAGGCAGAGTATATAGCAGCAAAGGAGACGAAGATGACATTATCGAAAGCAGTGCCGACCGTGTTCTGCCTTGCGCTTATTGGCGCGGCATTCTCACCCAGCGCAAAGGCAGACGATTATGACAAGAAAACGACTCTAACTTTCAGCCAACCCATCGAGATCCCTCCAGTCCATATTCAGGGATACCGTGTGTTGCCCGCTGGAACGTATGTATTCAAGCTGGTAAACTCCAACTCCAACCGGCACATCGTCCAGATCTTCAACAAGGACCAAAACAGGATCTTTGCCACCATTCTGGCGATCCCGAACTATCGCCTGCAGCCTAAAGACAAGACCGTGGTCACCTTTAACGAGTCCGTGCAAGGCGCGCCGCAAGCGATCCGGGCGTGGTTCTATCCTGGCGCCACATGGGGCGAGGAATTCGTGTATCCGAAGGCCAAGGCGGTGGAGCTAGCCAAGGCGACCAATTTACCCGTCCTCCAGATGCCGGCTCCCGCAAGAGAGGATGTTGCTAAGCCGGAAGAAGCGCGGGCAGAGCTGGAGCGGGCTCCCGTCACAGCCGTCAGGCCCTCGGGAGAAGAGGTGGAAATCGCTCAGGTAGTGACGTCTCCGCCGCCTGCCGAGGTGGCGCAAGTCGCTGCGGCGCCAGCCCCGGCGGCCGAACCGAAGCTGCCGACAACGGCAAGTCCCTTGCCGCTGATCGCACTCCTCGGCCTACTGGCATTGGGAGGAGCCTTGACACTTCGCGTGGTGGAAAAACGCAGCCGTTAAAGGACTGCGTTGGCCGTGGAACTTAGAAAGAGGATCATTTTGAGAACGAAACGATCCTGGGATCGGGAGTACGAGGCCGCGAAAGCGCTCGTGCTTCCGGTCCTTCTTTTTGTTCTCGGCGGGTTTGCCGCGGCGCAGGTTGCGACGCCCGCTCACGGTCAAGATCAGGACGATCTTCGCTTTTCGGTGGAGCTTGACTTGGTCGTGCTGCAGGCAACGGTACGCGACCGGGCGGGTCACTCCGTCTCTGGCCTCGGGGAACAAGACTTTGAGGTTTACCAGGACGGGGCTCGTCAGCCCATTCGTCTGTTTCGGCACGAAGATACGCCCGTCACCATCGGCCTGGTGGTCGACCACAGTGGAAGCATGCGCGAGAAGCTCGGCGAGGTGACCGCCGCAGCTCGGACATTTGTCAGGGCTAGCAACGCCGAGGACCAGATGTTCGTTGTGAACTTCAACGAGGACGTTTCACTGGGCCTGCCCAGCGGCACGCGATTCAGCAATAGCGCCGATGAGCTCGGAAATGCGATCTGGGGCGCGCCTGCGCTGGGCAGGACCGCGCTTTATGACGCCGTCCTAGCGGCTCTCCAGGGCTTGCAGAAAGGCGAGCGGGACAAGAAAGCGCTGATCGTCATCAGCGACGGCGGCGATAACGCGAGCAAGTCCACTCTGGACCGCGTGCTTAGAATGGCGGAGGAATCGAGCGCTGTGATCTACACGATCGGCGTCTTCAGTGAGGATGATCCGGACCGGAATCCCAGGGTGCTCCGCCGTCTGGCCCAGGAGACCGGCGGCGAAGCTTTCTTCCCTTCCAAACCCAGTGAAACGGCGGAGATCTGCGAACGCATTGCCCGCGACGTTCGGGAACAATACACCATTGGATTCTCCTCCATGAACGGAAAGCCAGGCGCCTACCATTCGATCCGGGTTAATGCACGATCCAGGGAACGTGGGAAGTTGTCGGTTCGTACTCGCGCCGGCTACATCGCCGGCGGAGAATTACAGCCAGGCAAGGGCGCTAAATGAGAGTGACCGTACCCAAGCAGTCGCTGAAGCAACTTCTGCGGTGGTCGCAGCGCGGGCTTTTCGCCTGCGCTGTGGCGATGCTGGGTTATTGCGCGTTCGTTGTAGTGGATACTCGCGTATTCCAGGAGCGTGAGAGCCGCACCCTCCAACGTTTGCTCGAAGACCAGCACGCCGTGAGCGCCGACTCACCGTTAGCCAAGCTGCTCAGTCCGCCTGCGATCCCGCCGGCCGCCGCGACAAGCGGTCTAATCGGACGCATTGAAATCGCACGCCTTGGCCTATCGGTTATGGTCATTGAAGGCGATGATGGGAGGACGCTGCGGCGGGCGGCTGGCCATGTCCCCGGCACCGCATTGCCGGGGCAACTCGGCAACGTAGGTATCACCGCGCATCGCGATACATTCTTCCGGCCGCTGCGATACATCCAGATGGACGATGTGATCACGCTCACCACACTGCAAGGCGAGTATCGCTACCGCGTGGTGTCCACCAAGGTCGTGAGTCCAGAGGACGTTGAAGTTCTCGATTCCACCGGCGGAGAAGTCCTAACGCTGGTGACATGTTATCCGTTCTACTTCGTCGGCGCTGCTCCGAGCAGGTTTATTGTCCGTGCCGAGAGAGTAACGGATATTTTGGTATTCAAAGATAGAAAGGCGACCTGACGGCCGACCAAGGAGCAGCGCATGCGGACAACTCACCCGGAACGCCATCGTACAGCGCACATCGGCTGGCTGCGTGCGGCGGTATTGGGCGCGAACGATGGGATCGTCTCGACGGCCAGCCTGGTCCTGGGCGTCGCGGCGGCGCATGCCACTCGCAGCAACGTAATCATCGCGGGAGTCGCGGGATTGGTCGCCGGGGCGATGTCGATGGCCGCCGGCGAGTTCGTATCCGTACACTCGCAGGCAGACACGGAGCAGGCCGATCTCGAGCGGGAGCGCAAGGAACTCAAAGCAGACGACAAGGGAGAGCACCGGGAGCTGGCCGCGATCTACGTCGCCCGGGGGCTCGATGCCTCGCTGGCGAACCAGGTCGCCCAGCAGCTGATGGCCCATGACGCACTGGGCGCCCATGCCAGGGACGAACTGGGGATTTCCGAGACTCTCACCGCGCGTCCGATTCAGGCTGCGCTGGCCTCCGCCGCCAGCTTCGCAGTTGGAGCCGCCATGCCCTTGCTGGTCACTGCCATTGTTCCGGAGGCGAGTCTGATCTACCTCGTTTCTGGAACGTCTCTCTTCTTCCTCGCGCTTCTTGGAGCGTTGGCCGCACGCGTGGGGGGTGCCAGCGTGACGATGAGCGCGATACGCGTTACATTCTGGGGCGCACTCGCCATGGCGATCACCGCAGGTATCGGAGCACTATTCGGAACCGTGGTGTAAAGGGGCTCACAGTACCGGCGATGTGCGTCACGCTCGAACCCACGCGGCGATGCGGGCCACGCCTGCACGTATTCGGTAATCGTGGTGACTTGCAAGCGTCGCCGGTTATGCCAGGAGCTGCCCGTAGACGCTGGGGAGTGTCGGTTCTGCCGCATTGAGCAATGTCTATCATCCAGGCAACCAGCATGGTACAGCGGACACTGCGCGGCGGATCGGGTACAGGTCGCCTTCGATATCGGTTACGACGTACTGCGCGAGTTCTGGCCGGAGATTTCTCGAAAACTCAAGCTACCGTTCCGAGGCGAACCCGTACCGGCCAATCCGGTCTTCGCACCAAACGACTAGTGATCGTAATAAGGCTAGTGTTCAGGCTGGCGATTCTTAACTGAACGGGTCCGGGAGCCATGCCGCCGTGTGGAATCTTAGGCGTCCCGAAGCATCAAACGTTCATAATCTCGAAGCACCGTTCAAGGCTCTTCACGGGATCATTGCCCATGGCAGGCCGCCACTCGTGGGCCACAAATCCGGTGTACCCAAGATCGGCGATCGCGTTCGCGATGAATCGGAAGTTGAGTTCTTGTTTGTCGTCGATTTCCTGGCGGCTGGGCACACCCGCTACGTGGATGTGGCAGATGCGGTCAATGTTATCGCGCAGGGTCCGCGTTACGTCGCCATCCGCGATTTGAGCGTGGTAAATATCAAACAGGATTTTGACGCGCGGAGAATTGACGCGCTTGCACACATCCAGCCCCCATGCCACATGATCGAAGACCTGATCGGTACGCTGGTCTGCAGCGACCTTGGAGTTCGTAATTTCCATGCAAACGTTAATGTTCTTCTGTTCGGCGTAGCCCTTCACGCGGTTCAGTATCGCGACAGCGTTATCCGCGCCTTCTTCCCTGGACATGCCGCGCCGTTCGCCGGGGATCGCAATGAGAACGGAGCATCCCGCTCGCACACACATGTCGATTCCGGCATGCGTGGCGTCTTCAATCTGGGTGTGGATTTCCTTGCGGATCAGCCCATTCTGGAAACTGGTTCCCGTGCCCGTCATCATGCCGGGCGCCAAGCCATTTTGCGTGAGGATGGGGATCTGCTGTTCGGTGGGCAGATCGACGCCCTTGAAACCAATACGCGCGAGAATCTTGCACCTCTCCTCAAACGTGGCCGTCGAGCCGGTCCAAACAGAAGCCATTACGCTTTGCTTGATGCGCATGCGCGGAGCTGCCGGCGTTTGGGCGGACAATCGAGCGGCCATCCCCGTAACCAGAGGCACAGCCGCACCTGTTAAGAATGTTCTTCGTTCCATCGGCTGCCAATATACCATGCGGGTACGGTAACGGATTCAGCCGGCGCTTCACTGTCGGAAACCTACCGGCCCAAGGCCCGGCGGATACCGGCCAGGTGATGCCAGCTATGCCGGAGCGCGTGATCTTCGATGATGAACTGCGCGGTGACAGGCGCGCCGAAGCTTAGCCCGACGGGCGCCGACCCGATGAGTTCTTCCTCCGTGAATGTGCGCACCGCCGCGGCGGCCTCCGCACTGTTCCGGCGCAGGAGTTCGAGAGCCGCAGCCTTTGTAACTCCCGCCTGCTCCTGAGCATGCTTGGCATTGATGTCGGCGACCAGCTCCCACGTAACCTCCGGAGCAGCCTTGCCTCCGGCAACGGCCCGCGCGAGACCGACCTCAATCGGGTACATGCTGGCAACATGGTGCACGATCACGCCGACGGTGCGCTTGTCCTTGGCCGACATGGGCGTACGCCACTCGGCATCCGAAAGCCCTTCCGCGAACGCGGCCAGACCTGCGGCTCCCTCCTCGATTCGATTCGCCAGTAATTCCGCCCGACGTCCCATGGAACCTCCGATTTTGTGATTGGCCGCGCTTTGTGGCTCGGCCGCCAATGACTCTTTTTCAAGTGTACTCATACGATAGCTCTCCTCACGCCCTAATGATGCGCTAAAGAGCCCGGAAGGACTTGATCGATCGTCCTGCATTCTTTGCACAAACGTTCTTTGCACAAACGTTTTCCTTGCCCGAAGGCTCCCCGTCTTCCGCTGGTATGCCAGTACGTCTAAGCCGGAACTGTGGCGGAAGCGGGGACCAACACCTCGAGCGACACTTAAGCTCCAGTCGAGTGATGTTGGCTCGATTCCGCCATCAAGGGAGATCCCGTTCTTTCGGCGGGGCGGTCGACGGTTACTTCGCGCCCACGTACAGATCCGCCGCGGCACTCCAGACCTGGCCGTCATTGCCACCCGCAATCAGAACAGAACCGTCGGTCAACAGTACTGCTGCAGCACGCCCCCGTGCGGAAGACATTGCGCCAACCGCGGGGGTGAACGCCCCGCTGGCCGGGTCGTAGATCTCGCTGGTGACAACACCCCCGGTTATCAAAATCTGTCCGGTGGCAAGTAGCGTCATGGTCTGCCCAGCAAGGGGCGTAGCGAGTGCACCGGACACTGCGAACTGGCCGCTGAGCGGATCGTACAGTTCGGCAG
>Ga0157378_10002204_pt1 | contig 17283 bp, 8 predicted proteins | sample M65metaG_FD_115309 | JGI IMG/M metagenome (GOLD analysis project Ga0157378, IMG submission 115309) | Miscanthus rhizosphere microbial communities from Kellogg Biological Station, Michigan, USA - M6-5 metaG | ecosystem: Host-associated > Plants > Roots > Rhizosphere > Soil | place: USA: Michigan...
CTTCATTACCCTTTAGTAACAGAAGAGCGCGTCCGATACTGCGGAGGCGCAAAGACGATGGGAGTCGACCAGACGACGCACAATGTTTTTCTACCAACAGCAGAATTCGAAGCAGCAGCCGCCGCCGGCGGACGACCTCGCTCAAAGGCGGGTGCATTTATGATCCTGGTTGTTGAAAATCGAAACGCGGAACTTAAACTGACCTAACGCCTCATGATGTTCGTGAGCTTCCAGGGATTCTGATAGAGCTGCAATTCCACAGTGCCCTGTTTGTTCACCTTGAGCGAACAGGCGGGATAGAGCGTGCCGGAATACTTCTTGTCTTTACTGATGATGATTTCCACTGCCGACAGGTTGTAATCCGCTGACCGGGTGCTTGCCCAAACTTCGCCGAATTGCAAGAGACGATTAGTTACCATGCGTATGACGGTTGATCCGTCGGGTTGCTTAAACACCTTAACGTAGGCAACGTCATAGCCAAGTGTTCCGGTAATCGCCATTCGCCCTTTCGCGTGCATCTTCTCTAACGCGTTATGTAGACCTTCGTTACCTTTTCCTTGGAACGCTTCGAGCAATCCGGCTCTCTCCTGATCCGATGTTACTTCGTTGATGATTAAGTTGACGCTGAACAGACGTCCCATTTGCGTCATCGTTCCCATCGCCGTAGCCTGGATGTGAATGGGCTTTGGTAATTTTTGAGCGGAACTTATTGTGGATGTTAGAACTATCAAGATCACCGCACCGATAACCGCCAAACCAATATTTAGTAACCTTCGCATGTCGTTTTCCTCCTGATGGGACTCAAAAGTCCGGACAAAATGTTTCCGACACTGACAAGCATGCTGCTCAACAAGTGGGGCGACGCCGAAAAGTCTTCTGGTTCAATTGAGTCGCACACCAGTGGAACTTTCTATTTATACGGGGAAAGAGCTGAATTGAACCCTGTCAGTTCTAACAGTTCATTAATCAGAAGTTTGCAAGCGAACTCCACGACAGGAGGTCATTCGTTGATTTTCTTATTTCTTGATTAGTGGCCTGAACCCGCCAGCCGAACCTTGAAACTCGCTTCACCACCATTCATTCGCGAGATTGCAGAGGTTGACCCTAATCTCTTCTTCCAACAACAGGAGAAAACTGCTACAAATAGCCCATCGTTTTGAACTCGCGCAGTAAGGGGAACGAAGCCCTTCTTCTAAGACCCAGATAAGTGGAACGGAATTCCCGTAACACCCATCTTTCGCCCTTCAGATTGTTTCGGAGCCCGGCACAGGCGGTATGGGTGACGTGTATGACCGCGCGTTGTGGTTACCCGGGCCGAACCTCCGGCAGATGAATCGGCAATCGGCAATCGAAAATCGGTAATGTCACTTTCCCCCAACTCAATACTCTTGCATTACCGCGTTGTGTCCAAAATTGGCGCGGGCGGCATGGGCGATGTTTATGTGGCCCAGGACACGAAGCTTGACCGTCGCGTAGCTCTCAAGATTCTCCCGCCCGAGTTCGCAGCTGACGCCGACCGCATGCGCCGCTTCGTGTTAGAAGCAAGGTCAGCATCCGCGCTGAACCATCCCAACATCATCACGATTTACGAAGTCGGTGAAATAGACGGGACGAATTTTATTGCCACCGAATACATTGAGGGCAAGACTCTCAACAACTGCGATTCGCTGTCACTTTTGAAGTCATTGGAAGTTGCGACCCAGATCGCGTCAGCGTTGCAGGCCGCACATAGTGCGGGGATAGTTCACCGCGACATTAAACCCGACAACGTAATGATCCGCCCTGATGGCCTCGTCAAAATTCTAGACTTTGGGATCGCCAAGTTGTCTGGAGTTCCGATGATCACAGGTGGCCCACAAGTTCACGCTGATGAAGAAGCGGCCACTGCCATGCGATCACACACTAGCACCGGGATGATTATTGGCACCGCGACCTACATGTCGCCGGAGCAGGCTCGTGGCAAGATGATTGACGCACGATCGGATCTGTTCAGCTTTGGTGTCGTCCTGTACGAACTGCTTACGGGAAGAAGGCCATTCGTGGGCGAGAATGCGATGGATGTGATTGGTTCAATCGTAGCTGATGAACCCAAGCCGTTAAAGGAATTGCTTCCCGGTCTTCCTACTGAGATTGATCAAATCGTAAGGCAGGCACTCAGGAAAGATCGCGAGCAGCGTTATCAAACTGCGGGCGATATGCTCGCTGATTTGAAGAGAGTACAGCGTCGGTTGGAATTTGAAGCCGAACTGGAAAGGTCGGAGCCACAAAAACACGTCGAGCAGACGCAAATCCTTCCTGCTCCAACAACGGCCCAGACGGGATCTTACAATTCCATCGCAGTGCTTCCGTTTACCAATCTGAGTGCCGATCCTGACAACGAATATTTCTGCGACGGTCTGGCAGAAGAACTCCTGGGTGCCTTGACGAAGATTGAACATCTAAGGGTTGCAGCGCGGTCGTCGACATTTTCATTCAAAGGTCGAAACATCAATGCGAGTGAGATCGGTCGAATATTGAATGTACGTGCGGTGCTCGAGGGAAGCGTAAGAAAGTCAGGAGATCGAGTCCGAATCTCACTGCAGCTGATCAATGCAGCCGACGGTTATCAACTCTGGTCCGAACGCTACGATCGCGAGATGAAAGACATCTTCGACGTGCAGGATGAAATTACACTCGCCGTCGTTGATGCATTGAAATTGAAACTGTTAGTCGACGAGAAGGAAGAGGTTCTAAAGCGCTACACGAAAAACGCTGAGGCCTATCAACTCTACTTACGAGGTCGCTTCTTTTTCTTAAAACGCACGCGTGAAGCGTTGCTGAAAGCGATTGAATACTTCCAACAGGCAATTGAGTTAGATGGTGATTACGCACTGGCTTACTCCGGCATGGCCGATTCTTATGTTTTCCTGGGATTCTACGAACACATTCCGCCAGCTGAGGCTGAGAAAAATCTCAAGAGTGCAGCATTAAAGTCTGTCGAGATTGACGACACTCTAGCGGAGACGCGTACTTCTATCGCTTTTTACAGGAGTCTCTATCAGTGGGATTTCATTGAAGCCGGCAACGAGATACAACGCGCGATTGCGCTCAATCCCAAGTACGCATTCGCACACCATGTCGACTCAACAATTCAGATCCTTTTTGGACGCTACGACGACGCGATTGCTGCCGAATCATGCGCCATCGAGCTCGATCCTTTTACAGCGATTTTTAATGCTACCTTGGGATGGTGGCATTACATCGCAGGTCGCAATGACGAAGCAATTGCACAGTCGCTCCGCACAATCGAGTTCTCTCCCAACCACTTCTTTGCGCACTGGATTCTCGGCCTTGCTTACGCGCAAGCCGGAAGACTAGACGAAGCCGCAGTGTCATTAGAAAAAGGCGTAACTCTGACTAATGGTGGCCAGGCAATCAAGGCTGAACTCGGACGAATCCTTGGCCAGAGCGGTCGCCGTGAAGAAGCGCAAAAGCTGCTCAACGAACTGATTGATCAAGGCAAAAAAGAGTATGTGTCACCGGTCAACTTAGCGAAGCTTTATCTTGGGCTGAACGATGTTGAGCGAACTTATGAGCAACTGGAGAGGGCATTTGCCGAACGTTCGGTGCGACTGCAGTGGTTTATGCTTGATCCCTGTCTCAATCATATTCGTTCGGAGCATCGCTTCCAGGATCTGCTGCGTCGAATTGGTTTACCGCATAAGGAAGTCGTCAGGGAAAATGATGCGCAGACGGTCATTTTTGATTCTGTGGTACGCCGCAATACAGTTGAACAGTCAAATTCTACGACTTCAGAAACTGCGCCTTCGTCCGTCGGCTCAAACAATTCCCGGCGCTGGGCAAGCTTCACCATCGCTGGCCTGGCTATGGCCCTAGTGATTGCGCTGATCGGTTTTTGGTTTTCTTCAAGAAATCGTTTGGCTGGACCAGTCGATTCAATCGCAGTATTACCGTTTCAAAACAAGAGTGGAGACTCCGATAGTGATTACCTGTCCGATGGTTTGTCGGAGTCGCTAATTTATCGTTTGTCCCAGTTGCCGAATCTAAAGGTAAGTCCTACCAGTCTTGTCTTTCGTTACAAAGGAAAAGAGATCGATCCAATAAAGGTCGGTATTGATCTGGGTGTGAGCGCGGTGCTGACTGGACGCATCACTCAACGAGGCGACGATTTAACAATCAGCGCGGAATTGGTAGATGTGCGCAACAGCAAATTACTTTGGGGTGAGCAATATGATCGGAAGGCTTCGGATCTCCTGGCAACCCAACGCGAAATTGCGAGAGAGATCGTCGACCGATTAAAGCTACAGGTGTCGACCGAAGAGAAAGGTCTCGTCAAACACTACACGGAAAACAACGAGGCTTATGAGTTGTATTTGAAAGGACGGTTTTATTGGAACAAGCGCACCAGCGAAGCGAATCTAAAAGCGGTCGAGGCTTTCCAACAAGCGATTGAAAAAGATCCGACTTTTGCGCTCGCTTACAGCGGACTCGCCGATAGTTACATTCTCATGGGCACCCAGGATGCGGGAGGCACGCTTCCGCCTGAGGATGTACTTCCCAAAGCCAAAGCCGCTGCGCTCAAGTCCATTGAAATTGATAGCGCGCTTGCCGAACCACACGTGTCGCTTGCGCACATTTCCTACCATTACGATCTTGATCGGGAGAAAGCTGAACGCGAGTTCAAGCGAGCGATAGAGCTGAACCCAAATTATGTACTCGCACACCAATGGTATTCCCTGTACCTCGCTTGGGGCGGTCGCAAAGAAGAAGCCTTAAACGAGGCCAGGCGTGCCCGGGACCTCGATCCGTTGTCGCTCCCTGCCAACATGGTTTTTGGCTGGGTGCTTCTTATCAATCTTCAGGAAACTCAAGCGATCGAGGAACTGCGGAAGACAATTGAATTGGATCCAAGCTTTGTGCTCGGGCACCATCGTCTTGGTCTCGCCTACGAGCAGCATGGTGATTACAGCGATGCTATTGCCGAGTTTCAAAAGGTGAATCAACTCTCTGGCGGTAAACCCATCGCAATTGCAGAGTTGGCTTATGCCTACGCGGTATCAGGAAAACTCGAGGAAGCAAGAAAGGGTCTGGCCGAATTGCAGCGACTGTCCGGCAGCGAGTACACGTCGCCTGCAATGAACGCTGCAGTTTATGTTGCGCTAGGTGACAAGGATCAGGCATTCGTCTGGCTCGAGAAAGGATTCAAGGAACATGATCAGTTTATCCCGCGTCTCAAGTACGATCCGAGATTCAATAGTCTTCATTCCGATCCGCGCTTTCAGGAATTGCTGCGACGCGCCGGCTCGTAGGGAACATTGTTGATTGCTGATTGCTGATTGCTGGGAGCGCAGGCGTCCTCGCCTGCTAACTGCGAACTCTGCGACGCAAAGAGGCAAACGCGCAAATTGCACAAATCGAAATCGGCAATCGGCAATATGATTAGGCCTCTGACGTAACTAGCACATGTCACTAACCGCCAACTTCACTCTTTCTCATTACCGAATCATCTCCAAACTCGGCGCTGGTGGAATGGGCGAGGTCTATCTCGCGCAGGACACAAAGCTCGATCGCAAGGTTGCGCTGAAAATTCTTCCCGCCGATGTGGCGTCTAATCGTGATCGAATGGAACGGTTTATTCGTGAAGCAAAGTCGGCAGCAGCGTTGAGTCATCCAAACATCGCCCAGATATTCGAAATCGGTGAAGCTGACAGCACTGAGGGTAAGCTCAACTACATCGCCATGGAGTTTATCGAGGGCGTAACTCTCCGTGAAAAGATTCATCGTGAACACACGGAACTGAGAAAGCTCTTGCGCTATCTGCAACATGCGGCGGAAGGTCTGGCGAAGGCGCACGTCTCCGGAATAGTTCATCGCGATCTGAAGCCCGACAACATAATGATTACAGGTGATGGACATGCAAAGGTTCTGGATTTTGGGCTGGCTAAGCTTACTGAAAGACAGGGCGACATGGCGACGGGGAGACGGGGTGAAGAGGATCCGACAATCGCCCTGCCACCCCGTCCTCCTGTCACCCCGTCTCTTTCAACGCCCGGCGTAATTATGGGAACAGTGGGCTATATGTCGCCCGAACAGGCAAAAGGGTTAACAAACGAAATCGATCAACGTTCAGACATCTTCTCGTTTGGCTGCATTCTGTTTGAGGCCGCGACAGGAAGAAAACCGTTTGAAGGTGATTCTGTCGTCAAATTGTTGCACAGTTTGATCTATGAACCTGCGCCCCAAATCAAAGATCTGAACCCAAACGCCCCTGCAGATTTACAACGCATCATTCGTCGTTGCCTGGCGAAAGACAAAGAGGAGCGATATCAGACAATCAAGGAAGTCGCGATTGAGTTGAAAGAATTGCGACGTGAGCTGGAAACAACGGCGACTGGTGTTGATGGTCCTACGATAGCGACCGTTAACACAGCTCTCAGCACGACTTCTCAAGTCTCAGCTGCAACAAGTGATCATTCCTCTTTAACCCCGAGCACGATCTCGAGTGCCGAATACGTTTTCAGTGAAATCAAAAAACACAAACGCGGTCTGGGCGTGGCTCTGTCACTTCTGCTGGTAGTGATTCTTGCCGGTGGCGTGTGGTTCTTCAAATTTCGCAGCTCGGCTGCTGGTGCGACTGGCCCAATCAGATCAATCGCTGTACTTCCGTTTCAAAACAATAGTAACGATGCGGACGCTGACTATTTGTCAGACGGTTTGGCAGAGTCACTGATTTTCCGGTTATCTCAACTGCCGGAGTTGAAAGTTAGTCCGACAAGTTCGGTCATGCGTTACAAAGGGAAGGAGACCGACGTTAGTAAGATCGCTAGCGAACTTGGAGTTGACACGGTCATGACTGGTCACCTGCTCAAGAGAGGCGACAACCTGAATATTACTGTTGAACTGGTGGACGTGAAAAATAACAAGACGCTTTGGGGAGAACAGTACGAACGAAAAATGTCGGACCTCCTATCGACGCAGCGGGAGATTGCCACGGCTGTTACGGAGAAGCTGCAATTGAAACTGGTCGGTAATGACGCGCGAGGAATCACTAAGCAGTACACAACCAGTAACGAGGCGTATCAGCTCTATATGAAGGGCCGGTTCCATTTTGCAAAACGTACAAAGCAAGATCTGCTGCGTAGTATTGAACTCTTTGAGCAGGCGATTGCTCTGGATCCGAAGTACGCACTTGCTTACGTCGGTCTAACAGAGTCGTGGGAGGTGATGCCCTCGTTTGCTTATATGTCGCCAGAAGAGGCGATGCCGCAAGCCAAGAAAGCGGTAGCAAGGGCGCTAGAACTAGATCCTGATCTAGCTGAGGCCCATACCGCCTACGGACTGATTCTCGCTGCTTACGAATGGAACTGGGCCGGTGCGGATCGCGAATTTAAGCGTGCGCTGGAGCTTGATCCGAAGATTGCGCTCGCACACTTTCGCTACGCATGGGTCGATCTGAGTCCTCGTGGCCGTCACGAAGAAGCCATCGCCGAGATGAAACGCGCGATGGAACTGGACCCTTTATCACTGATCCAGGGCGCCAACTTTGCCGCCGTCTATATGTATGCTCGACAATATGACAACGCAGTGGAACAGGGAACTAAAACCTACGATCTCGATCATAGCTTTTTCGCTGCGCAGAATTGGCTGGCACATTCCTATAACGCGAAAGGAATGTACAAGGAAGCTATAGCAATTGCGGAGAAATCATTGGGCTCTGACTTTGAAATGTTTCCTCAGCTAGGTTACGCATATGCGAAGCTCGGCCGACGGCGAGAAGCTGAGGATGTGTTAAAGCAGTGGTCAGCAAAAAATAAATATATTTCCAGGTACTGGGTTGCAATTGTGTACACCGCTTTGGGCGAGAAGGACAAGGCGTTTGAGCAACTCGAAGAGGCATACAAGGCCCACGATTGGTTCCTGGAACGAGTGAAGACCGATCCATTCCTCGACCCGTTGCGCGATGATCCGCGGATGAACGATTTGTTGAAACGTGTCGGGCTGTAGGTATTGCCGATTGCTGATTGCTGACTGCCGATTGCTGACTGCTGATTGCCGATTGCCGATTGGTTATGAGGCAAACATGCTGGGACCGCAGGCGTCCTCGCCTGCTAACTGCGACTCAACAACGCAAAGATGCAAACACGCAAATCGAACGATTCGAAATTAGCAATCAGCAATCAGAAATCAGCAATTCTAAAATTCACATTCTCCTAAGTTAATAAATGCTGGAGGCAAGATGATCGGTCAAACGCTCTCAAATCGTTATGAGATCAAGGCAGAACTCGGGCGGGGCGGTATGGGTGTCGTCTACAGAGCGCACGACCCGCTATTGAATCGCGAGGTTGCAATTAAATTGATCCCGCCAACTCTGTTAAGTCCGGAATCAGAACAACGTTTCCAGCGCGAGGCGCAGTTGGTCGCCCAGATGGATCATCACTCGATTGTTCCGATCTTTGATTTTGGAAAGCATGAGGGATCGCTGTTCTTTGTGATGCCCGTAGTGCAGGGAACTAACCTGCGCTGGTTTCAACGTGAAGGTACGCTCACCCTCGGCGAAGTGATCGACATCGGTATCCAGGTTTCCGAGGCACTTGAATACAGCCACTCGCGAGGCGTCATCCATCGAGATATAAAACCCGAGAACATCATGGTCGTACGCGAAGATGCCTCGAGGATCAGGGTTCGCATCATGGACTTCGGCCTCGCTCGTGGTGCGACCGAAAGCAAGATCACAAAGAGCGGAACAATAGCCGGAACGCTTTCCTACATGAGCCCGGAACAAGTTATCGGCGGTGCTGTCGATCAGCGAACGGATATCTATTCACTGGGCACTGTGCTGTATGAATGCGTCGCTGGAGAGCCGCCGTATTCAGGTGAACTGCAATCCATTCTTTACCGCATCGTTCATGAGATACCGCAATCACCTCGAGCATTCGGTGCAGACATTAACGAAGATCTTGAAACTGCAATCCTCTATTGCATTGCTAAGGAACCAGGCAAGAGACCACAGCGGGCCAGCGAAATTGCAGTCGCACTTCGCCGCTGCCAGGCTCGAATTAATCAGAGCGACCTCGTCAAGTCAGTCGTCCTGACGAAGACGATGATGATGCCGCGGGTTGCACTTTCTCCCTTCATCGGGCGGGAGAGCGAACTTGCCGAGTTGCAGCGCCGCTTGAACGTGGCGATCAGTGGTGAGTGCCAGTTCGTTGTTTTGTCGGGTGAACCAGGTGTCGGCAAAACGCGACTGCTTGATGAAATCGAGTTGCTCGCAAAGGCGCGCAAGCTCCTCTTACTGCACGGAAGATCTATCGAGCAAGACGGCGCCTTTCCGTACCAGGGATTTTGCGAAGCGATCCAGGAGTTCTTCCGTCAACGAGACTCGACAAGTTTGCCCAGCTTGATTGATCTTTCCGACATTGCTCCGGATCTAGTGTCGCTGTTTCCTATGCTCACTGAAATCAGTGACATACGAGCAGCTGCAACCGGCGATTCAAAGTTGTCGCAGGTTGGGCCATCCCAGGGTCCGGAGAATCGAACCCAGGTGTTTGAGTTACTGGCTCGAACACTAACGAGACTCGCCGGTGGTAACCCCCTCATTCTGTTTCTTGAGGATCTCCACGCAGCTGAAATCTCGATCGAGGCGTTGCAATACATTGTGCGCCGGCTCGGTCCGACGCCGACGTTGATAATCGGTACGTATCGCTCGAGCGAAGTCGATCGTTCGCATCCGTTGTTGCGCATGCTCGAAAGCTTCCGCGGTGATCGCAGGTTTTCGGCCATTGCCCTTGAGCCATTTTCAACAGCTGAGCATCGACTGTTCCTCGAAACATTGATCGGTGGCCCAAAGCTTTCCGATACCCTGGTGGAAAAGCTCTACGAAGGAACAGAAGGCAACGCCTATTTCACAAAAGAGCTGGTCCGCTCGTTACTTGATTCAGGTGGAATTGCGAAAGACCAGACAGGTGCATGGAGTCTTGGTGCTACCACCGACCTTTCAACCGGCGACATGCCGGCGACAATTCAACAGGCAGTAGAAAAACGAATCGAACGTTTACCGGAAGACTTGCGAGAAGTTCTTTCGATTGCCTCGGTAATCGGACGGGCCTTTGATTTTCGTGACCTCGAAGCGTTGGCTGGATCAAAGGACGTTGAAGATTCGATCGATCGTCTAGTGGAGGAAGGTCTACTTGAAGAAGAACGCGAATCCCGTGGCGATCGCCTCAACTTCTCCAGTCGAGTAGTCCGCGACGTTTTGTATGCGGGGTTGTCGCGACGTAAACGGAGGTCTCTACATCGTAAGTATGCGGAAGAAGTTGAACGACGACACGGTGGCCGACTCGAGCGTGTCTATCCTCAGCTTGTTCATCACTTCTCGCAGGGTGACGTTCCGGACAAAACAGTCGAATACGGTTTGCGCATGTCAAAGGCGGCGCTCGATGCATTCAGTAGTGAAGAGGCGGCGCGAGCCGCACGGACAGTGCTTGAGTTCATCGATGAGGAATGGGAAGGAGATCGTTCGCTCGAGGGAGAAGCCCGAATGCTGCTGGCGCAGTCATTCCGTCTGGGTGGTGATGTCGACACAGCACTGAAGGAAGCCGAGGCTGCCGGGCGAATTCTACAGCGCGAGGGCCACAACGGATCTGCCGTCACAGCGTTGCTGTTTGCGGCGGAAACGGCTTGGCAAAGCCGAAAGGTTGAAGAGACAGCTCGTCTCGTACCGCAGGTTATAGAAGTTGCGCGCGCCGCCCAGGATAATGAAAGCCTTCGACACGCATTGTTACTCGCATCCACGCTTGCAAACATGCGCGGTGAGTACGAAAAGGCAAATGGTTATCTCGAAGAAGCAGCATCTTTAGCTCCGGGAGCCAAGGAATCTGAACTTCAACAAGAGATCCCAAAAGGTGGTCGGTTGGTAGTGGCAATGCCTACACCGCTCGGCGAAATTCATCCAGTCAACATGGAACTCGTAGAGGAGCAGGAAATCCTGGCCAATGTCTTCGAGACACTTTTGGCCACGGACTCTGAAGGCAACCTTGTTCCTGCGCTTTGTGAAAAGTGGGAAGTCTCTCCCGATGGTACTTCAGTATTTTTCACACTTCGCGAGAACGCTCGCTTTGCTAATGATCAGGCGTTGACTGCTGAGTTGTTTAAGCGTTGTTTCGAACGTAGCGTTCGAGTCGCTCGCGATCTTCCACCTGGTCTCGCCGCGATTCGTGGTGCGTCAGAATTTGCCAAAGCCACTGATGGTGAACTGCCGGGAATTCTTATCCATTCCGATCACAAACTCGAGATTCAACTCTCCGAACCGCTTTCGATCTACCCGGCCTTGCTCACCGACTACAAGACAGGAGTGACGCTAGACACTGGCCAAGGACTCCCGACGGGCACGGGACCATTTCGCATCGCCTCGTACAGTGCCGACCGCATGGTTCTTGATCGCAATGAGAACTATTGGAAAGGCACGACCGCTTTTGTAGATGAGATCGAATTTCGCGCCGGTCTAACGGCGTCGGACATCGCATCTGGTTTGCGCGCCGGAGCCATCGACGTTGCTCGCGACTTATCACCACAAGATCTGGAAGACTTCCTCAGGGATCCTCGTTTTAGAAGTGGCCTGGTGGAGTCGCCTCGGAAGAATACATATTTTCTGATTCTCAATTCCAACAGCACTTCAGTCACTGCAAATCCGGACTTTCGTCGTGCACTTGTAAACGTCATTCGCACGCACGATCTGGTTTGGCAAACTCTCGGTCGCTTTGCGCAGCCGGCTGTTTGTGTGATTCCGCCGGCGGTGCTGGGCTACGACCCGGGTAGGCGACGACACACGATCACTCGCGAAGAAGCTGCTGCATCGCTCGATTCTGCCGGCATCAAGGAAACGGTCACGCTGAAAGCATCTGTTCACCCGCTCTTTTTGGATCGCTATAAATCGCTCCTTACCGCGCTCCTTTCGATTTGGTCGGAACTGGGTATTAGTGTCGAAGTAGTAACTCCAACAATGGCGTCTTACCTGGAGTCGTTTCAGAGCGCAGCCGGCATCGATCTGTTCATTGGTCGATGGAATGCCGACTACGATGATCCGGATGACTTCACTTATGGACTTTTCCATTCGCGCGTTGGTTTGTATCGCTCCTACATCTCCAGTGCCGACGGCGATCAATTTCTGGAGGAAGCGCGAACAGAGAGTCGCCCAGGTGTTAGAGCTGCGCTTTATCGAAAGTATGAGACGTTCTTGCAGGACTCCGGCATCGTGTTGCCACTCTTCCACGACGTTGATTACCGCCTTGCCAGCGCAAAAGTCGTGGGACTTACCTTACGCGGCAGTGCGCCCTATGTTAACTATGCCGAGATTGGGAAATTAGAATCAGCTGTTAAAGCTACTGATGTTCGAGCTAGTGGTGGAACAATCCAGGTTGCAATTACCGGCGACCTTCCTTATTTAGATCCGTCACTGGCCTCAACAGTTGAAGATGCAGAAATTTTGCCAAGCGTCTTCGAGACACTTACTTACGATGTGGGTGGAGCGAGGATTGTTCCGTGGTTGGCTACTGATTTCACGGCTGAGCAAGGCGGCAAGAGTTATCGTTTTCGTTTGCGTGATGATGTGCGCTTCCATGATGGGCGCAAACTCACGCCGCGCGATGTGCGGTACTCTTTCGAAAGGTTGCTACTGAATCCGGAGAGTATTGGTCGCCACTTCTATTCAGCGATTCGCGGTGCGAAAGCCTTAATCAACGGAGAACAGTCGGACCTTACCGGATTCAGAATCCATTCCTCAGACGAATTCACGATCGAGCTTGACGAACCAATAGCCACATTTCCAGCGCTCATTTCATATCACGCCGCTGCAATCGTTCCGGAAGGGAGCGACAAGTTTGGGAATTCATGGGAGGAAGGAAGTGTCGGCACGGGGCCTTTCCGTATTGCGAAGTTCGAGCCGGGTGTGAGCGTTGAGCTTGAGCGCAACAAGGACTACTGGCGCAAGGGTTATCCGAAAATTGAGCGATTGATTTTTCACCTGGCTGTCGCACCGACTGACATACTGCAGCAATTTCGAGAGGGTCGTTTATCCCTTGCCTCTGATCTTTTGCCTGCTGATGCTGAAGCTTTACGTCGAGATCCGGAGTTTGCGTCCGGTTATCACGAGGTGCCGCGATTGATGACTTACTATGCGGCCTTGAATACGCATAGTGGCCCACTCAAGGACAAAGCTTTGCGTCAGAGAGTGGCCGAATCGATTGATGTACCGACTATAGTGCGCGAGACACTGGGTCGACTTGCTATTCCGGCGCGGGGTCTAATCTCGCCGGGACTTCTCGGTCATGATTCGGGTTATGTTTCAAGGACAAATGTTTTCTCGGGCACTGCAACGAAAGCAGCTCCGGAAGAAGTTGAACTCAAAGCTGTCCTGAATCCAGTTTTCTTTGGTGAGTATTCAGCCTTCGCACGCGAAGCAGCAAACGCGCTCCGGGAAAAGCATGTGGTCATCAAACCTATCAACAAGACCATGGACGAATGGGTAGATGCGACGACTCGCGGGACCGCCGACTTTGTACTGGGACGTTGGCAAGCTGATTTTCCGGATGCCGACAGCTTCGCAAATATCCTCGACACGAAAGAGGGCTTACTTGGTCGCCTTTGCGGATCTCCTGAAGTGGACCGGTTGATTGCGAGGGGGCGCTCGGAAACGTCACCGCCAGCCCGGCATGCGATCTATCGTCAAATTGAGGAAACGATTGCACGCGAAGTTCTGCTGATTCCGCTTTTTCATGAACAGACCTATCGATTCGTAAGACCGGAGGTTGAAGGTTTGTCGTTATCGCACGGGAGTGTAGCTGTGAATTACGCTAGTCTGCGGATTCGTGGTTGAACTTTTATTTCAAGTGACTGGCAGGTCCAAACTGGATTTCTTCTTAATCATCGTGACGATGTTTCCACGGGTGTTGTAGTGGGTTTCGTCCATGATCGACTTAATGAGCAACACTCCTCTTCCTGATGCCTTGTACAAATTATCGGCGCTCAGCGGATTCGGAGGATCGTCAAAACCTTCGCCTTCGTCTTCGACAATAAACTTTGCCTCATCGTTTGAAACGTCAGCGCTGATCCGCACTTGCCTGGTGGGATCGTTTTGATTTCCATGCTTGATTGCGTTAACCAACGCTTCGTGAAGAGCGACAGCTACCGGCATGGAACTATCAGCGGTAACGGACCAGTCAATATGGAGGCGCTTTATCAGGTAGTTGGTGACCGGTTCCAGGAACGCCAAGTCGCTCGGCATCTCTAGGACGGCGTTAGTGTTGCCATCGCCGTCGGCTGGAGTCACTACGAGGGACAGTCCTTTCGCACGCAGTTCATTCTCAAGCGCCAATCGGGCTTCGTCGTCTCGAGCCTCCACCCTTAGGGGAAGTTGGGTATCCATCATGAAGTGCTTAAATCGTCAGGCGGTCGTGGATCTCTGCTGGAAAAGTCGATGCAGATTACACAACGCTTACGTTGCTCACAAGCACAAATCCGTTTTTGGGATAGGTGCGCCTATCGATTTAGACAATATTTGGTTTTGTCTGTTATGATTCGCGCCCTAGTTGATCCAGTTAAGTTAGTTCTTTTGTGTTGCCCGGAACGCATAGAAACGTTGGTCCCGCGCCACCGTCGAGACCTCAGACGAAGCCAGCCACATACTGTACAAAATGGATATCAATCTTAGATCTGAAGGAAACGTTACGATTCTCGACTTGCAAGGAAACCTTACCATTGGCGCAGCCGAGGAGAGCCTCCGTCAGCGTGTAGAGCAGCTTCTTGCAACAGACAAAAAGTATCTGCTCGTGAACCTTGCAAACGTTCCCATGATAGATAGTTCGGGTATAGGGAGCCTGGTAAAGTCATTCACTCACGCAAAGAATCAGGGTGGCAAAGTCAAGCTTCTTAAACCGACAAAACTGGCCCAGCAGCTTCTCTCGATCACAGGATTACTCTCTGTTTTTGAGACCTTTGATGACGAAGCAACGGCCGTTGCTTCTTTCTAACTAATTGCGACCTGGTAAAAGTTAACCAATGCAATCGACTGCCTGTCTACATGTAACCGACAGCTTTGGTATTCGCCGCACAGTGCCACTACTAAAGCCGGTGTTCACCATCGGACGAAAGGTGGACAGCGATTTGCACATCATGTCTACCACCGTCTCGCGAGATCACGGAGAGATCGTCTGTGAAAACGGGATCTACTATTTGGTCGACAAGGGAAGTAAGAGTGGCATCTTTATTAATGGTCAACGTGTAGAGAGAACCGCCCTTTCAAATCTCGACCGGATTACCTTGGGTGGCGCAGACGAATATCAAATTCAATTCATAGCGGCAAATAACCAGCAGGCCGACCAGTTTTCCTCGATAGATGGATTGTCCTCCGGCGAAGGACAACTGGCGGCGGCGACCGCCAAAGAAAAATTAAAGAACCTGGCGCGCTATGTCGAAATCAATCAGGCGTTCAAGTTCTCATTGGCGCCTGACGATGTATTGACACTTGTGGTGGATGCAGCGGTAGAACTAGCCGGCGCCGAACGTGGTCTGATTATGCTGAAAGGCGATGGCGACAGTCTGGCCTTTAAAGTCGCCCGCGATAACAGGCGGAATAATGTTGAGCAGCGAGACTTTGCGCTTAGCACGAGGGTTGTAAGACAGGTCCTGGCAGAGAATCGAACAGTTATTCTAAACACAACTCCCGGGGACGATCAGCAGATGCAGAGCGTCTATAACCTCAGCCTGCACACAGTTATTTGTATACCGCTTCATCAGTTCCTAATGCAGGCGACTGTGGGCGTCACGTCAACGCTACAACGAAAGCTGCTCGGAATCCTCTATCTGGATAGTCGTCGCGAGACTGGACACCTCTCACAAACCAATTCTCGACTCCTGGATTCATTGGCCTTTGAAGCGTCCAAGGCGTTGGAGAATGCGCGGCTGTTACATGAGGAGCAAGAAAAGCAGCGCCTCGAGCGTGAGTTTGAAATGGCGCGGTCCGTTCAGGTTGCTTTGTTACCGACCAGCGATAACATACCTCAATCCAAACATTTTGAATTGGCCGCTCAAAGCCTTCCGTGCCGTTATGTAGGCGGTGACTTTTACGATCTAATGGCCCTGCAAGGTGGAACCGTTTTGACGTTGTGCGATGTTTCGGGGAAAGGCATTTCAGCGGCCCTGTTGGCATCAGTGGCGCAGGGTGTTATTGAAGCGCAGTTTTATGCCGGCGCGAGTCCGGCTGAAGTCTCGACTACTCTTAATCGCGTAGTTGTTAACCGTTCGGATGCCAATCGATTCATCACGATGTTTTGTAGTGTTCTTGGTGATGACGGAAATTTCTCCTGGGTCAACGCCGGGCACAATCCTCCGATTTTGGCGAGGCAGACTGGTGAGGTCGAAATGTTGTCAACAAGTTCATTGGTGCTTGGGGCCTTTGACTTTGCCGAGTATTGCGTGACCAATACGCGACTCTCGCCGGGTGATGTCGTCTTCATCTTCTCCGACGGAGTCACTGAGGCAACGAATGGTTCAGATCAAATGTTTGGCGACGAACGATTGCAGAATCTTGTGCAAAGAAATAAGGATCGTTCAGCTCAGGAGATTAAAGATCTGGTAATGAGTGAAGTTCTGGCATTTACTCACGGCGTGCCCCAGGGAGATGACATTACGATAGTCGCTCTCAAGATGAAGTGAAGTCAGGTACGTCCGGGCTTCAAATCCACGTTAGGAAGGTCAAGGTTTGTCCTGAAGAGACGTCGCCACCAGCTGGGCCACCGACCGATCGCGAGAACCATGACCCGGTAAATGAGGTACAAGACCAGCACCATCGGCTCTTTGAACATGAACGTGATGATCAAGAAGGCCGTGATAACGAGCTTAACAGTGAGGCTCACCGTCATTATCCAAACCAGTTTGCTTTTCGCGCTTGAGCCCAGCATCCACGAATCTTTAATAAATTTCCAGGGGCGCGCGGGAACCGGCTCATTGAGGGCTGCGCAAACTGCTTTTAAGAAATCTGAGTTCTTGAAAATCGAATAGACGTAAATCAAAAAGTAGATTGTCTGAGGGAGCAGGAAAACAACGACGATATAGCTGTTGTTGTAGTGAAACGTAACCAGCAGAGCCAGCCAGATGAAGACGTCTACCACAGTGCCCATACTCAAATACCAGATCTTTGCGCGCCGATCCTTGAGTACGGTCATGTTCGTGATTACTGCAAGGTTACCACTTGAACCGATAACAATTTCGGGTACCTCACCTCCGTAGAAG
>Ga0157378_10002205_pt1 | contig 17283 bp, 15 predicted proteins | sample M65metaG_FD_115309 | JGI IMG/M metagenome (GOLD analysis project Ga0157378, IMG submission 115309) | Miscanthus rhizosphere microbial communities from Kellogg Biological Station, Michigan, USA - M6-5 metaG | ecosystem: Host-associated > Plants > Roots > Rhizosphere > Soil | place: USA: Michigan...
CGAGTTGCAGTACCCGTTCGGCATGATGGACGCCTTCCCGAAGGCGTTGCCGGTGACGTCACACGGCGAGTGGCTGCAAGGCATGCCGCTGATCCCGTGGCTCGCCGCGAAGACGTCGAAGGTGCGCATCGGCATGAGCATCATCGACACGCCGTTCCGCGCTCCCGGCGTGCTCGCAGCCGAGCTCGCCACCGTCGACCAACTCTCGAACGGCCGCGTCAACGTGGGGGTCGGCTCCGGCTGGATGCCCGAGGAGTTCGCGGCTGCAAGTGCCTCGCACATCTTCCCGAAGCGCCACAAGCACGTGCGCGAGACCATCGAGATCATGCAGGGGATCTGGACCAACGACCTGTTCGAGTACCACGGTGAGTTCGCCGATTTCGACAGGTGCGGGTTCGGCGCCAAGCCCGTGCAGAAACCGCATCCGCCGATCTTCTTCAGCGGGCTGAAGGACCCGAAGCGCTCGGCGAGTCGCATCGCCAAGTACAACTTGTCGGGCTGGATCGGCATCCAGGACACACCGGACGAGCTCCAGGAGTGGACCGGTGCGATCCAGCGAGAACTGAACGAGCTCGACAGTTCGCGTTCGGTTGACAGCCTCGAGATCTGCACGATGGTCTGGTTCGTCATCACCGACGCGGAGACCGATCAGACGCCGAACGGCAAGGTCAGCAATCTGATGGTGGGCACCGTCGCGCAGATCACGGACAACCTCAAGCGCTACAGCGAAGCCGGGCTGACGATGCCACTCCTGTGGCCACCGTTCACCGACGTGCCGGTGTCGAAGACCCTCGACGATCTCAAGACGCTGAAGGAAGAGATCATGCCGAAGGTCGACGCGATGTAGCTCGCGTCAGGTGACGGTCTGCAGCATCGTGGTGAGCGTCGTCGGGTCGAGCTCGCCACTGGCCCGGGTCACGAGCTTCCCACTGCTGTCGAACACGACGAAGTACGGGAAGGCCGACAGCCCGTAGGCATTCGCGGCGGCGTAGTCCGAGCTGTCGGCCATCACGGGGAACGGGAACTTCTCGCGCTCCAACCAGTCGGACGGCGGATAGTTCGGACGATCCGGTGTCGTGCCCGTCGCCACGCCGATCACATCCATGCCCTTCGGCACACCGCCGTCGGCGGCCCACTGCGTCAGCACCGGTACCTCACGCTGACAGTGAGGACACCAATGGGCGAGGAACACGACCATCGTCGGCTTGCCCGGTTGCACGGTGATCGGAGTGCCGTCGAACGACGCGCCGGTGAGGGTCGGCACGACGTTGCCGATCGCCGTATCGTCAGTCGTCGACTCGAACTGCGGCAGGGGCGTGCCGGAAACCGTCACGGGCCGGGTTTGTTCGATGCCGGCGGCCGTCTTGGCGCTGTCACCCCCGCTGGCGACGATGGCGATGACCGCGGCGATCACGACGACGACAGCGACGACGCCGATGATCACCCACAGGGTCGAGACCTTTCGGCGCTCCGGCTGAGCGGCGGTCGCCGCCTTCGGGCGGTTGGGAGTCTGTTTGCTCATGCCACTTCCTTCGGAGGAGCCACGCAGACAGTCAGTATGGCGACGAATCCGACGAGTGCCATGAAAGGAAGCGTGACAAAACCGAACTTCTCGAACCACACCAACGTGCACGGCACCGCGGACGAGCAGGCACCGGTGTCGATCGAGGGGAACCGCTCGAGCAGCCAGTGGTACAGCGAGATGATCGCGCCGATCGACGCCAGCACGATGAAGTACGGCGTCGGTGTTTCTCGGCGAATCGTCGCGGTGATCGCGATGATCGCCAGCGAGTACATCGCAATCCGTTGATACCAGCACAGCGTGCACGGCACGTAGTGCGCCACCTCCGAGAAGTACAGGCTGCCGGCCATCGACCCGCCGGCGATGAGCGCACAGATCAGGCTTCGGTACTCGACGACCGCGCGCACGATCTCGCTGTCGTGACCGCGACGCGCCCTGATCGCCACCGGCAAGAACACGACGGTTGCTGCCAGCGTGGCGAGCGCGAGCAGCGCGGTGAAGAGTTGGACGGCGTCGGTCGACATAGCTCGCGTGTGGGGCACAAGCTACACGTGGTCGATGGCGGTCGAACTCGCATTGTGCTGGAACCCTCGCGAGCGCATTATCCAACATGTCGGCTCGCCGACCGCCGATTCATCGGGAGCCGGCGAACCACGACAGGGAGGAACCACATTGGAAGCCACACCATCGATGGGCGCGAAGAACTTCATCCGCTCGCTCTACGACTTCAAGTTCTCGACGCTCATCGCCACGAGAGTGATCCGATTCCTCTACGCGTTGCTCGTGATCCTCTACTCGATCGGGTTCGCCATTCTGTTCTTCGGCTTGCTCGGCCGTGGCTCGGCCGGAGTCGGTGGGGCGATCCTGCTGATCCCGGTCTATGTGCTGTGGCTCATCTGGCTCCGGGTCCTGATGGAGATCGTCATCGTCTTCTTCGGCATCGGAGACGACGTCCGCGCGATCAGGTCGAGGAGTGCAGGCGCTCTCGCGACGACATCGTCAACGCTCGCCGCCAGCGCTGTACCGCTAGCCGTTGCGCCGGCGTCGCGTCCTGCGGGCTGGCTCGACGCGCCGGACGATCCCTCGCGCCTGCGCTATTGGGACGGCACCGCGTGGACCGAGCACTACGCACCGAAAGGCGGTACCGGCACCGCGCCTCCATCGTGATCTAGTCGGGACCCGCACGACTCGATCCTGAACCGCGCTGAGCGCGACGGACGATCTCCGCCGCGATGGCGCGCAGCTTGACGTTCTCGCTCTGAGACTGCAACCGCAGTTGGTCGAACGCTTCGTCCGCGCTGCATCCCGTCGAGGCCATGATGATGCCCTTCGCCTGCTCGATCTCGGCTCGCGACGCCATCGCCTGTCGGAGGTTCTCGCTGAGGCTGCGGGCATCCCAATACGCCTGATGGTTCACCAGCAACCAACCGGCTTGGGACGAGAACGCCTCCAGTCGCTCGGCGGACGTTGCATCGAATGCGCCGACGGATGGGGAGTAGAGATTCAACGCCCCGACGGTTTGCGCGCCCGTGCGCATCGGCGACGAAATCACACTCAACAGACCGTGGCTCGCGGCCGCGGCCCGGAACTCGGGGTACGGCCCGCGCTCCGTCGTCGAGTGGACGATCACGGTCTCGCCGGTGCGGAACGCCTCGACGCAAGGCCCGTCCCCGGTGTCGTATTGGGACTTGTCGATGTCTTCCACGTCCGGGTGTGTGAACACGTACGTACCGATGCGAGCGCCGACCGTCATCGAGATTCCCGCCCGCGTCGCGATCGGCTCGGCTTCCAGGGCCGCGTCGCAGATCTTCGCCAGCGCCTCGGCGACCGTCACATCGCCCATGAAGTACGCGCCGAGGGCTTCGGTCGCACTGCGCATCGGGTCCTCGGGTGACATCCCCAACCCCCGTAGATCATCGCCCTGCGGTTGCAAGGCGTCTACACCCTACTCCCGATTGAGCGACGCGACATCCGCCCGCCACCAACAGCATCGCGCGCGACAGGGGGCTTGCCGCAAACGAACAAATCGTGCTGACAATGACGCGATGACGGATCACGACGTGGTGATCGCAGGCGGCGGCCCGACAGGCTTGATGTTGGCGGCCGAGCTCACGTTGGCTGGTGTCGACGTGGTGGTCGTGGAGCGACGTGCCAGCCAGGATCTCGACGGATCGCGCGCCGGTGGCCTCCACTCCCGAACGTTGGAGGTGCTCGATCAACGCGGCGTCGCCGACCGGTTCATCTCGGAGGGCACCCAGCATGCGCCGGTCGGCTATGCGGGGCTTTTCTTGGACATCAGCGACTTCCCCACCCGCCACAACTACGTGCTGGCCCTGTGGCAGGCCGACTTCGAGCGCATCATGGCCGGCTGGGTCGACGACCTCGGCGTTCCGATCCGCCGCCGCTGCGAGGTCGTGGGCTTCACGCAGGACGAGTCCGGCGTCGACGTCGAGCTCTCCGACCACACGACGATCCGCGCGAAGTATCTCGTCGGATGCGACGGCGGACGGAGCGTGGTTCGCAAGGCCGCGGGCATCGAGTTCCCAGGTCTGGACGCCTCGGCCAGCTGGATGATCGCAGAGGTGCAGATGGACGCCGAGCCGCGGATCGGCATGCGTCCTGAGGGGGGCGGCATCGGCCCGGTCAACCGGGAAGAAGGCGGCAACCCGTACCGGGTCGTACTGAGAGAACCGGAGACCGAGCACTCGAGGGAGCCCACCCTCGATGACCTGTGCGAATTGCTCGTCGCGCTGTACGGATCGGACTACGGAGCGCACAGCCCGACGTGGATCTCCAGGTTCACCGACATGTCGCGGCAGGCGGCGTCATACCGCGCCGGCCGAGTGTTGGTAGCGGGCGATGCCGCTCACGTGCATCCTCCGCAGGGTGGCCAGGGGCTGAACGTCGGTGTGCAGGACGCGGTGAACCTGGGATGGAAGCTGGCCCAGCTCGTGCATGGCACATCACCCGAGAGCCTCCTCGACACCTACCACGCCGAACGGCATCCGGTCGGCGCCCGCGTGCTGCACAACACGATGGCCCAGAGCGCGCTCGGGACCGCGGACGACCGCCACCAAGCCCTGCGCGAGACGATGGCCGAACTGCTGGCGATGGACGAGCCGCGAAAGCGCTTCGCCGGGATGCTGTCCGGTCTCGACGTCCACTACGACCTCGGCGAGGGACACCCATTGCTCGGGCGGCGCATGCCCGACCTCGAACTGACCACCGCGGACCGCACCACTCGCGTCTACACGTTGCTGCACGATGCCCATGCCCTCGTGCTGAACTTCGGACAGCCCGGACCGTTCGACATTTCGGAATGGTCCGACAGAGTTCGGTTGGTGGAAGGGCAGTACGACGGGTCGTGGGAACTGCCGGTCATCGGTGAGGTTCCCGCTCCCCCGGCCGTGTTGATCCGTCCCGACGGGTACGTCGCCTGGACGGGAGAACTCGCGGATCCGGAGCTGCCGCGCGCACTCACGAGGTGGTTCGGGCGTTAGCCGGCAACGGCCCCAGCGCCTTGGCGACGAGCCGGTCGTAGCCCGGTCGCACGAGGCGGTGCAATCCGCGCACCGAGACCTCGGCTCGCGGGGGCGCTCAGGCTGTCCGCCGCGATCGAACGCGACGTCGACGCGATTTCAGCAACCTGGACCGGATCACAGCTCCTGATATTCGCCCGCTGTCCATCCATTGCGCAGCTTGTACTTCTGGATCTTGCCGGAGGCCGTCAGCGGGAACGCGTCGAGGGCGATCCAGTGCTTCGGGGTCTTGTGTGGCGCGAGGTGCTCCCGCATGTAGTGATGGAGCACGTCCTTGCTGATCGACTGTCCGGGTGCCGGGCGAACGAAGGCGGCAACAACTTCACCCATGACGTCGTCCTGGAATCCGACGACCGCGACCTCACCGACCGTCGGATGACTGAAGAGCAGCTCCTCCAATTCTTTCGGGTAGATATTTTCGCCCCCTCGGATGATCATGTCCTTGAGGCGACCCTCGACCGTGCAGAATCCGCGGTCGTCCATCGCACACAGATCACCGGTGTGCAGCCAGCCGTCGGCGTCGATCGCCGCGGCCGTCGCTTCGGGGTTCTCGAAGTAGTTGTGCATCACGTGATAGCCACGCGTGCAGTACTCACCGATCGCACCGACAGGCACGGTCGCGCCTGTCTCGACGTCGACGATCTTCACCTCGACGTTGGGCATCGGCCGTCCGATGGTTCCCGCCTTGTCCTCGATCGAGTCGTCGGGGTTGGCCATGGAGGCGACCGGAGAGCACTCCGTCTGACCGAACACGATCGTGAACCGGGCGTCGAGCTCCTCTTCGAACTTGCGCACCATCGCTGCCGGCACCAACGAGCCACCGGAGGTGACAGCCTTCAACGACGACAGGTCGGTGGTGGCGAAGTCGGGGTGCTCGGTGATGGCCACGAGCATCGTCGGCACAGCCATCACCGCGGTCGCCCGGTACGTCTCCATCAGTTCGAGGGCGAGTCCCGGGTCGAACGCTTCCTCGTAGATCATCGTGGTGCGCGTCGCAATGGCACCGAGCACCGTGATCACGCAGCCGGCGGTGTGGAACAACGGACAGACACCGATCACCACTTCGCCGTCGCCGTGTCCGGCGCGGTCGGCGGTGTGCGCGCCGTTGTTGACGAGGCCGCGGTGATGCAACAACGCGCCCTTCGGGAACCCGGTCGTTCCGGACGTGTACTGGATCATCACCGCGTCGCTCGGAGCCGGGTCGGGCAGTTCGCCGTCGAAGTCGTCGGCCGCTGCCAGGAATTCGAGCCATTGGTCGAAGCGGATGATCTCCCGCAACTCGGGGCAATCGGGCTGGATCTCCTCGATCGTCTCGAGCATCTTGAAGCCGCGGAACTCCGTCGCCGTGACCACGCCGGCAGAACGTGACTGCTTGAGGACGTACGCGACTTCGGCGCCGCGGAACGCCGGGTTGACGGTGACGAGAATCGTCCCGGCGAGCGCTGAAGCGAGTTGCAGGATGATCCATTCCGGATAGTTCGGCGCCCACACGGCAATCCGTTCACCAGGTTCGAACTTCGAGCGCAGGGCGCGCGCCGCTGTCGTCGCCTCGTCGAGCAACTCGGCGTACGTCCACGATCGCCGCAACGACTTGTCGGCCACACCGGCAACCAGAGCGACGCGGTCGGGTTCGGCGGCAGCGGCGTCACGCAACAGCCCACCGATCGTCACTTCGCGCACTGCCGGCGTGCTCGGGCCGATCGCGTGTGATTCCGTCAACAACAACATGGCTGTCCCCTCCTTCGCCAGCAGGAACACCATCTTCGCGCGCTCCAGCGGGGCCGCCGATCCACACGATTCGGGGGTGTGACCTGGAAGATGTTTCGACCACCCACCAGCCCGGGAACCATCACGTCAGTCATTTGGCCGCGGACTCAGTAGCCCCCAGTGGATGACGGGAGGTCTGCATCATGGACGCGGAAGCAATCCGAATGTCAATGCGGCTGGGATCGAGTCCGGAATCCGCCGGGATAGCCCGCCACGCCGTGCGTGCCGCGCTGGGCCACTCGGTCGACGACTGGTTCGCGAATGCTGCGATTCTGTGCACGAGCGAACTGGTGACCAACGCCATCGTGCACGCCGGGGACGGTTGCGAGTTGCAGATGAGCTTCGATCCTCCCGGCACCGGAGTCCTCCGGGTCGAAGTGTCGGACGGTTCACAGGATCAGCCGCATGTCGTCCCGCCGGGCGATCTGTGGCGCGTCGGCGGACGCGGTCTGCAGATCGTCGAGAAGACCTCGACCCGGTGGGGAACACAGGACGTGGCGGGCGGCAAAGTGGTCTGGTTCGAGTTGGGCCCGGCCGTCCTGCCCGAGATCGGTTCGTGGCACGCCTAGCCGGCAGGCGTGAGGCGTGAACGATCGCTTCGACCTCAGTCGAGGTCGAAGCGATCGTTGTTCATCACCTTGGCCCACGCCGCGGCGAAGTCGTCGACGAACTTCTGCTCGGCGTCGGCCGCTGCATAGACCTCGGCGAGGGCGCGCAGCTCGGAACTCGATCCGAAGATGAGGTCGACTCGTGTGCCGGTCCAGCGAACATCGCCGCTCGAACGATCACGACCCTCGAAGAGGTCCTCGGATTCCGACGTCGCTTTCCACTCCGTGCCGATGTCGAGCAGGTTGACGAAGAAGTCGTTCGTCAGCGTCTCCGGCCGGTTCGTGAACACGCCGTGAGCGGATTGGCCGGCGTTGGCGTTGAGCACCCGCATGCCTCCGACGAGGGCGGTCAACTCGGGCGGCGACAGCCGCAGCATGAACGCCTTCTCGACCAGGAGGTGCTCGGCGGCGAGATCGTGGCCCTTCTGCAAGTAGTTCCGAAATCCGTCGAAGGTCGGCTCCAGCACGGCGAACGACTCGACGTCGGTCTGAGCCTGCGATGCGTCGGCACGACCGGGCTTGAACGGAACCTTCACAGGGTGACCGGCGTTCGACGCCGCCTGTTCGACAGCGGCGCAGCCGGCAAGCACGATGAGGTCGGCCAACGACACAGCCTTGCCCGACTGCTGACCGTTGAACTCCTGCTGGATGCGCTCGAGCTCGGAGATCACCCGCGACACGCCCGACGTCACGTTGACGTCCCACTCGGCCTGTGGCGACAGGCGGATACGCGCCCCGTTCGCACCGCCGCGCTTGTCCGTGCCGCGGAACGTCGACGCCGATGCCCACGCGGTCGAAACGAGCTGCGAGATCGACAGGCCGGAGTCGAGGATCTTCGACTTGAGGGCAGCCACGTCGGCATCGTCGATCAACTGATGCGTCACTGCCGGGACGGGGTCCTGCCACAGCAACTCCTCGTCGGGAACCCACGGCCCGAGGTAGCGGGCGACCGGGCCCATGTCGCGATGCAACAACTTGTACCACGCTCGGGCGAACGCATCGGCGAGCTGGTCCGGGTTCTCGAAGAAGCGCCGCGAGATCTCCTTGTAGACAGGATCGACGATGAGAGCGATGTCGGACGTCGCCATCATCGGCGCGTGGCGCTTCGACGGATCATGCGCGTCGGGAACGGTGCCTTCGGCTTCGGCGTTCTTCGGCTTCCACTGGTTGGCGCCCGCCGGGCTCTTCGTCAACTCCCACTCGTAGCCGAACAGGTTCTCGAAGTAGCCGTTGTCCCACTGGATCGGGTTGTTGGTCCACGCGCCTTCGAGACCGCTGGAGATGGTGTCGCCACCCTTGCCGGTGCCGAAGCTGCTCTTCCATCCGAACGCCTGCTGCTCCATCGGCGCGCCCTCGGGCTGCGCGCCGACGTACTTGTCGGGGTCGGCAGCGCCGTGCGTCTTGCCGAAGGTGTGGCCGCCGGCGATGAGCGCGACGGTCTCCTCGTCGTTCATCGCCATCCGGGCGAACGTCTCGCGGATGTCGCGCGCCGACGCCATCGGATCGGGGTTGCCATTCGGACCTTCCGGGTTGACGTAGATGAGCCCCATCTGCACGGCGCCGAGTGGCTTGGCGAGCTCACGGTCGCCGCTGTAACGCTGGTCCTCGAGCCACACGCGCTCCGGACCCCAGTACACATCTTCCTCGGGTGCCCACACATCGGGGCGGCCGCCACCGAAACCGAACGTCTTGAAGCCCATCGTCTCGAGGGCACGGTTGCCGGCGAAGATCAACAGATCGGCCCACGAGATCTTGCGGCCGTACTTCTGCTTGACCGGCCACAGCAGACGCCGGGCCTTGTCGAGGTTGACGTTGTCCGGCCAGCTGTTGAGTGGTGCAAACCGCTGTGCGCCGGTGCCCCCGCCACCACGACCGTCGGCGATGCGGTAGGTGCCCGCGGCGTGCCACGTCATGCGGATGAAGAACGGCCCGTAGTGCCCGTAGTCGGCCGGCCACCACTCCTGCGACTGCGTCATGATCGCATCGACGTCGTTCGCCAGCGCGTCGAAGTCGAGGCTGTTGAACTCCTTGCGGTAGTCGAAATCGGCGCCCATCGGGTCGGCGTCGGGATGGTTCTGGCGCAGCACGCGGAGGTTGACGCTGTCGGGCCACCAGTGCTGGTTGGCGTTGACCCCCACCGCGAGATGTGCGGCGTTCATCACCGGACAGGTTGCAGCTGTCGGCTGGTCGCTGGTGGTGACCGTTCCCTGATCTTCGTTGCTCATGATGCTCCTCGGTTGTCGATGTCGCCGTCGCTCGCCTTGCGGCAGGCGGGACAGCGGCCCCAATAGATGACTTCGGCCTCGTCGATCTCGTATCCGGCGTCGTCGGAGGCGGTGAGGCACGGCACGACGCCGACGGCGCAGTCCACATCGACCATCCGACCGCAGGCCCGGCAGATGAGATGGTGATGGTTGTCGCCCACACGCGCCTCGTAGCGCGCCGGTGATCCCGCCGGTTGGATGCGGCGCAGCAGACCCATGTCGGCCAGCACGCCTACTGCGTCGTACACGGCGCGATGCGAGATCGCGCCGATGTCGGCCCGCACTTCCTCGGCCACCTCGTCGGCCGTCACGTGCGGCCGTGCCGCGACGGCGCGCAGTACGGCCAGGCGCTGAGCGGTGACCTTGAATCCCTTTTGCCGAAGCAGTTCGGCGGGATCGACCGACATATCTGCAGTGTATGCAAATTTCGAATTGCTGTAAAGACGGTCCTACCGGGCAGTTTGCTCAGATCACCTTGCCCATGTGGATGTCGTCGGGTTCCAGCTCGAGCAGCTCCGGTAGCGGCTGTGCCAAGGGCCGGTAACCGCGGGCCATGTAGAACCGCACCGTGTTCTCCGACGGTGTCGCCGAGACGACGATCTCGGTATCGCCGGCGCGCTGCGCGAGCTGCTCCAGATCGGCGCACAGCCGGCTGCCCACGCCCGCGCGCCGGAAGTCATGGCTCACGTGAAGGTACGCGAGCTGCGCGATCCCCGGGCGGATGTGCGGCACCATCACGCCGATCCCGATGAGGCGTCCCTGCGAGAACGCGCCGCGGGCGATGCCGCCGTCGTCCGCATAGTGAGCGAGGGCACGCCGCTGTGCCTCGACGGTGTGTTCGCCGTCTCCGTTCTGATCCCAGGCGGGCGCGCTCCAGTCCCCCGGCCGCGCAACGAGCTCGTTGCCACGTTGCTCGAAGATGAGGTCGATCTGCTCGGTGCGGTCGATCTCACTGATACGAGACAGGTCGTCGCGCGTCAGCTCCCGGATCTCGACGGGCTCGTGCACCGAACAACACTGCCACGTGTTCATAGCGACCCCACCAGGTCGGGCGTACTCTGTAGCACCCCTTTGCGATGCTGCTTGTATGGATCTTTCGTCGCTGCGGACGCTCATCGGTCAGACCGCGCTGATCGATGTCGAGGCATGCCGGCGTGAGCTCGAGCACATTCGTCGTGGTCGTGGATTGTTCGACGCGCGTGAGGTCGAGGTGTTGGCCCGGTTGGACGAGCTGGCCGTCGAGTCACCAGCGATCTTTCCCGAGGATGAACTGGCCAAGGCTGCGAAGTCGACGCTGACGAACGGTCTCAAGATCCGTCACCGCAAGGAGACCTGCGCGCAGGTGCCCGAACTCGGCGCGGCGCTCGCCGACGGAGCGACGACTGGCGACCGTGTCGATGTGTTGGCCAAGGCCACGGCCGGGATGACAGCTGGCGAGGTGGCGCGGGTCGCCAAGTACGGGGCGGTGATAGCTGACTCGGCGATCATTGCGACACCACGGCAATACCGAGAAACGATCGAGCGCATCGTCGGGCAGGCCCGTGACGACGACGGCCTCGAGCGGCTGGCTCGACAGCGCAAGGCGTCACGGTTGCGGTGGTGGACCGACACCTGCGGGATGTGGAACCTCGCCGGCAAATGGGACCCGGTCCGCGGTGTCGAACTCGAAGGACGATTGCGCAACGCGGTCGAGGCCCTGTTCCACGACACGACACCCGACGATGCACCGATCGATCCGCTCGAACGCCAAGACTTCCTCGCCGCCGAAGCGTTGATCGCCATCACCGAGGGCAAAGCCAGCGGATCGGGAGTACCGGACGTGACCGTGCTCATCGACGCCACAACGTTCGTCGTGGGTCACCGCCACGACCAAAGCCTCATCGACGCCGGACTGGGCAGGTTCGGGCTACCCGTGGAAACAGTGCGCCGCTGGGCCTGCATCGGCAGCGTCACGCCCGTGGTCGTCGGTGCCGACGGGGTACGCCTGTTTCTCGGACGTGAGACCCGACTGGCCAACCGCGCTCAACGACGCGCATTACGGGTCCTGTATCGGACTTGTGCGTTGTGCGAGGTGCCGTTCGAGCACACCCAGGCCCACCACATCACTTGGTACACGCTGCAGCACGGAATGACCGACGTCGACAATCTCGTACCTCTTTGTCGGCGCCATCATCACCTCGCCCACGAAGGCGGCTGGCGACTCCACCTCGCACCCGATCGCACCCTCACCATCACCAAACCCGACGGCACGACCACGATCCATGCCCCACCCCGAGCCCGAGCGGCGTATGCGGACGAGGTCGATCGTGGCTCCGAGACTGATGAAATATGTCGAGGTGAACGTCGAATGTTGGGCTCGATCGTGAATACAGCGATGACATGACGACACGACGGCTCGATCTGAGCCGGGCGCAGATACTGGCGTTCCGTCGGACGGTCCAGGCGCTCGAGGCGCGAATGCCGCCGGGCCCCGACTCGTTGCGGCGCGCCGCGTGGGCCGGCCTGCAGGACAGCGTGCCGCGCGCCGCGCTCCTCTCGATCCACGCCCGCGTCGAGGGGACCCGACCGGACGCGTGGGAGGATCCTTCGCTCGTGCAACTGTGGGGGCCGCGCTTCAGTGCATATGTCGTGGCCGCCGAGGATGCGGCCCTGTTCTCGCTCGGCAGGCTCCCCGACGAAGGACCCGGCCGGCGCAGGGCGAACGACATGGCCGCCCGACTTCACGCCTACCTCGACGGCCGCACGATGACGTACAGCCAGGCCGGCCGCGGCATGGGTGAGAAGCCCAATCAACTGAGGTACGCAGCATCGACCGGAACCGTGCTGATCCGTTGGGAGGGGGCGCGCCAACCGACGATCTGGACGGTGCCGGCACCGGAGATCGACGCGTGGACCGCGCGCCTCGAGTTGGCCCGCCGCTACCTCCACTTCTTCGGGCCGACGACGGCCGCGGCGTTCTCGCAGTGGGCCGGCATCAAGCCACCTCGAGCCGGCGCCGCCTTCGACGCCCTGGCCGAATCCCTGACGCCGGTGCACACACCGATCGGCGAGGCCTGGATCCTGTCCAGCGACGAGGCGGCGTTCCGCGCCGCGAAGCGCTCCGGCGGCCCGGCTCGCCTGCTGCCGAGCGGCGACACGTACTTCCTCCTCCAGGGAGCCGACCGCGCACTGTTGGTGCCCGATCCCGATCTTCGCAACCGCCTGTGGACCTCGCGTGTGTGGCCCGGCGCGGTGCTGATCGCCGGTGAGATCGCCGGCACGTGGAGACGCGCCGACTCGAAGGTCACCGTCGAGTCGTGGCGCAAGCTGTCACCGAAGGAACGGGCAGTGGTCGATGCTGAGGCGCGGACTCTTCCGCTGCCGGGCTTGCGTGCGCCGATCAGCGTCGAGTGGATCGTCTGACACCGGAGTCAGCGGGGCGTGCTGCGCGTGCTCCGGGCGAGCACGGCTGTGGTCGCCGTCAGGAACACCACCGAGAATCCGGCGAGCACGAGGCAGTACGTCCCAGTCGACGCCGTACCGGCACTTCCGTACGACTCGAGCAGCGGAGGCCCGAGCGGTGAGCCGCCATGGGCGAAGATGGCCCGGGCACCGAGATCGTGGCCGATCGCCTCGAACGCCCAGCGCGACGGGATGATCGTGCTCAGCACGACTCCCACGCTGGCCATGAGATGCACGGGCAGGATCGCGCCCGAGAACAACACCGCCGGGAAGCACAACATCGGAAGCGCGAGCGTCGCTTGGGCGACGTTCTTGACGGACGCCGAAGCGAGCAGTCCGAGACCGAGCGCGGCGATCGCGCACAGCAGAAGACTCGCCGTCATCGATGCATACGTCGACAGCGGACGATCCGGCAGACGATCGAGCAGTCGTAGCACGCCGAGCATCGCCACGATCACGGTGAAGAGGAACGGCACGAGCACCGTGACCTTCGACGCGACGTACGCACCGAGGTGCAGGCCGACAAGACGTTCGCGATGCACGACCGACCGCTCGCTGACGATCTGCAGCAGCGCGTAGGTGAGACCGAAGAAGAACGCCGCGAACACGATCCAGAAGCCGATCATCACCATCGCACTCGGACTCGGGTGTGCCACGTCGAACGTGCCCGGGCGAAACAGGACGGCGAACATGCTGACGACGAGCACGGGCGAGGCGAGCAGGATCGCCAGCGTCAAGGGATTGCGAACGAACGTCTCGGCGGAGCGTCGGGTCAGCACGGACCACTGGGTGAGCGCGCCGGCGACCGGACGGCGCTGCACGTCGCGCGCGGCGACCGCAGGCATCGACCTCACCGCCGCTCCGGAAGCCACCGGCAGGGCGTCGGCACCTTCGGCGAGTCGACGGAAGAGGTCGGCGATCGAGTCCACCGCGAAGTGTTCGAGGGCCGCCTCGACCGGTCCAACGAAGGCGACATGTCCACCCCGCGCCATGAACACGACGCGATCGCACGCCGCCAGGTCGTCGACGGAGTGGGTGGTGAAGACGACCGTCGCCGAGTGGTCGGCCAACTTACGCAGATGGGCGATGAGGTCGGCGCTCGTCGACGGGTCGAGCCCCGACGTCGGTTCGTCGAGGAAGAACACCCGCGGATCGGTGAGCAGTTCGACGGCGATGTTGGCACGCTTGCGCTGCCCGCCGCTCAACGCACCGACTCGTACGCCGGCCTGCCCGGCGAGGCCGACCGTCGCCATCGCGTCGACAACAGCCCGCGCAGTTTCTGCCGCCGGTGTCGACGACGGCAGTCGCAGACGCGCCGCGTAGTGCAGCGTGTGCTGCAGCGGCAGGTCGGCGTGAATGGTGTCGTCCTGCGGCACGAAGCCGATCACGCCTCGAAACGTGCGCAGGTTGGCGTGCACGTCGAGGCCGTCGAAGCGCACGGACCCCTCCGTCGCCGGCGCGACGCCTGCCATCGTCTCCAACAGCGTGGTCTTGCCGGCACCGCTCGGCCCCACGATGGCGACCAGTTCGCCAGGCGCGATCGAGAACGTCACGTCGCCGAGCAGCGTCGTGAGTTGCCCGCGTCGCTCCTTGACCCGCCGCGACACGCGGTCGACCTCCACGGCGACTCCCTCGTGGTGGACCTCATCGGTCCATGGATCCGGTCCTGTGCCAGGCCTGTTGTGCAGATCGATGACCATCTCATTGCCTCCTAAATAGAACGATCGGTCGTACTTTCTTGAACAGTACGACCGATCGTGCTATCTTGTCAACATGTCATCCGACCGAAAGCAACGCACCGACGGCGTCCGCACTCGCGAAGCGATCGTGCGCGAAGCGGTGTCGTTGGCGACGGTGGACGGCCTGGAGGGCCTGTCGATCGGCAACCTCGCCCATGCCCTCGACATGAGCAAGAGCGGCATCTACGCCCACTTCGGCTCGAAGCAGGACCTCCAACTGGCAACCGTGGACGAGGCCGCGCGCATCTTCCACAGCGAGGTCATCGAACCGGCTCTGGCCGCCCCCGCCGGACTCGACCAGGTCGTCGCGGTGTGCGACGCCTTCTTCGACCACCTCGGCCGCCGTACGTTTCCGGGTGGTTGCTTCTTCGCCGGGGCCGTCTTGGAGATGGGCACGAGACCCGGACCCGTCAAAGAGCAGATCGCGGAATTCCAGACCGGCTTCACCGCCGTGATCCGTCAGTTCGTGGTCACCGCGATCGACCGGCACCAGTTGCCCGACGACGTGGATCCCGACGCGCTCGCCTTCGAACTCAACGGCATCATCCTCGCCACCAACGCCCACTTCGTGATCCACCAGGATCCGGCGGTCCTCGAGATGGCCAAGCAGGTCGTCCGTCGCCGCGTGGGAGTCACGACGACGACGTCGAGCGGCTGAGCTTCAGGCGCGGTGGGTGCGCTTGCGCGGATCGCCGGATCGGCTTTCCTTCTTGTAGGCGGCAACCTGCTTCGCCTTCTTGCGGTCGAAGGACCGAAAGATCGCCAGCACGATGATGGCCCCGATGATCGACCCGATCAGACCGCTGGGCCTGAGATGCAATCCATCACCGGCGATCAGGCTGGCCAGCAGCCCGCCGACGAACGATCCGAGGAGGCCGGCGATGAGTGTTCGCCCGTCGAACTTGGTCCCCATACCGAGGATCACCTGGCCGACCCAGCCGATCAGCATCCCGATACCGATCAGAGCGAGTATGAGCACCTATGGACCTCCTGACCCAGCGCGCCTGCCGCGCGGGCAAAACCCTAGGCGATCGAGTCGGGGTTCATCGCTTCCATGCGATCTAGATTCGATGCGCAGGTGGTGATCGGATGACGGCAGTGCAACGAACTGGGTTGGTCGCGGTCGCGCTCCTGTTGACCCCGATCGTGGTGAGCGCCCCACCGACATTCGCCGCGGATGCCGGCACGGTCCCGGCCGGTTCGGTGTTGCGGATCGCGGTGCCCGAGGCGATCGGCGGCAAGACCGTCGTCGGTCAGTTGACGGTCGATCGGGTCAAGACCGCGGGGTTCGTGACGGCCTACGGCTGCGACGACGGCATCCCGACCAACATCGACGGGACGATCAGCCGCTCCGATCTCAACTTCGACGGACGCGTATCGGCAGTCGCCTCCAACCGTCTGTTGGTGCAGGCCGACGACAACGGCAACATCTGTTTCTTCACCCAACAGGCGGCGGCGATCGTCGTCGACGTCAACGCGGTGACGTTCGATACCGGGATCAACTCCTTCGCCAACCGCCGAACCGACACCCGCGACTCGGCGACTCCGCGTCTCGCGGCCGGTGACGTGTTGCGCGTGTCGGTGCCCGAGGCGGTCGGCGGCAAGACCGTGGTCGGACAGTTGACGGTCGATCAGGTGTCGACCGCCGGGTTCGTCACCGCATACGGGTGCGCGGACGGGCTGCCGGTTGACGGCGACGGAACGGTCAGCCGCTCCGACCTCAACTACGACGGGCGAGTGGCGGCGGTGGCTTCCAACAGGCTGATCGTCAAGGCCGACAGCAACGGCGATGTGTGCTTCCTCACTTCACAGCCCGCAGCGCTGGTCGTCGACCTCAACGGTGTGTCCGATGTCGGCATCGCCTCGTTCGCGAACGTCCGCATCGATACCCGGGCGTCGAACCATCCACGTCTCGCGGCCGGCGAAGTCCTGCGCGTCTCGGTTGCCGACGCGGTCGGCAACAAGACCGTGGTCGGCCAGTTGACCGTGGACCGGGTGAACGGTGCCGGCTTCGTGACCGCGTTCGGCTGCGACGACGGCATCCCGACCGATGCCAGCGTGGGAATCACCCGCAGTGACCTCAACTTCGACGGACGCGTCTCGCCGGTCGCTTCCAACCGGCTGATCGTCGAAGCCGACAGTGACGGCGACATCTGCTTCTACACACAGCAACCGGCGGCGATCATCGTCGACATCAATGCCATCTCCGCCGTCGGCATCAGCTCGTTCCCGAACCAGCGGACCGACACACGCGCCGGAGGACTTCCGGTCGGCTCGATCTTCATACCGGGCATACCGGTGCCGGAGTGGCCACCGTTCACGCCGGCTGCAGCGCTCGACGGAGTTGCCGCGCTCACCGGAATGCCGGCCGACGCGACGGTCACGAGCCGCCCCGTGCTAGCG
>Ga0157378_10002207_pt1 | contig 17279 bp, 17 predicted proteins | sample M65metaG_FD_115309 | JGI IMG/M metagenome (GOLD analysis project Ga0157378, IMG submission 115309) | Miscanthus rhizosphere microbial communities from Kellogg Biological Station, Michigan, USA - M6-5 metaG | ecosystem: Host-associated > Plants > Roots > Rhizosphere > Soil | place: USA: Michigan...
GACCACAAGCAGGAGAACGGGAACCACCCTACGCACACTGACCATTTTCCCCTCCCAAGGTTGTCGAGGTCGGCGAAAACGTTATCCCAACAAGCGGGAACGGTCAAGTTTCGGAAGGGGTTGAGGTTGCGGGTTGCGGGCCGGGTTGCCGGGTTGCCGGGTTGCCGGGTTGCCGGGTTGCCGGGTTGCCGGGTTGCCGGGAAGTTGTATTGGGCAACCTGGCAACTTGGCAACCTGGCAACTCGGCAACCGCCTCACCGCAACGTCATCACCGCTTCGTCGCCCATCATCCCGCCGGCGCGACGTTCGTTGTCGAACTGCTTCAGCTCCTGCTTCCGCTTCTCGTAGCGCGACATCACCCTCTTCACGTACGAGCGGGTCTCGCGGAACGGCGGCACGCCGTTGTAGCGGCGGACGTTCCCTTCGCCGGCGTTGTAGGCGGCAATGGTCTTGGTCAGGTTGCCGTCGAAGCGGGCATTCAGGTACTTGAGGTATTTCGCCCCGGCGTCGACGTTCTGGTCGGCGTTGTAGAGGTTCCGGGCTCCCATCCAGCGGCCGGTGCGCGGCATGAGCTGCATCAGGCCCTTGGCCCCGACCTGCGAGCGGGCGTTCGAGCGGAAGCTCGACTCGGTCTCGACCACGGCGGCCACGAGGACCGGATCGACGTCGTACTTCTGGGCCTTGGCGTGAATGATGTCGCCGAAAGGCACCGCGTTCGAGAAGAACTCGCGGCGAATGGCCACGTTGACCCGCCGCATCTCCTCGTGGAAGACATCGCTCGATTGCGCGTCGGTCTCCGGCAGGAAGGTGTTGTTGAGAATGTGGATGCTGCTGGCTACGAGGCCGTCATCGGAACGATTCTCCGGCTCGTTCCGCGAAGCGCCGGCAACATTCGCCAGAACTGCCTTCTTCGCGCGATGCTGTTTCGCGACCCGGACGGAAGCGGGCTTCGCTGGGATGATCACGCCCTGGAGCGCCTCGGTGACGCCGCCGACCGACAGCGCAGCGCCGACTGCCAGCGTCGCCACTCCCCGCCCGCCGATCCAGCGCAGGAGGCGGTGTGATTGCGTTTTGCGGCGTACCTTCGCCGAGCGAACAGAGAGGGATTCCGTGAGTGAGCGCCGCTTCCTGGCCATCGTTCTCCCTAAGTTATTTTCGCTACGAATAAGACTTTGATCGACGCGAAGGTAACCCACGGAGGATGGACCTTAATCCGCCCTTCAGCAAGGTCAGCCTTGGCAAAGGAAGGGCAAGTCGTTGCTGGTTGGTGGTTTACTCGCCGAAGACGATTGCTGAAAACTTTTCGACCAGGCAGTCCGCCGCCCGCCACGCTCCTCGGGGAAGCCCCGCTTTGAGGCAGGTCTGGTCGAGAAAGGTCTCCCGGTCCCATCCGTATTCGGTGGCCACCTGCGGCAGCAGCAGCCCCGCGTACCTCCCTCGGCTGACGATCAGGCCATCGCGTCCGACCTCGATCGCCTCGAAGTCCGTGACCGGCTCGATCGGCCCCATGACCGAGATCTCGAGATCGAGTTGCTCCAGTTCGCCCGGCCGCAGCGGCTCGAAGCGGGGATCACGAAAGGCCGCGGAGATGGCGCTGGTGACGACGGCCTTGTAGAGCATTTCGGAGGCCCGGATCGATCCGATGCAGCCGCGCAGGTCGCCCTCTTTCGTTCGCAGGGTGACGAAGACGCCCGCAGGCTGGCGGAGGACTTCATCGAGATCGCCGGCGCTCCATTCGGGGGCACGGCCGTCGAGCACCGAGGAGATCGATTGCCGGGCGAGGGCGAGGAGGGTCGTTCGATGAGCGGGAGTGAGATCGAACATATGGTTCACAGTGATCGAGGTTCAGAGTGAGCGGGATCGTGCCGTTCGAATGAGCATCAGGTTGCGAATGTAGACGATGAGCGCCGGCGCCTGGCCAAGGATGATGACCGGATCGCGGCGCGCCACGCCGTAGATCGTCATCAGAATCCCGCCGGACAGCGAGAGGTACCAGAACTCCACCGGCACATGGCTCATCCTCCTGCGCTCGGACGAAATCCACTGCACGATGAAACGCGCCGCAAACAGCGCCTGGGCCACGAAGCCAAACGCGGCGAGAAGATCCCAATGCCAGGTGCGCGGGTCGAAGGAGAGCGGGAAGTGCATTGGCGGCAGTTTACGCGGGGAGATGGGGTTGAGGCGAAAGGCAATGTTGAATGTTGAATGGAACGGCGTTGGGCTGATTCATTCAACATTGAACATTCAACATTCAACATTCAACATTTGCCTTTCGGAGTTACGTCTCCTCGCGAACCTTGTAGGTGAGCACCCTCTTCGACATCCACCGCACCGCCACGCAATCCGCCAGCCCGCGAAAGGCCCGATTCATCGCCCCGTACTTCGAAACGCCGAACTTGCGGGCGCGGTGATTGACCGGCATCTCCACGACTTTGTAGCCGTGCATTCGCACCAGCGTCGGAAGGAAACGATGCATGCCGGTGTAGAGGCGGATGCGATCGATGGCAGTGCGTCTTAGTAACTTCAGCGAACAGCCGGTGTCGGTGATGTGATCGTTGGTGATCCAGTTGCGGACGCCGTTGCCGATCTTCGACTGCATCTTGCGCGACCAGGTGTCGTGGCGATTCACGCGCACGCCGATGACCATGTCCGCCGCGCTGATCTCGAGCGTGCGCATCATGGCCGGGATGTCCGCCGGATCGTTCTGCAGATCGGCATCGAGCGAGACCACGAAGGTTCCGCGCGCCGCGCGCCAGGCGGCATCGAGCGCCGCGGTCTGCCCGCTGTTTTTCTCGAACGTCAGCACGCGCAACGTCGGATGCTTCGCCTTGCTGGCGCGCAGAACCTCGAGGCTGCGATCGGTCGAGCCGTCGTCGACGGCCACGATCTCGTACGACCACTTCCCATCGATCGCCTTCGCAATCTCATCGAGAAGGATGGGGATGTTTTCTTCCTCGTTGTAGACGGGAAAAACGACGGAGAGGTCAGGCGTGGACGGCATCAGCGCGGCAGTGTAACGCCGAAGGCGCTCTCGAAATTTGCAGTGGTGCGCGCCGCCACGTCGGCGACCGGAACGCCCCACAACGTGGCCAGCAGCTCCGCCACTTTGATCACGAACGCCGGCTCGTTGTCCTTCCCGCGGAACGGCACCGGCGCGAGAAAGGGCGTATCGGTCTCGATGAGCACGCGGTCGTGCGGCAGCGCCTTCGCGCACGCCCGCAACGACTCCGCGCTGCGAAAGGTGACGATGCCGGAGAAGGAGATGTAGTAGCCGGCATCGATGAACTTGCGCGCGATGTCCTCCGACTCGGTGAACGAATGAAGGATCCCGCGCGCACCGCTTGCCGAGAGAATGTTCACCATGTCCTCGGCCGACTCGCGGTTGTGGACGATGATCGGCTTGTCCATCCGCTTCGCCAGATCGAGATGCCGCTCGAAGACAGCGATCTGCGTTTCGCGCGGCGAATGCATGTAGTGGTAATCGAGCCCGCACTCGCCGATGGCGACGACGCGCGGCTCCGCCGCCAACCGCTCGATTTCGGCGAAGGCAGCGTCATCGCAGTCTTTCGCTTCATGAGGATGAAAACCGACAGCGGCCCAGACATCGTCGTGCTTCTGCGCGACGGCAACTGTTTGGGGAGCATCGTCCAGCTTGGTGCCGGGAACGACAAAGCCGCGAACGCCGGCCTCGCGTGCACGCGCAAGCGTCGACTCGGCGTCAGACATGGTGAGGTGGCAGTGAGAGTCGGTGAAGATCATGCTCACCTGTGCAACTCGCGGACGGAGCGCTGGCGTCGCGCCGGCTGGCTCGGCGGCGTCCTCGCCGCCGGGTTAGCAGCGAATGTCGAGGTTCTGGCGGGCAGGCGGCGCGACGCCGCCTGGCCAGCCGGCGTGACGCCAGCGCTCCGTTCGGTCAGCATCTTTCCACCAGCATCGACAACCCCATCCCGCCCGAAATGCACAACGTCGCCAGCCCGATGCGCTGCTCGTGTGACGCCAGCGCGTGAAGCAGCGTCGTCGTGATTCGCGCCCCCGTCGCTCCGATTGGATGGCCGAGGGAGATTGCGCCGCCGTGGATGTTGAGTTTGGAGCGATCGAAATGCAGCTCACGATCGCACGCCAGCACCTGCGCGGCGAACGCTTCGTTCAGTTCGATGAGATCGATCTCGTCGAGCGTGACGCCGGTGTCGGCGAGGAGAGCGCGCGTGGCCGGAACGGGGCCGATGCCCATGATTTTCGGATCGACGCCGGCCTGCGCGTAACCGGCAATGCGCGCCATCGGCACCAGGCCGTGCCGCTGCACCGCGTCGGCCGAGGCCACCAGCATCGATGACGCGCCATCGGTCACTCCGGACGAATTGCCTGCATGCACCGTCCCGTTTTTGCGAAAGACCGGTGGCAGCTTGGCCAGCGACCCGAGGTCGGCATCGAAGCGCGGATGCTCATCGGTGTCGATGACGATGTCGCCCTTTCGCCCGGCAACGGTCACCGGCACGATCTCATCCTTGAACCGCCCCTCGGCATACGCCACTCCGGCGCGGCGCTGCGTCTCCACTGCGTAGACGTCCTGCTCTTCGCGGGAAATCTCATACCGATCAGCCAGCGTCTCCGCGGTCGCGCCCATCATCTCGTCGGCCAGCGGACAGAGAAACCCGTCGCGGTACATCCCGTCGATGACTTCGGCGTCGCCCATGCGGTAGCCCCAGCGGGCGCGCGGCAGGAGGTACGGCGTGTTCGACATCGACTCCGTTCCTCCGGCGAGCACAACGCCGGCCTGGCCGAGGCGAATCTGATCGGCCGCGTTCATGATCGCGCGCAGGCCGGAGCCGCAAGCCTGGTTGACGGTGTACGCCGGCGTCTCGTGGCGCAGTCCCGATTTGATGGCGATCTGCCGCGCCACGTTCGGACCGACGCCGGCCTGGCGGGCGTTGCCGAAGATCACTTCATCGACGGCATTCGGATCGATTCCGCTTCGCGCCAGCGTCGCCTTCGCGCTGGCGATGCCCAGCTCCGCGGCGGTGAGCGACGACAGGCCGCCGCCGAATTTTCCGATCGGGGTGCGGACGGCGGCGACGAGGTAGATCGTTTCGTTCAGCTTCGGCATAGGGCGATGACGGTATCGGTGTACGTCTGCACCGACTCCAACAATTCCTTCTTCCCGATCTTCTCATTCGCGCCGTGGGCATCGAGGATCGATCCCGGCCCGAACAGCAGCGGCCTGCCGAGCGCGCCGAGGTGCGGCACGTCGGTGTTGAACGCAACGACTCGCGACGCGGCCCCTTCCGGCACTTTCATGAATTGCGGCGGGTTGCCGCGCGAGACGGTGATCGTGCCGCCGTGCCGCGCCAGAATCGATTGCAGTTTCGCCTGCACCTCATCCGGATGCGTAACCGTGCGAAAGATCATCTGGCACTCGGCCTCGGCCGGAATCACATTCGGCTTCTCGCCGCCGCGCACGACGCCGACGTTGACGGTGGTCTCGCCGAGGTCGTCGTCCGAGCCCCACGCGGTGGCGTTGATCTCCGCGATCGCCGCCACCATCTTGTTGATCGCCGAATCGCCGCGCTCGGGATAGGCAGAATGCCCGGCGATGCCGTCGAATCGAACGAAACAGGTCAGCGCCCCTTTCGACGCGCGCGCGAACGTCGACTCCGTCGGCTCGCCGACGATGACGTACTCCGATCCGATCCCGGCAAACTCCGTGTTGGCCATCTTCGCCCCGATCGAATCGGTCTCCTCACCGACCACGAAGAGGTAGGCGAAGTCGTTCATCCCATCCGCACGTAGCCGCTCCCCTGCCGCGATCATCGCCGCGATGATCCCCTTCGTATCGCACGCCCCGCGCCCGTACAAAAACTCGTCATCTTCCGATGCCGCAAACCACGGCGGCACCGTATCGATGTGCGAGTTGATGACCACCCGCGGCCTGCCACCCGCCGCCGCGTAGACATTGAACCGGCGCTCGCTCACCGCCTGCTTGCGACAGGCGTATCCGAGCGCCGCCAGCTTGTCATGAAGAAAGCCAGCAACCTCGAATTCGCCATCAGTCGGCGACGGAATGTCGATGAGCCGCTTCGCGAAGCGGATGGCGTCGAACATGGTGTTATGCGTCACGACACCGTGAGCGAGAACCCTTCGTTGTTGTCCTGGCGCAGCGTGATCATCGCGTCGGGGTTGACTACGGTCACAGTTTGCGTGGTGATTCCGTGCACGATGGCGTAGCACGTCCACGCCTGTGCCGAGTTCGGGAATCCGTCGTTGTTTTCATCGACGACGAGGGGCACCGACGCCGAGCCGCCGGCATGAACGTCTAGCCGGACGATCTGGTTTTGGCCTTGGTAAATGCTGAATTCGGCCACTGGCGCGGCCGAGACGGGAACGTCGTTGACGACACGAATTGCAGACATGATCGGATGCTATCAGGGATGACGCCTACGGCCGCAAGCGACGCCGGCCGCGCTCGCGCGGGAGCATGAACATCCCCGGGAAGGTTTCGCGCATGCGCGAGAGATCGGGATCCTCGGGCCAGCGTTGCGAGATCTCGTCGGCGATCCGTTGCGATTCGAATCGATTGCGGGAGGCCAGGGCGAGGCCGAGGCGGGTCAGCTGCTGTTCACGCGAATCGAGGCGGTCGGAATCGGCGAGCGCGAGGTTGAGCTCGTCCATTGCGGGATTGAGATTGCGATTCAAGAGCGCGATCTCGCCCATGCGAAAGTGCGCTTTGGCGTAGTGCGGGTCCTGGCGAAGAACGCGATGAAGCGTCTTGCGCGCCTGTTGCGCATCGCCGCCGAGGAGCTCGGACATGGCAGTGGCGTAGAGGGTGTCGGCTTTCGGCTCGGAGGTGGGCACGGGCTCAGGCACGAGCGGCGGTGTCTCGGCGACCTTCGGCGTGCTGGTGGTTTCCGGCGGCACAACCTCTTTCTTCTGTTCGACGATCGTTCCGGTCTCCGGAGCGGTCACGCTCACCGAGGTTGTCGATGGGGGAGCGACCGGTTTCGGTGCGGCGGGTTGTGCTGCCGGTACCGGACGACGCGTGTACATGACCCCAGCGACGGCAGCGATGACCACCACCATCACCGCGATAATTGCCGGTGCTGCGCTGCGGCGGCGCGGTGCAGGTTCTTGAACTGTTTTTGCTCCGGTCAGTAGCGTCGGCGCGGCCGCTTTCGCCGTCACCTCATTCGCCGAAGTGTAGGGTGCCGTCGGCGCGCGGCCGAGCTGCGCATCGAGCGCGGTCACCAGTTCCGCGGACGTGAATCGCTCATTCGGATTCTTGCGGAGCGAGCGCTGGATGATCTCGTTCATCCCCGGCGAGATTCCGGGATTCACCGCCACCGGTTCTGCCGGCTCGTCGCGGATGATCTGCGTCATCGTCTCGGTGATGGTCTCGCCCGAGAACGGCCGGCGACCGGTGGCCATCTCGTAGAGCACAACGCCGAGCGAAAAGACGTCGGCGCGGCCGTCGATCGCTTTGCCGAGGGCCTGTTCCGGCGACATGTAATGGATCGTGCCGAGGATCATCCCCTGCTGCGTGACGAAGGCCGCCGTCGGCGTGTCTTCCGCCGAGGCGCCGGCGAGGCCAACCTGCTTGGCGATCCCGAAGTCGAGGACTTTGACGCGATTGCCATTGACGATGATGTTGTCCGGCTTGATGTCGCGATGCACGATCCCTTTCGCATGCGCCTCGGCGAGGGCATCAGCGACCGCGCGGCCAATGCGGCAGATCTCCGATTCGGAAAGGCCGCCGCGCCGGATGATTTTCGTCAGCGGCTCGCCTTCCACGAACTCTTCAACGATGAAAATCTGGTCGCCGTCCTGCTCGATCGAATGAATGGTGGCGATCGACGGGTGATAGAGCTGCGCGGCGGTGCGGGCTTCGCGCTTGAGCCGTGCGGTGGCCTCGACGTCGGCGACGAACGACGGCGGCAGGACCTTGATGGCCACTACGCGCCCGAGGCGTGAATCCTCGGCGCGCCATACTTCGCCCATCCCGCCCGCCCCGACGCGCGAGATCAGGCGGTACGGACCGAGGAACTGGTCGGGGGAAAGCACCGCGGCATTGTAGGACGCGGTACGGTGGTTGCAGCAAGCCGGCTACCAGAGAATGTTGTATGGCTGACCAAAAACCATGCGTCCGATGCGATCGCCAGATTGATGCCTACGCGCGATCGTGCGTCTATTGCAGTTGGGATCAGGCCGTGCCGCGGCCTGCCGAAATCGCGGCGCCGATGCCGATCGAGCACGCGTACGTCCCGCCTCCCGACAAGCGCGCGCGCAATAAGCTCATCGGCGCGGGCGCATTCGTGGCGCTGGTGATCCTGGCGTTTTCGGTCGGGGCGTTCATGAATCGCGAGCACGGTGATGAGCAGGCGGCGACGCAAACCTCACCGCCGGCGACGACTACTTCATCGACTCCGCGATCGACAGTGACGCTTGTTCCTGTCGAATGCGGCGTCGATTCCGCCCAGCCGGATGTGCCGGTCACGAGCGCGCCCGTGCAGCAACCGAGCGCCGGCAACGTCGACATCAACGGCGAGCGTGCCGACGCCACGGCTCTTCCCTCCGAGGCCTACTCGGCCGCGTCCCAACGAGCGAAAGCGGAGCGCGCGGTGCGGGCCAGCAACGGCACAGTCGATCCGCGCACGATCGTCGGCGGCGTCGAGCCACGTGCTCCGCGCACGACTCCCAGCGAACCGCCTCGGACCATTCGCGTCGCCGCCGCTCCCCACACGCAACCGATTCCGCTCTACCAGCCGGTGCCGCCGATGAACGTCAACCGTCCCACCAGTGCGCGGCTGTTTCTCACGGTCGGCTCCGATGGCCGCGTTCACAGCATCGACGTCGCGCAATCGATCCCCGGCGAGATGCCGCGGTTGATCGCCTCGGTGCAGAACTGGCGTTTCAAGCCGGCGACGGAAAACGGCCAACCCGTGACATCGACGTTCTCTGTCGATATAAACGTGCATCCGCGATGACCGCCGATTCGCCAGCCGTCTCCACTGATCGCATTGTTTGTGCGTCGTGCAAACACGACATCGATGCGGTGGCGCGACTCTGCCCGTACTGCGGCGCCGATCCGCGCACCGGCATCAAACCGGTTGACACGCGCGCGGTGCTCCAGGAGATGTTTCATCCGCGCCCTGCGATTACGGCGTCGGAAACTGTGGTCGAGTTCGCGCGACAGCGACAAGGGATCGTCATCGCCCTCGCAGTCGGCGTGGTCATCCTCCTGCTGGCCGGGCTGCACGAATACGTGACGCGCCGCAATGCGCGCGACGTCTCCGCCGCCGCGGCGATCCCGCTCACCGAGGTGACGGATCTCAGCAATCAGCAGGATGAGAATCGTCAGCTGCCCTTGCCGAAACTCGATTTCCAGTTCGATGGGCATCCGCAGACGATGCGCACGTTCGTGGTCGAGCCGGGCGCGATTACGCCACCGGAGGTGGTGGCTGCGCAGCAGACGGCGACGGTGGCACCGGCGGTTCCGGCAGCGGCGAAGCCGCGATAAGTGGAGCGCTGGCGTCCCGCCGGCTGGCTTGGCGGCGTCTCGCCGCCAAAGTCCGCCAGACTCCGAAAATGGCGTCGGGACGACGCCGAGCCAGCCGGTGGGACGCCAGCGCTCCTCCTATAAACTTCGCCGATGCTGCAACTCGCCGTCGTCGTCATCGCCGTAATTCTCATCGGCTGGCTGGCCGCGTACATGCTGGCGCAGAAGCCGGTCACCAACGCGCAGCAACTGATCCAGCAGCATCGCTACGAGGATGCCGTCACCGCAGCCGCGAACGATCCGCTCCACCGCGCGGAGGCACTCAAGCTCCTCGGCAGATTCGAGGAAGCGATCGCGTCGTATCGCCGCTCCGACGATCCCGCCGCCCGCGAAGGCATCGCCCTCTCCCTCGCTCACCTCGGCCACGATCTCGACGAAGCGAAGCGGCTGATGGAGGAGAACATCGCACTCCATCCTCAGATCATGGAGTTCCAGGCCCTCGGCCTCGCCTACATCCTGCTGCGTCGCGGCGACCGGGAGGATGCTCTTCGCATCTACGCCGACAATCTCGAGCTGCTGGAAACGCGATTTCGCGATGACTACACGGATCCGGATCAGTTGCTGGCGGAGACACTGGTCATGTTCGCTGCGCTTTCGGATGCCGCCGGCGATGTGGCGCGCGCCGCGACATTGCGAACACAGGCCGCGACTTGGGCGCCGGGGAGTGTGTGGTCACGCGGAGGCGCGGAGACGCGGAGTTGAGAGGCTGACCTATGGCGGGCTAGCCTCGATCCAATCGTCGGCTCGGAACAAGGCGGCCCTCAACTACTTTTTTTCGGCGCCTAATTAAATTCCATCCCAAACATTCGGGTCGCCCGGAACTCTTTGTATATGTGAGGGCGCCTTCCCGTCGCCGCCGGCCAGGCCCGCAGTGGGAGGCTTATGCGAGGTTTGTCAAAAACGGACAGTTTTCTGTCCACCCAACAACAACAAACGGCGGCGACGCGACGCCTCCGCCTTCAGAACGAAGGAAAGATCATGAATACAGGACCGGAACATCAAAATGAAAAACTCGTTGCTTCGACGACCGTGCGGCGGAGGTCCGCCGACCGCGTGCAGAGTCTCATTACCGGCTTTAGTGTGGTGCGTCCGATTCTCGCCGCGCTGGCGGCGATTCCGTTCATTCCGGACAGCTGGCGCGCCGTGCTGAGCGCGCTCGTCATTACGCTCGATCAGGTCACGCTAGCTTCAAGGCGGGGACGCCCACCGTTTTCCCTTGCTGGCGGTGATTGAGGCGCAGCGCAGCGTGTCGAGCATGCGCTCCTCAAAACATACAAAAAGGGGGTGGCAGCAACTGCTGCCACCCCCAAACTGCGATGCTGCGCGAGTCCTACTGCTTCGCCGGGATTGTGGTTGGGTCGTTGGTCTTCATGTCGATCAGGGAGGCTGAGGACAGGACGTTGGTTCCTTTCAGCACCGTGACCGTGGCGTAGCCCCAGTCGACGTCGGCTGCGTTTGCGCGGTTCTTGAAGGGCTCGAGATCCTGCAAGCCGGAGCCCGCGGGAATAGTCAGGGTGTAGGCGGTCAGCGATTTGCCGGAGGCGTCGAAGAGATTGATCGTCACCTGGGCTTCGGTCACGCCGCCGTTGGTGACGACGAGGTTCGAGCGGTAGGCGTCGGTCTTCTGGCGCAGTCCGATCAGGCTGATGGTCTGGCCCGCGGAGTACCCGAGGTCGGCGACGCGGCCGTCGTAGCTCTGGCCGTAGGTGCCGGCGTCGGCCTGGTTGAAGATGCGTGTGGCCACCAGCAGCGGGCGATCGGAGCAGATCTCCAGCGCGCCGATGTTGCTCGTGCCGCCCATCGTCGCCGTCAGATCTTCGAAGGCTTTCTGCGAGCCGCCGTTGACGGTGCCGGTGGCTTCGAGATTGCCGCTGGCCTGATGGAGGATGAAGCGGAGCGACGCGGTCGACGTTTCGAGATTGCGCGCCACCAGGTCGGTGCGCCACTGGCTTCCGGCGCTGCCGGGCGTGTGGCCGGCCATCTCACTCCAGTAGACATACGCGCTCTTGCAGGAGACGGCGCCGGCACCGTTGCCGAGTCCGCCGCCGAGGGCTGCCTGGTTGTTGCCGGAGGCCGCGGGAGAGGTCGCCGCCGCATTGATCGAGGTCACGGCGAAGGTGGCCACATCGAGCGCCGAGTTGACGAACGCCGGATTGTGAACGCCTTTGCTCTTGTCACTCTCGACCATGAAGTAGTTCCAGCCGGCTTTGCCGATGGCCGGATCGGCGACCGAGTAGAGCTCGACGGGCGTACCGGCCGGGCGGACGACTTTCACCGTGGCCAGCGAGAGATCGCTCACCTTCACGCCGCCGGTCAGGGTCACGTTGACGCCCTGGCGGCCGTGGCTGGAGATGAACTCGACGCCGGTGATGTCCGAGGCGTTCTTGATGGTCTTGAGACCATTGAGATCGATGCTGTTGCCGGCGCGGATCTGCGTCTGCATCACATTCTTGATCGCCGTCTCCAACTGGGACTTGAGCGCGCCCAGCTTCGCCTCCACAGGCGCCTGGACGGTCTCCTTGGTGATGTTGCTGTGGCACTTGGTGCAGATGGTGTTGCTGGCGAAGAACGAGTGGTTGGTACCGACGTACGAGCCATCGGCATTCTGCAGCGACAGCGCGGACGGCGGATCGGTCGACTCCATGTGGCAGGAGACGCAGGAGTCCTGAATCATCGAGTGCAGGCCGCGCGTCCCCACCTTGGTGAAGTACATGTTCTGGCCCATGAGGATGTCGGCCTGCGGTCCTTCGTGCGGCGCGCGGGTGGCATCGGCGACGGTGAAGTGCACGTCATCGCGCAGATCGCGGCGGCCGTTGTGGCAGGTCATGCAGATGGCGCCGGTGCCGACGTTGGTGGCCTTGAAGCCGGCCATCAGCTGCGGCGTCGTTCCGGTGATGCGAACCTTGGCGTTGGTGTTCTTGTCGCTGGAGGTGGTGCCGACGTCGTGCGGATCGTGGCAGGTCGCGCACGTCTGCGGATGCACGTCTTCGGTGGTCCAGGTGACGGTGAGGTTGGCGGTGCTGTATTGGTTGTTCTGCCAGGCTACGAATCCCTGCGCGCTGTGACACTTCGCGCATGTCGGATCCGTCCCCTCGGCGATGGCGGTCTCGTAGTTGGCGTGACCGGAGAGTTGCCACTGCTGGTAACGCCCATGCCGCGACGGTTCTCCGTGGCAGCTTCCGCAGACCTCGGACGAGAGCGTCTTGCGCGAGCCGTCCTTCTTCATGTGGGCGGCGCTGTCCTGCGGTCCATGACAGTTCTCGCACTGGATGTTGGCCATCCGGGCGGTGGCGGGGAAATCGGTGAGGATCTTGCCCCAGTTCGCGGCCGTGCCGTGCGTGAGCAGGTCGGTGGCCAGGAACGCGGACCAGTCGGGGGCCTCATCGATGCCGCCGTTGTTCTTCGCTTTGGCGTTGTAGCCGACGGTGTGGCAGGAAAGGCAGGCCGCCGAGTAGTGGCCGGCGGGGGTATTGACGTTCTGCGTGAAGATCTCGGCGTGGCCGGAAGCCTTCCACGGCGTGAACTCATCGAAGTGCGGCGTGTTCTTGACGTGGCAGGACATGCAGGCCGCGTCGACGACCGGACGGCCGGTGGAGTCCTGACCGGTGATGATGCCCTTCCACGTTCCGGCGTGAACGCTCATGGTCACCGGCTTGTTGGTGGCCAGGTCGGTCACGGTCAGCTGGTAGGTTCCGGCCACGTCGGGCGTGAACTCAGGGTTTCGCGTCGTCGGATCGAGCAGCGCGGCGGACGAACCGGTGGGCACGGTCAGCGACCAGTTGTACGAGGCCTGTTTCTTGGCCTGCAGCAGGACGGGAAGAAGGATCGGGACGTTACGCGTGCCGATCGAGGTCTCCCACGGCATGTTCCCGGCCACCGTGGCCGCGGTGTGGTACGTGCCGGAGGACGTCGTCACGGCGAGGTCGAGCTTGATGGCGGCGGCATCGGCGAGTGCGTGCGGCGAAACGCCGGCGATGACGAAGCGATTCTGCAATCCGCCCGCATACTCACCACCCTTCGGGAAGTTTGCCGGCACCTGGGCGTCGGTGATCGGCTGCTCCTCGAGCACCGTCATCAACTCTTCCCGGAAGACTCTCCGTGACGGAAGGGCGACGGTGACCGTGCCGCTGGTGGTGTCAGTGAGCGTCGCCGTCACGCCGCCCACCTGCGTCCACTTGACGCTCTGCAACGACGAGCCGTCATTGATGGTGATGGTGGCCTTGGCGGTGACGGTCGCTCCCGGTGCCGGATCGCCGGTGACCGCGGTCGTGACGGTGACCGGTGCCGTTGCGGCGAACGCGCCGCTCGCGATCATGATCGCCGCCAGCAGGGCGATCATGAGTGGATGGTGAACCCGTTTCTGTATCTCCATGACGCTTTCTCCTCTATTGAGTTTCCGAAGGATGGCGATCACCGCGGGGCCATGCAGGCTGCGCCGTGCGCGTCGATGGAGTCACTTTGCGTTCGGAGAGAAAAGAAAGATGTCCGAGCGGTCACGGGTGCCGTGTACGGAAAATCACGGGTGTGCGTGAGGGGGCGGTGCGCGTAGAGCAGGCGTCTCCGCCTGCAACCGCCGGGCGTCCTCGCCCGGCGGGGGTTTCTGCCAACGTACCGGGATTCCGCAAAGAAACCCCCGCCGGGCGGGGACGCCCGTCGGTTGCAGGTGAGGACACCTGCTCTACTGTGTTAACTTCCCGCGCCCGATGGATGCATCCCCCGACAAGAAGATCAGCGGTAAGTACCTCTTCGTTCTCAGCCTCGGCGCGCTCGGCGTCGTCTACGGGGACATCGGCACCAGCCCTCTCTACGCGCTGCGCGAGTGCTTCCACCTGAAGCATGGCGTGCCGGCCACGCCGGACAACATCATCGGCATCCTCTCGCTCATCTGCTGGTCGCTGATCATCGTCATCTCGCTCAAATACCTGGTCTTCGTCATGCGCGCGGACAACCGCGGCGAGGGCGGGATCCTGGCGCTGATGTCGCTGGCGCGCGCGCGCGAATCGCAGTCCGGACGGCGGGCCATCCTCATCGCTCTCGGCCTCTTCGGGTCGGCGCTGCTCTACGGCGACGGCATGATCACGCCGGCCATCTCCGTCCTCAGCGCCATCGAGGGATTGGAAGTGGCCACGCCGGTCTTCGGACCGTACGTCGAGATCATCACCGTGGTCGTGCTCATCATCCTCTTCGTGGTGCAGCGCGTCGGGACGGCGAAAGTCGGGGCGATGTTCGGGCCGGTGATGATGGTCTGGTTCGCGGTCATCTCCATCCTCGGCATCCGCTGGATCATGACCGAGCCGCGCGTGCTGCTGGCCATCCTGCCGACGCATGCCGTGCACTTTTTCATCATCAACCGCCTGCACGGATTCCTGGTCCTCGGCGCGGTCTTCCTGGCCGTCACCGGCGGCGAGGCGCTCTACGCCGACATGGGTCATTTCGGCGCGAAGCCCATCCGGCTGGCCTGGTTCGTCATCGTCTTTCCGTCGCTGCTCCTCAACTACTTCGGCCAGGGAGCGCTGTTGCTTCGCGACAAGACGGCTGCGGTGAATCCCTTCTTCCACATGGCTCCCGACTGGGCCAAATACCCGCTGGTGGTTCTGGCAACCGTGGCCGCGGTCATCGCCTCACAGGCGGTCATCTCCGGCGCGTTCTCGCTGACGCGGCAGGCGGTCCAGCTGGGCTACGCTCCCCGCATCCAGATCCGCCACACCTCGGCGCGCGAGATCGGCCAGATCTACATTCCGTCGGTCAACTGGCTTCTGATGGTGGCCGCCATCGGTCTGGTGCTGGCGTTCAAGGAATCGAGCGCGCTGGCCGCGGCGTACGGCGTGGCGGTGACGGCAACGATGGGCATCACCACTGCCCTGCTGGCCATCGTCGAGCGCGAACGGTGGCACTGGTCGCTCATTGCCGTTCTCAGCCTGACCATCCCCGTGCTCATCATCGACCTGGCCTTCTTCGGCGCGAACATCGTCAAGGTCGAAGAGGGCGGCTGGTTCCCGCTGGCGATCGGGGCGATCATCTTCACGGCCATGTCCACGTGGGCTCGCGGCCGCCAGATTCTCGCGGAGCGGCTCAAAGAATCGACGCTTTCAACCGACGACCTCCTGCGCGATCTCGCCGGCGGGCGCATTCACCGCGTCCCGGGCACGGCCATCTTCCTCTCCCGTCAGGCCGTCGGCGTTCCGACGACGCTGCTGCACAACCTCAAACACAACAAGGTGGTCCACCAGCGCGTGATCCTGCTGAGCGTGAATGTGGAAGAAGCGCCGCATCTCGACGACAAGGAGCGTTTCGAGTATCAGGAGCTCGGCGAAGGTGTCTCGCGCCTGGTCCTCCGTTTCGGCTTCATGGAAGACCCCGACCTGCCGGAGCACCTCGACCGGCTCTCGAAGCGCATCGGCTCCTTCAACGCCATGACCACCAGCTACTTCCTCGGCCGCGAGACCCTGATCCCGACCAAGCGCCCCGGCATGGCCCTCTGGCGCGAAAGACTCTTCGCCTCGATGATGCGCAACTCCTCGAGCGCCGCGCAGTACTTCTCGCTGCCGGCGAACCAGATCATCGAACTCGGCGCGCAGATCGAGATGTAAGCGTAGCGCCGTCGGCTCGACGGCTGGACCGCCGCCGGCTCGGCGGCAATAGAATGAGCGTTATCCTTATCCAACAATGAGCATAACGATCGAAGCTGAATACATTGCCGAAGAGAAGATCCTGAAGCTCACCGAAGCACTGACCGGCGTGCGCGACCATGAGAAAGTGCGCGTCACGCTCGACGAGAGCGTCGCACCCGAACGTGGCGACTGGCCCTCGGTCAGCGAGGAAGCAGGACGCGACCTGGCGCAAGCAGTTCGCGAGGCGTTCGGGAGAGAAATTGCATTTTGAACGGCTCGCGTTCGACGCGAACGCAGCCATCGACTCGCTTCGGCCTGCACGACCGTTCCCGCTTCCGCTGAAGTCAACTCACGCGTTGGTCATGCCCCTCTTTGTCCTCGCCGAATTACGCCTCGGCGCGTCACGTTCCCGACAGACCACAGAAAACAAAGCACAAGTCGAGGCGCTGGCGCGGCGTTGCACGGTAATCGCTGCTGATCTCGATACGATCCCGTTTTACATTCGCGTCCGAGACGATCTGGCCAAGACTCGAACCGTTCCTCAGTCTCTCGAAAAACGCGAAGCGTTCGGTCACGATCTCTGGATCGCCGCACTCTGCCTCCAGCATGACCTTCCCCTTCTGACAAATGACGGTTTGTTCGACGAGGTCAGCGGACTCGAAGTCATTCATTGGTGAGCTCGGCACCACCGAGCGCCCGACAACCGACAACGCGGCGAAGCCACCGCCTAGGGCTGAATCCACCCCGCGAAATGCGTGGTCCCCCCATCGATCTTGATCATCGCCACCGGCTTGATGGGATCACGATCCGGCCCCATGGTGATGACGCCGGAGACGCCTTGGTAATCCTTCGTGGCGGCGATCTGGTCGCGGATCGCTTTGCGGTCCAGTGAGCCGGCGCGCTTGATCGCATTCGTCAGGACGTAGAGCGCGTCGTAGCCGAGGGCGGAATTGGCGTCGGGGTTCTGGCCGGAGCGCTTGCGGATCTGGGCGACGAAACGCTGCACCGCGGGGCGCGGCTCGCCGACGAAATAGTGATCGGAGAAATAGCAGCCGTCGACCGACTTGCCGCCGATCTGGATCACCGTCGGCGAATCCCAGCCGTCGCCGCCCACCATCGGA
>Ga0157378_10002208_pt1 | contig 17274 bp, 11 predicted proteins | sample M65metaG_FD_115309 | JGI IMG/M metagenome (GOLD analysis project Ga0157378, IMG submission 115309) | Miscanthus rhizosphere microbial communities from Kellogg Biological Station, Michigan, USA - M6-5 metaG | ecosystem: Host-associated > Plants > Roots > Rhizosphere > Soil | place: USA: Michigan...
CGAGTCCGACGGCGTGGCACAGGTCGTCGATCGTCCAGCGCCGCGACGGCGCGTCGTGCATCAGCGCCAGCGCGCGGCCCACGTAACGGTCGCGCAGGCCGGCAAGCCAGCCGGTCTCGCCCGCCGGCATCGCCTCGAGATAGCGGCGGACCACGTCGACGAACATCAGCTCGGACAGGCGCTCCAGCACGGCCTCGCCGCCGGGACGCTTGCGGCTCGCCTCCGCGACGGCCAGCGCGATGAAGTGCCCGTTCCAGGCGCCCTCCGCCGCCGCGCCCTGCATGTGCAGCAGGCGGGGCAGCGACGCGAGCAGCGGATTGAACGGACGCGTGTCGATGCCGAGGAAGCCGCAGACGATCGTCGCCGAGCCGCCTGCGGCGCCGTCCGGCGGCTCGCGCGGCTCTGCGCCGGTGGGCGCGAGCGACGTGCCGACGCCGGCTTCCTCGCGCGTGACGACGCCGCGCTGCGACAGCACATAGGGGAGCTGCGCGGGCTTCGGGGCGTAGTAGATGTTCCGGTCGAGCGCGGGAACGCGCATGCCGGGCGCGCTCGACAGCACGTGCGCGTCGCCGTGCGGGAACATGATGACGTCGCCCTGCTCGAGGCGCACGGCGGGTTCGCCCGCGATCGCGCCCCAGCACCGACCACGCGTGACGACGTGGTATTCGATCAGGTGATCGGCGCCAGGGAGGATGGCCGGCGCGATCTCGCGCGCGTGCGGCGCCTCGGCCACCCACGGCGCAAAGCCGTCGACGTAATAGAAGATCGCGCCGCGCAGGCGCACGGCGCGCAGCAGCTCCGACAGCGTGTCCTTGCTCACGTCGCCTCCGGCTCCGGGGACGGTCAGGCGTGCGACAACCTCTGGCCGTGCTCGCGCGTCGTGTGGAAGCCCACCTTCGGCCACCGCTCCATCGCCGCCTGGAGGTTGTACTTGCTGGCGGCGAGGTACACCGGATTGTCGTCGACGTCGGTGGCAAGCGACGCCGCGCGCTCCAGCTCGAAGCCGCGGCGCGTCGCCTCGTCGGGAAACGTGAGCCAGCGCGCGGTCGCGATCCCGGCCGGATCGTAGACGGCATCCACCTTGTACTCGCGCGCGAGCCGGTCGGCGACGACCTCGAACTGCAGCTGGCCCACCGCGCCGAGCAGCAGCGTGTTGCCCACCGCCGACTCGAACACCTGGATCGCGCCTTCCTCGCCGAGCTCCTGCAGGCCCTTCTGCAGCTGCTTAGCCTTGAACGGATCGCGGGGACGCGCGATCGTGAAGAGCTCCGGCGCGAAGTACGGAATGCCCTTGAAGCCGAGCGGCTCGCCCTCGGTCAGCGTATCGCCGATCTGCAGCTGGCCATGGTTGTGGATGCCGATGATGTCGCCGGCGACCGCGTCCTCGCTCGACACGCGCTCGTTCGCCATGAACGTGAGCGCGTTGCCGATCTTCATCTCGCGCTGGTTGCGCACGTGCCGCACCTTCATGCCCTGCGCGTAGCGTCCGGAGCAGACGCGGAAGAACGCGATGCGGTCGCGGTGCTTCGGGTCCATGTTCGCCTGGATCTTGAACACGAAGCCGGTGAACGCCGGTTCCGTCGGCGCGACCATGCGCGTGCCGCCGTCGCGCGGCTGGGGCGGCGGCGCCCAGTCGATGAGCGCCTGCAGAATCTCCTGCACGCCGACGGTGTTGATGCCCGAGCCGAAGAACACCGGCGACTGTCGCCCCGCGAGGAACGCGGCCAGATCGAACGGCGCGCTGGCGTCGCCCAGGAGCTCGACGTCGTGCTTCAGGGCCGGCATCTCGTCGGGGAACAGCTCGCGCAGGCGCGGGCTCTGCAGGCCTTCGATGATCTCCGAGTCGGCTACGCGCTCCTCGCCGGGCGTGAAGCGCATCAGCTTCTCGGTCTGCAGGTGGAACACGCCGCGGAAGCGCTTGCCCATGCCGATCGGCCACGTCACCGGCGCGCAGTCGATCGCGAGCACCGACTCGATCTCGGCCAGGAGATCGAGCGGCTCGCGCACTTCGCGGTCCATCTTGTTGACGAACGTGATGATCGGCGTGTTGCGCAGCCGGCAGACCTCGAGCAGCTTGATCGTCTGCGCCTCGACACCCTTCGCCGCGTCGATCACCATCACCGCGGCGTCGACGGCCGTGAGCACGCGGTACGTGTCCTCGGAGAAGTCCTGGTGGCCCGGCGTGTCGAGCAGGTTGATCGTGTGGCCGCCGTACTCGAACTGCATCACCGAGCTCGTGACGGAGATCCCGCGCTGCTTCTCGACCTCCATCCAGTCGGACGTCGCGTGGCGCGCGCTCTTGCGCGCCTTCACGGTGCCGGCCATCTGGATCGCGCCGCCGTACAGGAGGAGCTTCTCGGTGAGCGTCGTCTTGCCGGCGTCCGGGTGCGAGATGATCGCGAACGTGCGGCGTTTGGCGACGTCGCGGACGAGATCGGCGGGCGAGGAGGATGTGTCCATGGTCGGCGGAAAGCAAACGCCGCCGGCCGGCGAGCTCGGCAGGCGGCGACGGCACGAATTATATAGGGTGCCGACGACGTCCGCCTTCCGCCAAAAGTAGGGTCAGAGACGATTTATCCGGCGAGGTCTCAAAGTCGTCTTGATCCTGCTTTCGCGGAAAGTCGTCTCTGACCCTACTTTTGCGGGGGGCGGGCGTGGTGCCACGCGGTCGTCTGCTGCACGGCGCGGCCGATTCGCAGGAGCGTGGCGTCGGCGAACGGTGCGCCGATCAGCTGGATGCCCACCGGCAGCCCTTCGTCGTCGAGACCTGCCGGCAGCGTCAGCGCACACGCGCCGAGATAGTTCGCGGCGCGCGTGAACGCGGCGAGCGGCGTCGTGTTCTCGTCGACGTCCGCGACGGGCACTGCGACGATCGGCAGCGTCGGCGTCAGCAGCGCGTCGCGGTCGCGCATCCACGTCGCGAACGCCGCGGCGCAGCGCCGGCGCGCGGCGAGCTCGTCGATGTAGTCGGCGGCGCCGATCGCCTTGCCGCTCAGCGTGCGCCGGCGCACCCACGCGTCGATCTCGAGCGCCGGATCCTCGATGTACGCGCGATGCACCGCGTACGCCTCCGCGGCGATGATGCGGCCGTTGCGCTGCATCAGGTCGTCGAAGTCGAGCGGCACGCGCGCCTCCTCCACCCGCGCACCGAGGTCGGTCAGTGCTGCGATCATCGCCGTGCGCGCAGCGAGCACGGCGCTCGTCGCCGCCATCGGAAACTGGTCGACGGCGAGCGTCGTGATGCGCATTCCGCGCACGCCGCCGGCGTCGGCCAGCGCCGTCGCGACGTCGAACGGCGGCGCGGACGCCGTCGCGGCATCGTGCGGATCGGGTCCCGCCATCGCGGCGACGAGCAGCGCCGCGTCCTCCGCCGTGTGTGCGAGCGGCCCGATCGTGTCGAGCGTCGCCGACAGCGGCACCGCGCCGTGGAGGCTGATCAGGCCGTAGGTCGTCTTGAGCCCCGTCAGCCCGCAGAGCGCGGCCGGAATGCGCACGGACCCGCCCGTGTCCGACCCAATGGCCGCGGGGACGAGGCCCGCCGCCGTCGCCACGGCCGACCCGCTGCTCGAGCCGCCCGCGACGCGATGCACCCGCAGGTCCCACGGGTTCCACGGCGCGCCCATCGGCGCGTTGCGGCCCCAACCGCCGAACGCGAACTCGACCATGTGCGTCTTCCCGAGCGGCACCATGCCGGCGGCGAGCAGACGTTCGACGCACGTCGCCGTGTGGTCCGACACGCGGCCGCGCCACGACTTCGATCCCGCGGTCGTCGGGCGGCCGGCGAGATGGAGCAGGTCCTTGAGCGCGATCGGAAGACCATGCAGCGGACCGCGTGCGAGGCCCGCGGCACGCTCGAGATCGGCCGCGTCGGCGGCGGCCCGCACCGACGCCGGGTCGACGTCGACGAACGCGTGTAACTGGCCGTCGAGGCGCTCGATCCGGGCGAGGCAGGCGTCGACGATCTCGCGTGAGGAGGCGGCCTTCGCCGCGAGCAGGCGTGCAAGCTCGGCGAGCGGAAGGAACGGCAGGTCCTGGGTCATCCTCGTGCTCCGGGCATCGAGCGCATGGGTCGCGACGCCGACGCGGGCTGTGGCCGGTCGCGGACGTCCACGGTCAAGTGTAGCGTTGTCGGACGGCCGCGCGTCCGATGGGCGGGCGGGACCGCCGCACTTGACGCTGGCCGGGCGGAAAGGCACAGTCGCCCGCTTTTGTCCGCACCTCACGCCCCGATGTCCCCTCTGCATGTGCGCCGCGCGGCGCTCCGCGCCCTCGCCGCGTGCGCGTTCCTCGCCCCCGTCGCCGCGCACGCGCAATCCGAGCAGCTGGTCGTCAAGCTGTCGGCGGCCGGCGCGAAGTCGGCGCTGACACCGAAGGCTCGGCTGCAGAAGCTCGGCGCCGCCGCGGGAGTGCCGCTCTCGTACGTCCGGCCGATGGCGCTCGACGCGCACGTCGTCGCGATCGACGGCGCGGCCAGCCCTGCCGCCGCCGCGACGCTGGCGGAGCGTCTCGCGCTCGATCCCGACGTGGAGTTCGCTCAGGTCGACGAGCGCAGGCTGCCTTTGCAAGCCGCGACCAACGATCGAGACCTGACCACCCAGCGCTACCTGCCCAACGATCCCACGGCGATCAGCGCGTACGCCGCGTGGGCGGTGACGACCGGATCGAGCGCGGTGGTCGTCGCCATCGTCGACACCGGCTACCGGCCGCACGGCGACCTCGCGGGCCGGATGATCGCCGGCTACGACATGATCACGAGTCCCGCGTCGGGCAACGACGGCGACGGCCGCGATGCAGACGCCACCGACACCGGCGATTGGCTGCTCGCGAGCGAGCTCGTCGAGACGTTCGCCAGCTGCAGCGCGCGTACGAGCTCGTGGCACGGCACGTCGGTCGCGGGGATCATCGGCGCTACGGCCAACAACGGCATCTGGACCGCCGGTATCGACTGGAATGCGCGGCTCCTCCCCGTGCGGGTTCTCGGGAAGTGCGGCGGGCGCGACTCCGACATCGTCGACGGCATCGCCTGGGCCGCGGGCCTCGTCGTTCCGGGCGTGCCGACCAATCCGACGCCGGCGCACGTCGTCAACCTGAGCCTCGGCGGCAGCGGCGGGTGCCGCGCGGCGTACACCGCGGTGTTCGCCGCGGGCCTCGCGCACGGCGTCACGCGCGCATTCGTCGTCGCGGCCGGCAACGAGGCGGCGGACGTCGCGAACGACACGCCGGCAAGCTGCGCCGACGCGATCGCCGTCGCGTCGACGACGTACAGCGGACGGCTTGCGCGCTACAGCAACTTCGGCGCGGCGATCGCGATTTCGGCGCCGGGCGGCACGATCAATCTCACGCTGCCCGACCAGGCGGTCTTCGTGCTGTCGAACAGCGGCACGCAGAGCGCCGACGAGCCGTCGCCGTTCGGCGATTCGATCAAGCCGTCTGGAGGCACCAGCTTCGCCGCGCCGATGGTCGCCGGCACGATCTCGCTGATGCTGTCGGTCGCGCCGCAACTGACGAATGCGCAGATCCGCGCGATCCTCACGGCCACGGCGAAGCCCTTTCCCGAGGATTCGAATTGCACGACGGCGACCTGCGGCGCCGGCATCGTCGACGCCGGCGCCGCCGTGCGCGCCGCCGCCGCGCTGCCGGGGCCCGCAGCGCCGGCCGCCGCGACCGCCGTCGAGTACTACAACGCCGCGCTCGACCATTATTTCATCACCGACGGCGCCGGCGAGATCGCGACGCTCGACGCCGGCGTGACGATTCGCGGATGGGTCCGCACCGGACAGACCTTTGCCGTGTACGCGGCGGCGGGCGCGGGCACCTCACCGGTCTGCCGGTTCTACATTCCGCCGGCGAAAGGCGACTCGCACTTCTTCGGGCGCGGCACCGAGGAGTGCAACGCGACCGCGGCCAGCAATCCGACGTTCGTCAACGAGTCGGCGCAGTTCTTCCACGTCGTGCTGCCGTCGGCCGGCGCGTGTCCCGGCGGGCTGCGGGAGGTGTATCGCGTCTTCAGCAACCGCGCCGACGCCAATCACCGCTACATGACCGACCGGGCGATCCGCGACGAGATGGTCGCGCGCGGCTGGCTCGCCGAAGGCGACGGCGCGAACCTCGTCGTGATGTGCGCGCCGGCGTCCTAGCGGGACGCGGGCGCCGCGCCGGCGCGCTGGAACGCACGCCGGCGAGCACCGTGGCGCGTCAGGTGCCGAGGTGCACCTGGTACTGCGCCCCCGTCGACAGGTTGCAGGTGCCGGTGCCCTGGAACGGCGTCGTCATCCGGTACGTGCAGTTCATGTACGTGCCTCGATCGCCGTAGGCATTGGCGACGCCGCTGCGGTCGTCGCCCGGCACGCGCGTCGCTTCGCCGACGAGCACCTCGCCGCGATACTCGAGCTGGAAGCGCCCTTTGCCCGTCATCATGTTGGTGACGGTGCCGGACAGCATTCCCACGCGCGTCGCCGCGTCGTTGGACGGATACAGGCGGGCCTGCAGCGCGGCGGGCGCTGCGGGGGCGGCAACGACCGGCACCGCCGTCGGATAGCCCGGCGGGGTGGCGGCATGGACTGGCGCCGGCACGACCAGCGGGGCGGGAACGTTGATCGGGTAGGCCGGATAGACCGGCGTCCCGTCCGGCGCGATCGGCACGACATAGCATCCCGACAGCGCGAGGGCCGCGAACGCGCCGGCACCGACGACACGCTTGGAGATACTCATGGGGTGAACCTCTGGAGGAGACGGGCACATGCCCGCGCTGCCACGTTCGGGCTCGCGGTTGTCGTCGTCCAGCGACGCCTGCGAAGCGGCGGCGGCCGCTACCGCAGGGTGCGCGCCGCGCTACTTTCGGCGCGGACGCGCGGTGCGAGCCGGCGGCGAGGGGACGAACGCGGGTTGCAGCGTGCCGCCGGCGGGCGCGGGCGGGCGATCGGCGCGGCGCAGGTCGCGAAACGCGCGCGGCTCCCACGCCCGCGTGGCGAGCAGCAGGCTCGCGCCGTGCCGCTCGCCCAGCGGGAGCGTGACGTCGTCGCGATGCAGCTCCGCGAAGTCCCGCGCCAGGTCCTTCAGCCGCGCGATCAGGTCCGCGGACGAGCGCCGCGACAGCATCCCGCTGACGAACAGGAACAGCTCGTCGCGGCGGTCGAAGCGGCTGCCGAGGAACTCGGCCTCGACGCGGGCATGGAAGTACCGCTGGATGGGCCCGTCGGGACGCCAGGAGAACGTGCGGCTGATGCGCGGGCGGATCCGATCGCCCGGCAGCAGCTCGACGATCCGATGCCGGTCGAGGCGCGCCAGCAGGCGCACGCATTCCGCGCGCGTGATCGAATACGTGTCGACGATCTGCTCGAACGTCCAGTTGCCGACGGCGCACAGCGCGACCAGCATCAGCCGCGGATCCGAGACGAGCTCGCGCTCCTGCTCGACCGTCAGCTGCGCGAGGCCCGTCGGCTCGTCCGCCACCGCGCGCACCAGCGCGGCGAAATCGACGTGCGCGAGCGTGCAGATGTCCTCGAGCCGCTGCAGCGTGAAGTCGCGGCGCGAGAACATCCGCTTCACGCCCGCTTCGCTCAAGCCCAGACCCGCCGCGACGTGCGCGTACGTGATGCCTTGGCTGCGCAACAGGCGCTTCAACGCGTCGACGAGACTCGCGGCCTGCATCGAACGTCCTCCCCTGCCGGCGATTATGCGCCGGCCCGGGAACCGAACCGCCGCCGCGGTGGTCAAGCGACCTCCCGTCGGCGCGCACGCGGCTTCGCGCGTTGTTGGTCCGATCCCCCTTCCCCAACGCCGCGCCCATGATCCGATCCTCCCGACCCCGCACGGGTCTCCTGCGCCTCGCACTCGCGGCCGGCGTCGTCATCGCGCTGGCCGCCGGCTGCGCCAACCTCGAATACAACGAGCGCCAGCTCACGTTCCGGCCGTCGAAGGACGTTGCGGGATGGTTTGCCGGCATGCCCGCCGGCGCCAAGGACGTCTGGGTGCCGGTCGGCGATCCGACGAAGACCGAGAAGATGCATGCGTGGTGGATGCCGGCCGCGGACCCGCAAGCGCCTGCCGTGCTGTACCTGCACGGCGCACGCTGGAACCTGACGGGCCAGACGCGACGCATCGAGCAGCTGCAGCGCTTCGGTTTCGCGGTGTTCGCGATCGACTATCGCGGCTTCGGCCAGAGCGACGGCGAGATGCCGTCCGAAGCGTCGGTATACGAGGACGCGCAGGCCGCGTGGCACTGGCTCGGCGCGCATCAGCCCGACGCCTCGCGGCGCATCATCTACGGCCACTCGCTCGGAGGCGCCGTCGCCATCGACCTCGCCGCGCGGCTGTCCGCGGACGGCGAGCCGGTCGGCGGCCTCGTCGCCGAGTCGACGTTCACCACGCTCGCCGACATCGCGGCCGCGATGACCGCGGACTGGCTTCCGACGAAGCTGATCCTGACGCAGAAGTTCGACTCGATCGACAAGATCGCGCATGTCGGGATGCCGGTGCTGATCGCCCACGGCGCGAGCGATCGCTTGGTGCCGTCGCGTTTCTCCGAAGCCCTGTTCAAGGCGGCGCCGTCGCCCAAGCGGCTGCTGCTCGTCGACGGCGCGGGCCACAACAATGCGATGATCCTGGGCGAGCGTGAATACCGCGAGGCGCTCGCCGAGCTCTTCAAGCTTCCGGACATCGCGCGGGTCGGCGCCGGCACCGCGCTTGCCGCCGCTGCCCGCCGGCCCGCGCGCTGAACGAGTCGCGCGCCACGCGCGCCGGAGGGTGCCGCGCTGTAGCCTACCGCCCGTTTGACGCGTGCGGCGACGCCTTCCACAATCCTCGCGGGACCGCTGTTCACAACAACCCCGGAGGAGACATGAATCGACTTTGGAAGGCCGCGTTCGCGGCCGGCACGCTCGCGTTCGTCAGCGTCGACTCGCTCGCGCGCGACGATCTCGTCGTCATGCGCCATGCGGCGCAGGAGTTCGCCGCGCTGCCGGAGGGCGTTCGCTATCCCGAAGGCATCACGGCGAACCCCGCGACGGGCGACGTCTACGCGGCGACGTTCGACTTCGGACCCAACGCGAACAAGCTGATGCGCTTCACCCACAACGGCCGCCTCGCGGCGATCCGCGACTTCGGGGGCACGCCGATGCTGGGCCTCGCGTTCGAGGCCGCGCACGCCAAGGTGTGGATCCTGAACATGGGCGCGTCGAAAGTGCAGCGGATCGCGGCGAACTTCGACGCCACGACGCCCGTCGAGGACGTGGCGAGCGTTCCGAGCATCGGCGCGCCCGCGGACCGCAGCGTCGGCAACCCCGACGGCAGCGTCGACACGATCGCCTTCGGATCGAACGGCTTCCCCGCGCCCAACGCGATGGTGTTCGACAAGGCGGGCAACCTGTACCTGTCCGACTCGTTCCAGGGCGCGATCTTCCGCATCGCCAACGCGACGAGCTGCACGGCCCCGTGCGTCGTGACGCTCGTGTCGCACGACCCGCTGCTCGCCACGGCCGGCTTCCCGCCGTTCGGCGCGAATGGCCTCGCGCTTTCCGCCGACGAAGCCACCCTGTTTGTGGCGAACACCGGCGACAACCGCGTGCTGAAGCTCGACCTCGCGACGAAGGCCGTGAGCGTCTTCACCGAGAGCGTGCACGGCGCCGACGGACTGGTCATGGACGCGGAGGGTCGCCTCTGGGTGTGCGCGAACCAGGGCGACCAGGTCGTCGCGCTGGACGAACGCGGGCGCGTCGTGGCGAAGCTCGGCGACTTCCTCGGCGTCAATCGCAAGGGTTCGCCCGACGGACTGCTGTTTCCCGCGAGCCCGGTGATCGTCGACGGCTGGATGTACGTCACGAACCTGGCGCTGCCGCTCACCGGGTCGGCGGCGGAGCCGGAGACCGAGGTGACGCGCTGGACGATCGCGCGCATCAAGTTGCCGAAGCGCTGAAGCCGCGTTCCTGACCGAACGTCGAAGGGCCGCCGTCGTGCGGCCCTTCGCGTTTCCAGGCGGGCCGGCGACTTTGCCTGCCGACGTCGTCCGAAGGAGGCCGGCAGAGAACTTGCTTAGTGTCCCTGCATCAGGGGAAGCGGAGCACGGTGTACGGTGCAACATCAGGCGACAACCCGGCGGCACGCAGCGATCGCGACGTTCAACTCGTTGATTGAACGCGTGACCGCCTCGCCGACAGCAGCCGGTGTCCACCACAACCTGACGATGACGTCAGCGACGCTGCGGGCGTGCATGACGGTCTGCGGTATCGGCCGCGGAGCATTGCGATGACCTTCCATCGCCTGCAGACGCGCATCCTCGCGCTGTTCGTGCTGCTGATGGTCGTCGTGCAGCTCGGCGGCTTCGTGCTGATCAACACGGTGGGCGTGTCCGCCGCGCGCAAGACGATCGGCGACGAGCTCGCACGCGGCGCGCGCGTGTTCGACCGGCTGCGCGAGCAGGACAGCGAGCGCCTGGTGCAGAGCGCGCGCCTCTTGTCGTCGGACTTCGCGTTCCGTGAAGCGGTCGCGGCCGGGGGCGGCGAGAAGATCGCCTCGATGATGTGGAACCACGGCATGCGCGTCGACGCCGACATCATGATGCTCGTGGGCCTCGACGGCCGCGTGATCGCCGACATCGACGGCGAGACGCGCGGCAAGCCGTTCCCGTATCCGCGCATCTTCGCCGACGCCGTCAAGGCGCAGCGCGCGAGCGTGATCACGATCGTGCGCGGGCGCCTGCACGAGATCGTCATCGTGCCGGTGCTCGCGCCGGTGCCGATCGCGTGGGTCGCCGTCGGCTTCAACCTCGACGACAACGCCGTGAAGGACCTGAGCCGCCTGACCGGGCTCGACATCTCGTTCGTCAGCCGCCACGGCGACGACACCTGGCGCCTGCAGGCGAGCACGCTCGCGGCGCCGGACCGCAAGTCCCTGCTGCAGGACGTTGCGGAAAACCGTTTTGCGGTGGCCGACGACGAGGGCATCGTCGAATCGACGAGCGGCGCGGTCACGCGCGTGCTCGCGCTCTCGGTCGCCGGCGACGACCAGGTCGTCGCCGTGCTGCAGCAGCCGATCGACGCCGCGCTGGAGCCGTTCCGCCGGTTGCAGCGCCAGCTCGCGATCGTGTCGCTCACCGCGGTCGCCGTCTCGATCCTCGCCAGCCTGCTGATCGCACGCGGCATCGCGCGGCCGATGGGCGAGCTCGCGAACGTCGCCCGCCGCATCGCGGGCGGCGACTACTCGACGCTCCCGGCGGTTTCGCGCAACGACGAGATCGGCGACCTCGCGAAGGCGTTCCGGGCGATGCAGAACGGCATCGCGTCGCGCGAGACACGCATCATGGATCTCGCCTATCGCGACACGCTGACCGGCCTGCCGAACCGCGCCAAGTTCAACGACCGTCTCGAAGCCGCGCTCGCGACGTCCGCGGCGTCCAACGCGCCGGTCGGCGTCCTGCTGATGGACCTCGACAACTTCAAGTACGTCAACGACACGCTCGGTCACTCGATCGGCGATCTGCTGCTGCGCGAAGTCGCGGCGCGGCTGCGCGCGGTGGTGCGCAACGAAGGCGCGGTCGTGTCGCGGCTCGGCGGCGACGAGTTTGCCGTGCTGCTGCCGGGGTGCCCGGCGGGAGACGCGCGCCAGGTCGCGCGCGCGATCCTCCTCGCGCTGGAAGTGCCGATGAATTTCGAGGGCCACGACGTCGACGTGCGCGCGAGCATCGGCGTCGCCGCCTACCCTGACCACGGCCTCGAGCGCTCGACGCTGATGCGCCACGCCGACGTCGCGATGTACGCGGCGAAGCGCAACAACGTGGGCTCGCTGATCTGGCACGAGCGCTACGAGGAGCACAGCCACGAGCGGCTGTCGCTGATCACCGACCTGCGCAAGGCGATCGACAACGACGAGCTGCTGCTCATGTACCAGCCGAAGGTGTCGCTCGCGCGCAACGGCGAGCACTACGTCGAGGCGCTGGTGCGGTGGCAGCATCCGTCGCGCGGCATGGTGCCGCCGATGGAGTTCATCCCCTTTGCCGAGCAGACGGGCTCGATCCGCGCCGTCACGCACTGGGTCGTCGGACACGCGGTGGCGCAATGCGCGACGTGGCGCCGCGCGGGCCTGCCGATGAACGTGTCGATCAACATCTCGGCGCGCGACCTGATGGACGCCGAACTGCCGGTGCGGTTCGCGTCGATGCTCGAGCAGTACGACTGCCGCCCGCAATGGATCGCGCTCGAGATCACGGAAAGCGCGATTCTCGACGACGCGGGTCACGCGGTGGAGAACCTGCAGCTGCTGCACTCGCTCGGATGCCGCCTTGCCATCGACGACTTCGGCACCGGTTATTCGTCGCTCGCCTACCTGCGGCGGCTGCCGCTCAACGAGCTGAAGATCGACAAGTCGTTCGTGCAGCGGATGGCGCGCGACGCGAGCGACGCGGTGATCGTGCGCTCGACGATCGAGCTCGCGCACAACATGGGCCTCCACGTCGTCGCCGAAGGCGTCGAGGACGAGGCCACGCTCGAGCGCCTGCGCGCGATGGGCTGCGACCTCGTGCAGGGGTACTTCCTGAGCCGGCCGCTGACCGCCCCGGACGTCGCGCAATGGCTCACCGCGTCGCCGCGCGCGCGCCTCGCGGCGGAGCCGCCCGAGCTGCGGCGCGTGGTCTAGCGCTTCCGTACCGGTAGACTTGGCGACATGCCGAACGTCGTCGCCAACGGAATCACCCTCCACTACGAGGTGGCGGGCAGCGGCCCTCCGCTGGTCCTGATCCCTTTCTCGGCGCCGACTGCTCGTGCTACGGGTTCCAGGTGCCCGACTACGCCAAGCACTTCACCTGCTATTCCGTCGACCTGCGCGGCGCCGGCGGCAGCGACAAGCCCGACGCCCCGTATACGACCGAGCTGTTCGCCGACGACATCGCGGCTTTCATGGATGCGGTCGGCCTCGCGAGCGCGCACGTCGCCGGCATGTCGCTCGGGTCCGCGACGGGCGCGTGGCTCGCGGCCAAGTATCCCGCGAAAGTGCGCACGCTGTCGCTGCACTCGACGTGGACGATCGCGGACCGCTACATGCGCGACGTCGTCGAGGGGTGGTGCGTGATGGCGCAGGCTCTCGGGAGCGTCACCGAGACCGTGATCCGCGGCATCCTGGCGTGGAGCTTCACGCCGAAGCTCTACGCCGAGCGGCCGGAGTTCATCGATGTCGTCGCGGCCCTGCTGCGCGGCGGTCGGCAGCAGCCGGTCGCCGCATTCCTGCGCCAGGCGGGCGCGGCCCACGCGCACGACGGCCGGGCGCTGGTCGCACGGATCGTGACGCCGACGCTCGTGACGTTCGGCGCCGAGGATCGCCTGACGTCGACGCGCTTCGCGCCCGCCTTCGATGCGATTCGCGGTCGCGAGCTGGCGATCTTCGACGGCTGCGCGCACGCGCCGATCTCGGAGGATCCGGCGACGTTCAACGCGCGCACGCTCGCGTTCCTGCTGCGCCACGCCGTCGCGGGCGCCTGATAAGCTTCGCGTCCCGCGCTGCCCGAGGTCGCCGTCGTGACCGTTCCGTACCCGCATCTGCTCGCGCCGCTCGACCTCGGCTTCACGACGCTTCCCAACCGCGTGCTGATGGGGTCGATGCACACGGGACTGGAGGAGTCGCCCGACGGCTTCGAGAAGATGGCGGCGTTCTACGCAGCGCGCGCGCGCGGCGGCGTCGGGCTGATCGTCACCGGCGGCGTCGCGCCCAACTTCTTCGGCCGGCTGGAGCCGCGCGCATCGCAGCTCTATTGGCGCTGGCAGGTCGCGCGGCATCGCATCGTCACGCGGGCCGTGCATGCGGCCGGCGGCCGCATCGCGATGCAGATCCTGCACGCGGGGCGCTACGCGTATCACCCGCTGTCGGTGGCGCCGTCGGCGTCGCGCTCGCCGATCACGCCGTTTCGCGCCCGCGCACTGTCGGGGTGGGGCGTGCGGCGCACGATCGCCGCGTACGCGCGCTGCGCGGAGCTCGCGCGGCGCGCGGGCTACGACGGCGTCGAGATCATGGGCTCCGAGGGCTACCTGATCAACCAGTTCATCGCCCCGCAGACGAACCATCGCGACGACGAATGGGGCGGGCCGTTCGAGAGCCGCATCCGCTTCGCCGTCGAGATCGTGCGGCGGACACGCGAGGCGGCCGGCCGCGACTTCATCATCATCTATCGCCTGTCGATGCTGGACCTCGTCGACGGCGGCAGCACGTGGGACGAGGTCGTTGCACTTGCAAAGGCGGTCGAGGCCGCGGGCGCTACGCTCATCAACACGGGCATCGGCTGGCACGAGGCGCGCATCCCGACGATCGCGACGATGGTGCCGCGCGCCGCGTTCGCCTGGGTCACGCGGCGGATGAAAGGTGAGGTGAGGGTGCCGCTGATCACGACGAACCGGATCAACGATCCGGCCGTGGGCGAGGCGGTGCTCGCGCGCGGCGACGCCGACATGGTGTCGATGGCGCGGCCGTTCCTCGCGGATCCCGACTTCGTCGCCAAGTCGGCGCAGGGTCGCGCCGACGAGATCAACACGTGCATCGGCTGCAACCAGGCGTGCCTCGACCACATCTTCGCGCGCCAGATCGCGACGTGCCTCGTGAACCCCTACGCATGCCGCGAGACGGAGCTCCTGGAAACGCCGGCCGCGACGCCGCTGCGCGTGGCGGTCGTCGGCGCCGGTCCGGCCGGTCTGGCGGCGGCGACGACGGCGGCGCAGCGCGGCCATCGCGTGACGCTGTTCGATGCGGCCGCCGAGATCGGTGGCCAGTTCAACCTCGCGCGTCGCATCCCGGGCAAGGAGGAGTTCGCCGAGACGCTGCGCTACTTCCGCACGCGCCTCGCCCGGCTTGGCGTCGACGTGCGCCTCAACGTTCTCGCCACGGCCGACGACGTGCGCGGCTTCGACCGCGTGGTGCTGGCGACGGGCATCGTGCCGCGCGTCCCGCCGATCGCCGGCATCGATCATCCGAAGGTGGCGAGCTACGTCGACGTCGTGCGCGGCACGCGTCGCGTCGGCGCGTCGGCGGCGATCGTGGGCGCCGGCGGCATCGGCTTCGACGTCGCGGAGTTCCTGAGCGCAGGCGCGGCGCCGGACGGCCACGCCAGCGACGGGCGCGCCGACGATGCGGCGATTGCCGCGTTTCGTGAAGAGTGGGGCATTGACGCCGGCTACGCAAAGCGGGGCGGACTGATGCCGGTCCACGACGATGCGCCGGCGCGGCGCCTGTGGCTGCTGCAGCGCAAGGAGACGAAGGTCGGCGCCGGCCTCGCCAAGACGACGGGCTGGATCCGGCGCACGCTGCTCAAGAAGCGCGGCGTGACGATGCTCGCGGGCGTAACCTACGATCGCGTGGACGATGCCGGGCTGCACATCACCGTCGACGGATCGCGTCAGGTGCTCGACGTCGACACCGTCGTGATCTGCGCGGGGCAGGAGCCGCGCCGCGACCTCGTTCCGGAGCTCGCCAACCTCGGCGTCGCGGCGACGCTGATCGGCGGCGCCGACGTCGCGGTGGAGCTGGACGCGAAGCGTGCGATCGATCAGGGAACGCGCGTCGCGTTGTCGCTTTGAGCGAGCCCGACGATCCATCGACGGGAGGTCGCGTGGCGGCGCGACGAGAAGCAGGCCACAAGGCGGCCGCGCCGACGCGTGACTGCGCGTGGCGCACGCCTGCGGCGGTGCTGAAGCGCCTCGAGGCGGGCAACGCGCGCTACGCGGCGAACCAGCCGAACGAGAAGGACTTCAGCGCCGGCCGCGCCGCGCGCGCGACCGCGCAGTCTCCGGTGGCCGCGATCCTGAGCTGCGCCGATTCGCGCGTCGTTCCCGATCTCGTCTTCGACCAGGAGCCCGGCGACCTCTTCGTCTGCCGCGTTGCCGGCAACATCCTCACCCCGGATCTGCTGGCGAGCATCGAGTACGGCGTCGAGTTCCTGGGCGCGGTGCTGATCGTCGTGCTCGGCCACTCGTCCTGCGGGGCGGTCGACGCCGCGATCAAGGTGATGAGGAACGACGCCAGGCTGCCCGGCCACCTGCCCGAGCTGATCCGCGCGATCAAGCCCGCGGTGGTGATCGCGGAGAAGACCTCGTCGGGCGTGCTGCTCGACAACGCGATCGTCGAGAACGTGAAGCGCCAGGTCGCGGCGCTGAAGCGCGCCATGCCCGTCATCGCGCGCGACTACACGTCGAAGAAGATCGACATCGTGGGCGGGGTCTACGACATCGCCACCGGCAAGGTGACGATGGTCTGACGGGGGACGCGCTTCAAGCCATTTCGCGGCGTCGACGCCGCGGCGCGGGCCAGATCCTCGCGCACTCACTGCTCGAGCCGCGCACGCGTGGCGTCGTCCGGCGCGCGCAACGGCGCGGACGGATGGTACGTGGCGATGATGCGCGCGCCGCTCGCGTGGCGAAGCTCGCGTCAGCGCGCGTGGCCGCGCGCCGTGAGTGAGCCGTTGCTATCGTCTCAGCGCGCGAAGGACGCGCCGCGAGTTCCGGAGGCTCAACGGGTGCGGCGTCCGACCCACTGCGCCGCCGCCTCCGGGCTGCTGAACTCCTCGACGGCGCGCGCCTCGACGTCGTCGAAGCGCTCGCGCGCCATCCGCGCCAGCGCGCGTCCCGGGCCGAGCTCGAGCATCACCCGGCAACCGAGCTCGTGCAGCGTGTCGAGGCACTTGCCCCATTCGACCGTCTGCGCGACCTGTCGCGGAAGGGTGTCGAGCGCCCGCGCCCGCGTAGTGACTGTGTCGGCATCGACACCCGCGATCACCGGGATGCGCGGCGAGGCGAGCCCCGATGCGTCGAGCGCGGCGCGAAACGGCGCGACGGCCGCCGCGAGCAGCGGGGTGTGCGAGGCGACCCCGACACGCAGGCACGTGACGCGTGCGCTGCGGGCGGCCGCGCGCGACTCGACGGCGGCGACGGCCTCCGTCGTGCCGCCCACCACGTACGCGTCGTCGGCGATGGCGATGGCGACGTACGCGTCGACGCCCTCACACAGCGCGGCCACGTCGCGTCGCGGCAGCCCGCGCAGCGCGATCAGGCCGCCGGGCCGCGACGCCGCGGCGGCGTCCATCGCCAGCGCACGGTCGCGGGCCAGCGTGGCGAGCGTCGCCGCATCGACGGCGTCAGCGGTGCCGTAGCAGGCCAGCTCACCGACGCTGTAGCCGGCGAAGGCGCGCGGCACGGGCACCGCGTCGCGCAGCGCCCGCCATTGCGCGAGCTGCGCCACGCATACGAGCGGCTGCGCCAGCGCGTTGTCGAACATCCGGTCCGAGCGCAGCGCGTCCCGAAGGTCGGC
>Ga0157378_10002212_pt1 | contig 17253 bp, 15 predicted proteins | sample M65metaG_FD_115309 | JGI IMG/M metagenome (GOLD analysis project Ga0157378, IMG submission 115309) | Miscanthus rhizosphere microbial communities from Kellogg Biological Station, Michigan, USA - M6-5 metaG | ecosystem: Host-associated > Plants > Roots > Rhizosphere > Soil | place: USA: Michigan...
CGCACCGAACCGCGACCGCAGGGAGCGGACTACCCGGGAGTGGGAAAGGTTTTGGAAATGTGATCGTGCCAGGTGAGGTTCTCTTCGTCGACCAAAGCCCACACCAGCCCCAAGCCCGCGGAAGCCATGCTGAGCACCGACGCCGCGAGGCGAATGGTGCGTTGCTCGCGCGGCGGACGGCGCCCGTCAAAATCCACCAGTCGCAGCCCCGCGAAGCGCATTCCCGGAGAATCGCCGTCTCCCAAGCACCACAGCAGACGATACAAGAACACCACGGCGCCAATCACGCCCGCGAACAGGAGCATGGAGGGCTTGGTGAACACCAGGCGTCCGCCCGACAAATAAAAAATCGCTAGAAAAAGTCCCAACGCAATCGCGATCATGCTCGCGTCCGCCGCCACCGCCATCAAGCGATGCACCGGCAACGCCACCGGAGCGTCGCAATAAATCACCGCTTCTACTTCCGTCCCCAGCGGACGATCCGCCGCCGCGTGCGCCAGAAAATCCAGCGATTGTTGAAAGTCCCCTGATCGCCTTGCCGGCCGCTGCGTACCCGCGACCCGCGGTTTGCGTTCCACGCCCTGCTGCGGTCGCGGCGTCAGTGTCGGAATCGGCACCACTTTCATGCCGTTCGACGGTTCGCGGAAAAGAGAAGGCTGCGTTCCTTCGAGCGCCGGAGCAGCAGCCGCCGCCGCGCCCGCATGTTCCTGCACCGGACGCCCGCCCGGCAACGTCTCGAATGCCGGTGCCGTCGCTTCCATCAGCGGATACATATCGGCCGCGGGCCGCGCAGCCGGCGCATGCATGCGCCTTCCGCAACGGACACAGCGCCGTTCGTCTTCCTCGTTCCAAGCCCGGCAATGGACACACTGCATAAGGTATTTACTCTATCGGCTGCTACAATGGACTTTCTTACGGTGCCCAGTTGAGCCCTCGTCCCCAGCCGTTGTGTACTAGTACAATAAACTTTAGTACCATACTTCACTACATTTGTCACGCATTTTGTTTTATTGCCGCTTTTCCTGTCTTGCACTTAGCGGCGCAGACCTATCGCCCTCCCTTACCCGCTCCCATCCAGCAGGATTCCCCCAGTACCAACCCTGATCTCAAGGTTCGCGCGCTTCGGCCGGGCGCACCCGACGCCGAGCACGTTCATGTCGAGTCCGTCACGCAGGATGCCGAAGGCCCCATCCGCCACCTGCGCGGCGCTGTACGCCTGGAAACCTCCGACATGCTGCTGCGCGCCGACGAGCTGGATTACAACACCGAAACCGGCGACGCCGAAGCTCGCGGCCACGTCCACTTCGAACACTTCGTGCGCGGCGAGAAACTGGACTGCGAGCGCGCCGAATACAACGTCGATACTGAAACCGGGAAATTCTACGATGTCAGCGGCACCGCCAACGCCCGCATCCAGGCCCGCCGCGGTCTTTTAGTGACACAAAATCCTTTTTATTTTCAAGGGAAATGGGCCGAACGTTTAGAGGATCACTATATCCTCCACGACGGCTTCCTCACGGACTGTGTTTTGCCCGGCGCTTGGTGGCGTCTCAAAGGCCCCACCTTTGAAATTGTTCCCGGCGAACATGCCATCTCCCGCAGTTCCTGGTTCTACCTCAAGGGCATGCCGCTCGTATACTTCCCCTATTTCTATAAGTCCCTTAAAAAAGAACCACGTCGCAGTGGATTCTTAATCCCTAACTTTGGCAACAGCTCGTCTCGCGGACGCGTCGTCGGAGCGGGCTATTTCTGGGCTATCAACCGCAGTTACGACCTCACGTACCGGGTGCGCTATTTCTCGCTGGCCGGCTTCGCGCATCACGTCGAAATTGAAGGCGACCCCAACCAAAGAACTACTTTCGATGCCATTACTGACGTCTTGAAGGACCGCCGCCAGATCCTCCCCTCGCCCAGCGGGGAGCAGGTTCTCGCCCACTTCAAATCCGACCTGGGCGACGGGTGGCTAGCGCGCGGCGAACTGGATTATATTTCCTCCTTCGGATTCCGCCAGCAATACACCGAGTCTTTCAACGAGGCGGTCTTCTCGGAAACCCATTCCGTGGGCTTCCTCACCAAGCACTGGTCCGATTTCGGCGTGAATCTAGTGGCCCAACGCAACGTCAATTTTCAAAGCACGATACCCAAAGACGAAGTCGACGTCCGCAAGCTGCCCGAGATCGATTTCACCCAGCACGAGCGCCAGTTCGACGTGAAGGGCTTCCCCTTCTGGTTCTCCTTCGATTCCAGCGCCGGCCTCATGAGCCGCAGCCAGCCCCTGTACCAGACGCGCCAATTCGTCGATCGTTTCGACTTTGCCCCGCGTGTCACCACCACGCTGCATCTTCCTGGCGGTTTTAAACTGGTCCCCAGCGTCGGCATCCGCGAAACATCCTACGGATCCAGTTTCGTCTCCACCGGAGTAGTAGTCGGCGAAAATGTGCTGCGAAATTCGCGTGACGCCAACGTGGCGTTAATTCTGCCGTCGTTCGAACGCGTCTTTAAATCGCCATCCTGGCTGGGCGACAAGGTGAAGCACGTGATCGAGCCCCGCGTGACCTATCAATACACCACCGGCATCGACAACTTTCAGCGGCTGATCCACTTCGACGAATCCGACGTGCTCACCAACACTAATCAGATCGAGTTTTCGCTTGCCAACCGTTTGCTCGCCAAAGACAAGAACGGAGTGGTCAGCGATCTCCTGACCTGGCAGGTCTGGTACGACCGTTATTTCGACCCGACCTTCGGCGGCGCCATTGTCCCCGGCCAGCGCAACGTGTTCACCGATTCTCTTAACCTCACGGGCTACGCGTTCCTCAACGGCGTGCGCCGCTCCTCGCCGATCGTGAGCGCACTGCGCGTGCAGAGCAAGGTGGGTCTAGAGTGGCGCGCCGACTACGATCCTTTGGTCCACCGCCTGGTCAATAGCAACGTGTCCGTCGACGGCCGCATCAAGCTGTACCATGTCTCGGTGGGCCATACGTTGCTGAAGACAGATCCGGTGTTAGCTCCGAACGCCAACCAGCTTCGCGGCGTGGTGTCCTACGGCTCGGAAACCCGCCGCGGCTTCAGCTTCGGCTTCAGCGCCTATTACGATTACGTGAAGGGCGTGATGGATTATTCGCAGACTGAGGTGACCTACAACACCGATTGCTGCGGCCTGAGCGTACAATACGGCCGCTTCAACCTAGGCACCCGCGACGAAACCCAATTCCACGTGTCGTTCGCTATTTCGAACATCGGAAGCTTCGGCACGCTGCAGCGCCAGCAGCGCATATTCTAGAGAGATGCCGTCGCCTTACATAGAAAACGCCACCGCGCTCTTCCACTACTACAAACAGCTAGCCGAAGCCGCCATAGCCCAAGTCCCCGACGCGCAGCTAACTGCGGTGCTCGACCCACGCATGAATTCAATTGCGGTGATGGTGAAACACCTCTCCGGCAACATGCTCTCCCGCTGGACCGATTTCCTAACCACTGACGGCGAAAAACCCTTCCGCGACAAAGCCGCCGAATTCCAGAACTCCCCTATCACCCGCCAAGCTTTACTAGACCAATGGGAAGCCGCCTGGACCTGCGCCTTCACGTCTCTTGCGACTCTCTCCGACGCCGACCTGACACGCACCATAACCATCCGCGCCGAACCGATGTCCGTGCTGCAAGCCATCAACCGCCAGCTAACCCACTGCTCCTATCACGTAGGCCAAATCGCCTTCATGGCTAAGCATCTGACGTCCGATCACTGGAAACCGCTCAAAGTCTCGCGCGGATAGTAGCTGCCGGCAACCCGGTGCCGTGATTCAAGACCGGGTTTTGTACAATAGCGTTATGGCAAGAGCCAAGATGCCGGGCGAAGCTCTAGCGTTTTTCGTCAAAGCAGGACGCAAAGGCGGCAAGATTGGTGGTAAGGCGAGGGTCGCAAATATGACGCCGGAACAACTCAGCGAAGCCAATCGCAAAGCGGTTCAGACACGCTGGGCGAAGGCGAAATCGGGAAAATCTTTAGGGGCCAGCAGACCAAATCGGAATAGAGTAAACATGAATGCGGTGGTGCGATTTCACAAACAGGCGGAACTTTTGCGGGAATCAAGCGGGTCCACCAACATCGAAAAGACGCTTCTAAAGGCGTTGAAGGTACTTAAACTCTTCAACATTCCCCATTACGTCTGTGGGGGATTCGCTGTGCAGGAGCATGGCTACCCCCGCTTCACGCTAGACGCCGACATCATCGTGCCCGATGTTGATTTCGCGCGTGGAAAATTATTCATGAATGGGTTCAAGGAAAACCCCGGCTCCAAAATGACGATCATCGACCGGGAGACGAAAGTAGAAATTGATCTCCTGCCGGGCGGAGGCAAGCTCGACCCAGGCCCACTGACTCTTCCCATGCCAACGCAGGTTTCGGACCAACCGCAAGTCCTCACGCTGGAACGCCTCATCTCTTCCAAATTGTCCACTTACATCGGCCGGGGAATTGTGCGGGCGCAAGACTATGCTGATGTCGTGAAGCTGATCCAGGTCAATCGTCTATCACGGGACTTTGGCGTCGAGGATAAGGTAAGAGATCTGTACCGCAAGATTTGGGACGAACTTCACCCTAAGAAGTCCTAGCCCACTACTTTGAATTCCCAGCTTGCCGAAGAAGCCTTCCAACGGCAACTGCGAGCAAGGAATATTTGCCTAGATTCGTGAGCAGTTCTGCCGCGAACCCGAGTCGTTCTTGGGAAAGTGTTCCGCCATGAGAGTCCGTCGCACCGCGAAGGCTGTCACCGACCACTGCTGCGTGCACGATGACGCCCGGCAGCAGCGGGTAATAGAGAAAGGGGATTATCCAAGTGTGGGATGCGAAAGTCAGGCAAACGATCACGAATAGAACTGCGAAGAATAAGCGACGCGGCATTTCGAACCTCACCGCATCTCTACGTTTAAGTCAGACCTCTAGTCGGACTTTGCAGGAGTAGCCGCAGGCTTCGATTCCGTCTTAGTCTCACTCTTGCTCTCACTGCCCTTGTCACTCGCAGACTTCGAATCGCTGCTCTTGCCATCCGAATCCTTAGACTCCGCAGCCTTCGACTCCCCCGGCTTACCATCGCTCGCCGGAGCCGGCTTCGTCCCACCCTTGCCGTAATCGGTGAGGTACCACCCCGTCCCCTTCAACTGAAAGGCCGGCGCGGACAGCAACCGCTCGAGCGCCCCCCCGCATTCCTCATGCTCGGTCAACGGCGGGTCCGAAAACTTCCGCATTACTTCGATCGTCTTGTCACACTTAGAGCAGTGATACTCGTACAACGGCATGGTCGATGTGTATTACTCCGGCAGAACTTTCAAGGCTCGATTCATTAACTCGTCAACGCCCGGCTTCTTGGTCTCGTCCGGCGTCACGTCCGGCAGGCTATCGTCGGCAGCGCCGTCGGCAGCCGCCACTTCCGCTTCCGCCTGCAAGACATTCGGAGTCACACCGTTATCCTGAATCGATTTCCCGTCCGGCGAATAATACTTGGCCACCGAAAGAATCACCGCGCTGCCGTCGTTGAGCGTCACCGCGCGCCGCACTGCCGCATCGCCGTACGTGCGTTCGCCCACAACTTTCGCGCGCTTGGAGTTGAGCAGCGCTCCCGCCGCGATCTCGCCGCCGCCCGCCGTCGAACGGTTGACGATCACCGCGAGCGGCAGCTTGGTCACTGCCTTCGACGATTGCGCCGTGAAATCCTGGCGCGCCGATTTCTGGCCCAGCGTATAAGTAATCAGCCCGCTGTCCTGAAACAGATTTGCCAGCGCGATGCCTTCTTCATCCGGTCCGGTCGAGCAGTGCCGCAGGTCCAGTATCAGCTTCTTCGCGCCCTGCTTTTCGAGCGCCGCGATCTGCGCCGCCACTTCTCTGACGCGGCCCGATATCAGACTCTGCACCTGGATCACGCCCGTTTGCCCGTCCATTTTTCCAGTGACTGCCGGGTAGCTGATCGCCGCCCGCACCACACTGACTTTTTTCGCTTCCGTCTGCTGCACGCGCAGCACGCCGAATTCCACCGCCGTGCCTGGATCGCCCTGCAGCAACTGCTCGGCGAACGCCAGCGGCATGTCGCGCGTAGAAACATTGTTGATGGATTCGATCACGTCGCCAGTGCTGAATCCCGCCTTGGCAGCCGGCGAACCGGGGATGGCATCTTCGACAGCCATGTAGCCGAAGCGCTTGGCCAACACCAACCCGACGTCGGCTTTCTTCGTGTCCTTAGTTTTCAGATATTGCTTATACTGATCCGCGTTCAAGTAACTGGCGTGCGGATCGAGCGATTCCAGCATGCCATTGATCGCGCCGACGGTCACCGCCTTCATGTCCGGCTCTTCCACGTAATCGGCCTTGATGCGCGACAACACTTCGCTATAGACGCCCAAGTTGGTGTAGGGTGAATCCGGCGAGGCGCTTCTGCCGACCGCTCCAAATAACAGCAGCGCGACGATAGCCGAAGAAAAAGCCACAACTATGAATTGCAAGCGGCGAGGCATAAGATAAGTGGACCGCCTTTCTACCTACCAGCATACCAGACCACGTATTATGGTCATTCGTATGGAGATTTACCTGCTTCGCCACGGCATCGCCGAAGACCGCTCCGCCACCGGCCGCGACGCCGACCGCCGCCTCACAGACGAAGGCCGCGCCAAACTCCGCCGCGTCCTCGAACGCGCCCACCAGGCCGGCGTAAACCCCTCGCTGATTCTATCGAGTCCCTTGCGCCGAGCGTTAGAAACCGCCGAGATCGCCGCCCATGAGCTAGGCTACGAAGGAAAAATCGTGCGCATCCCGGCGCTAACCCCCGACTCGTCTCCGCAGCAAGTCTGGGAAGCCATCCGCGAACACCGCAGCGAATCCGCCATCCTGCTAGCCGGCCACGAGCCCCTGTTTTCATCCACCGTAGCCTACCTTCTAGGTTCGACTCGCGAAATGGTCCACTTCCGCAAAGGCGCGCTAGTCCGCATCGATGTCGAAGGCACCGGTCCAACACCCGCCGGCGTTCTGGAGTGGTTGTTGACCGCCAAGCTTGCCTGACACAACCGATTCCCAATCCCCATCCCACCGCGATTCAATCACATCCCACTTTGCCTTTGGTGCCACCCGCACCACCCTCATTCATACTGAACTCGCAGTACAAGCCTGCGCAGGCTAATCGTCAGTAGTTAGGTGGAATCCGCGCCCGTCGCAAGACGGGCTAGCCGCCCAGGGAACATTGTGAAGAGGGCGGGACAGGATAAGAATCGCGATTCTTTTGGAGATACAAACGTCGTGAAAACGGCGCCAGGTTCCAGCAGAGGAAATAGGAGAGAGCAATTAGCGGTTGACTCAAAACTTTTCAAAGACCGCTAGCCGTCTATTTCTGAAACACCCCGGGGGTCTACTTTCGAAAGTAGGCTCCCGCGAGACGATTTTTTGCAGCTATCTGCGTCTATCGGTTCCCATCTGCGAGCCAATTTCCTTCAGCCGAAGTGTGCCCAAACCCCCGCATGATAATCTGAGGTTTCCATGCCGGAAACCAAACAGCCCGCCGGACCCGCCTTCGCGCGTCTCGTTGAAATCATGGCGCGCCTCCGTGCCCCCGGCGGCTGCCCCTGGGATCGCGAACAGAATTTCCAAACCATCAAGCCGTATCTGCTGGAAGAAACCTATGAAGTGCTGGACGCGATCGACGCCCGAGACTGGGAAGGCCTAGCCGACGAGCTCGGCGATCTGCTGCTGCAAGCCGTGTTCTTTGCGCAAATGGCCTCCGAAGAAGGCCATTTCGATATCGCCGATTCGCTGCTGGCAATTAACAGCAAATTGGTGCGCCGCCATCCTCATGTGTTCGCCGATGGCGATGCGAAAACCTCTGACGACGTGCTGCGCCGCTGGGATGAAATCAAGGCGGTCGAAAAGGAAAGCAAAGGCCTGCCACGTCCGCAAGGCCTGCTGGCGGGCGTCCCGCGCTCGTTGCCGGCCTTGGTTGAAGCCCAGAAAATCGCCGCGAAAGCCGCCGGAGCCGGCTTCGATTGGGAAAACGTCGAGCAGGTTTTCGACAAGCTGAAAGAAGAACTCGCCGAGATCGACGCCGCGCGCGCCAGCGGCAACCCCGCGAAAATCGAGGACGAAATCGGAGACCTGCTTTTCGTAGTGGTCAACATCGCGCGCTTCCTGAATGTCGACCCCGAACAAGCCCTCCGCAAAACCAATTCCAAATTTCGCCGCCGCTTCGGTCACGTCGAAGAAGGCTTGGCAGCCGATGGCAAAACGCCTCAGCAAGCCACCATCGATGAAATGGAAGCGCTCTGGCAAGCCGCCAAACTGAACGAAATATGATGACCGTCCGCGCGCTCGCCGGCCGCCACGAGTTCGCCGACGCCGTCAATCTCCAACGCATGATCTGGGGCTGGGAAGAACTGGATATTCTTCCCGTGCGCTTCTTCGTGGTCGCCAGTGACATCGGCGGACAAGTGCTCGGCGCCTTTGACGATAACTTCCTGTGCGGCTTCTGCGTCGCGATCCCGGGTGTGCGCGACAGCCAGCAACGCGCGTACTTGCACAGCCACATGCTCGGCGTGTTGCCGGAGTATCGCGATTCCGGCGCCGGCCGCATGCTGAAGCTGGCCCAACGCGAAGACGCTGTCGCCCGCGGCTTTGAGCTCATCGAGTGGACCTTCGATCCGCTCGAAATCAAAAACGCCTACTTCAATATTGAAAAACTCGGGGCCATCATCCGCCGCTATCTGCCGAATCATTACGGCATCACGACGAGCCGCCTGCAAGGCGGATTGCCAACCGACCGCTGCGTCGCCGAATGGCATCTCAACCGCCCGCGCCAGGAATCGGTGACGCTCGCGCGCATTCCCGTGCCAACCGGCCTTGACCGCCTCCGCCGCACCGATCCCGCGGAAGTGATCGAGATTCAGCAGCGCGTCGCCCGGCTCTTTCAACAAAATTTGGAAGCCGGCCTCGCCGTCACCGGCTTCGAACGCTCCGCCGAGTTCGGCACCTATCTCTTTTCATCATGGCCTTCCGACTAGACCGCATCGTCCTTCGCCAGATTCGCATGCCGCTGGTGCATTTCTTCGAAACCAGCTTCAGCCGCACCTACGAGCGCGCCATCGTTCTGGTGGAAGTGATTTCCGGCGGCCTTTCCGGATGGGGCGAAGTCACGGCCGGCGAAAACCCCTTCTACAACGAAGAGTGGACCGCATCCATCTGGCCGCTGCTCCGTGATTATGTGGCGCCGCGCGTCCTCAACCACAACTTCGAAAGGGCCGCCGAAGTGTACGACCGGACCTCGCATATCCGCGGCCACTTCATGGCGCGCGGCGGGCTCGAAGCCGCCGTCTGGGATTTCGAAGCTCGCCGCGCCGGCGTGGCGCTGGCGCAACACATCGGCGGAGGCGCGTGCACCCAAATCCCCTGCGGCGTGTCGATCGGAATTCAGGATGGCGTTCCGCAACTGATCGATAAAATCCAGACCGAGCTCGACGCCGGCTATCAGCGCATCAAAATCAAGATCAAGCCCGGCTGGGATCTCGAAGTGGTCCGCCAAGTCCGCACGAAATTCCCCAACATCCTGCTGATGGCCGACGCGAATTCGGCCTATTCGCTAGCCGATGCCGATCACCTCAAGCAGCTTGACGAGTTCAACCTCATGATGATCGAGCAGCCGCTCGCCCACGACGATATTCTCGATCACGCCATCCTGCAAGCGCAGATTCAAACGCCGATTTGTCTCGACGAATGCATCCGCACGCCGCATCACGCCGAACAAGCCATCGCGCTCCAGGCCTGCCGTATCCTGAATATCAAGCTGGGCCGCGTCGGCGGCTTCCACGCCGCCAAACAAGTGCACGATTTCGCGCAGGCCCACGGCATTCCGGTTTGGTGCGGAGGCATGCTCGAATCGGGCATCGGCCGCGCGCATAACATCGCGCTGTCGACTCTCCCCGGCTTCACGCTGCCCGGCGACGTCTCCGCCAGCAAGCGTTATTGGAAGCGCGACATCATTCAACCCCCAGTTGAAGTTTCGCCCCAAGGAGCCATCACCGTTCCCACCGCCCCCGGCTTCGGCTACGATCTGGATCTCGATTACCTTAAGAGCATTACCGTTCGGGAGGAAATCATCTCTTGAAGTCCGGCGGCTTCCTGTCGCTGCTGCGCTCCAATCGTAACTATCGCTTCGCCTGGACCGGACAAGTGGTCAGCGAAGCCGGCGATAACTTCAACAACATTGCCGTCTTCAGTCTGGCGCTGGCCAACACCGGTTCGGGATTCGTGGTCGCGGCGATTCTTCTGTCGCGCGCCATTTCTATGCTCCCCGCGGGGCCCATCGCCGGCGTACTGCTCGACCGCATGGATCGTCGCCGCATCATGATCCTGAGCGATCTGGTGCGCGCCGCCGTGGCGCTGGCCTTCATCTTCGCGATCCCGCGCGGACGCACTTGGCTGTTGTATTTGCTGAGCGGCCTGTTGATGTTCGCGTCGCCGTTTTTCACCAGCGGCCGCGCCGCGATCCTGCCTTCGATCGCCACGCGCGACGAATTGCATACCGCGAATTCGCTGACGCAACTGACGCAGTGGACCGCGCTCGCCATCGGCTCTTTCCTGGGAGGCGTCGCCGTTATCGGCGGTTATCACCTGGCCTTCGCGTTCAATGCTTTCTCGTTCCTGTTCTCGGCCGCATGCATCTGGCAGCTTCGCGTCCCCGGAGGTTTCCGAGCCGCCCGCGAATCGCTCACCGAAGACCGCATCGTCCGCCCCTGGCGCGAATACGTCGAGGGCCTGCGCTACTTGCGCGCGACCCCGCTCATCTTCGGCATAGGCTTGATCAACGTCGGCTGGGCTAGCGGCGGCGGCGCTGGACAAATTCTGCTTAGCTTGTTCGGCGATGTTGTGTTTCGCCGCGGCTCTGTCGGCATCGGAGCCATTTGGGGTTCGGCCGGCGTCGGCCTCATCATCGGATCCATCATTGCGCACCGCCTCTTTCCACGGCTCAGTTTTAAGGCCTACAAAATCACCGTTTCCGTCTGCTACATCGTCCACGGCTTATTCTATTTGCTGTTCAGTCTGTCGCCGTCCTTCGCCGCCGCTATCTTCTTTATAGGGGCGTCACGAGTCGCTGTCGGCGTCAGCTCGGTCTGCAATTCCTCGCAACTGCTGCGCCACGTCGCCCACGAATACCGCGGACGCGTGGTCTCCACCGTCGAAACCTGGACCTGGATGACCATGATGGTTTCGATGAGCGTTGCAGGTTACGCGTCCGATCACGTGAGCCCGCGCGTCATCGGAACGGTAGCCGCTTTCTTCAGCATGTCGACAGCGTTCTGGTGGGGCTGGGCCAACTACGCCGGGAAGTTGCCCGAGCCGGCGTTGGCCGGAGGCGCTCCCGATGAAGTGGAAGTCCACGGCGACCCCGCCGCGTAGCTATTTTAGTAAAGCGATCTTTTCGGTGAGTTCGAGTTCCCGCGCGAGATCCAGGGCCGTCTTCCCGTTCTTATCGCGCACGGTTTTATCGGCGCCCGCCGCGATCAAAACGCGCGTGACCTCTGGGTCGAGCGTCACCATCAGCGCCGTCTGTCCTTCGATATTGCGCCGATTGAGGCTCGCTCCCGCCAGGATCAAAGCCTTAGCGGTAGCGGCATCCGGAACCTCGTGCAGCGGGGTATTGGCGTAGATATTGTCCTGCGCGTCCACATCCGCTCCGGCTTGTATAAGCAAGCGCGCCACCTCTGCCGGATTTTCACCGGGCCGGCCGACGGCGCTCTGCCCCAGCGCGTTGAGCGCCGTGCGCCCCGCCGAATCGCGCTGATTGACGTCGGGACGATGCTTGAGCAGTTCCTCCATCACGCGCGGATAGGCGGCCGCCGCCGCAGCCTGCAGCGCCGAAAAGTTCTTGGGAAGATTCGGGTTGGCGCCGGCTTCGAGCAGGGTACGGACCTTGACGACATCGCCGAGCTCGGCTGCACGCACGAGTTCGGTTTCGAGCGCTGTCTGCGCAGAGGCCGACATCGCCATCGCTGCCATCAACACCACCCGCGTCACGAACGCAGCTTACCACCTTCATAATGAAGAAATGGATTCTCTCGAGGGACGCGTGATTCTAGTCACTGGCAGCGCCAAACGCATCGGGCGCGGGATCGCATTGCGGCTGGCCCAATCCGGCGCGCGCGTGGCGATTCACTACAGCGGTTCCGCCGACGCCGCGCGTGCGACCGCTGCTGAATGCGGCAACGCTCCCCTATTTCAGGCAAACCTGGAACGCGTTACGGAAATCGAGCGCCTGTTCACTGAAGTGGAACAACACTTCGGACGCATTGACGGTTTGGTCAACAACGCCGCGCGCTTCACGCGCATCGATCCGCTGAAAATTACGGAGGCGGATTGGGACTCGATCCACGATGTGAACCTGAAGGCTACCTTCTTCTGCTGCCAGCAAGCCGCGCGGCGCATGCTCGCGGGCGACGGCGGCCGCATCGTGAATATTAGTTCGCTCGGCGGCCTGCGCCCTTGGGGGGACCACGCGCATTACTGCGCTTCGAAGGCCGGCGTGATCATGCTGACGCGAGCGCTCGCGAAAGCCTTTGCGCCGAAGGTGACCGTGAATTCAGTCGCGCCCGGCGTGATCCCATTCGGCGAACACGACGAGCGCATTGAACGTCTGATCTGCAAGACTCCCGCACAGCGCGCCGGCACGGCGGAGGAAATCGCCGACGCCGTCATCTATTTTCTGAGCGCGACCAACTTCATCACGGGCCAAGTGCTGGCGGTCGATGGCGGCTTGAGCCAGAAGTAATTATTGGCCCGCGTCGTGCTTATGAAGTATTATGCACGAATTACATCAAAAAGCCGCCGAACAGCATGAATTAGCGGCCAGAGCGCATCGCACTGCCGCTGAGCACAATGAAAAAGGTGACAACCCGACGGCAAACTGGCATGACGAACGTGCACTCGAACACTCGGATCGTGCTTACCAGCTTGCTAAGCAAGCCCATACGAAGTCTGGAAAGATCGAGACGCTTTAATATGTCGACGCGCTATAACAACGGATCGCATTACGAAAACCACCAGCGCGCCGCGGAACTGCACGATGGCGCCGCACACGCCCATCGCAGTGCCGCCGAGCAGCGCGGGAAGCAAGATCATCTGACCGGACAAGAGCGATCGCGGCAGGCCCTCGAGCACTCGCGGAACGCTTATGAGCGCTCGACGCAAATTCGTCAAGCGGAATCGACTGAGCCGGCTCCTCCGCCAGCCGAGGACTAAGGCGGGTCGGTGACCGCCCTTGGGCAGTTGACCAAATATCGTTACGGAACGGTACCTACTCCGCGGCGATTCGCCTCAAAACGAGGGCAAAAGTGGTGCAACTCGTGCATTTAAACAGGTCATGCGCGAGCCAACTGACGATTTCGCCAATTACGATGTGGTTACGGAAGTCCGGCGCGAAGCGGCCCTGTTAAAGACCGGGGCGTTGCAAAACGCGATCTTCAATAGCGCCAACTTTTCCAGCATTGCCACCGACGAAAAGGGCGTGATCCAGTTATTCAACGTAGGCGCTGAGCGCATGTTGGGCTACATGGCGAGCGAGGTAGTGGACAAAATCACTCCCGCCGACATCTCCGATCCACAGGAAGTGATCGCGCGCGCCAAGGCTTTGAGCCTGGAGTTGGCGACTCCCATCACACCGGGATTCGAGGCGCTGGTCTTTAAAGCCTCGCGCGGCATCGAAGACATTTACGAGCTCACTTACATCCGCAAAGACGGCAGCCGTTTCCCGGCAGTAGTGTCGGTTACGGCACTACGCGACGACCGCGGAGGAATCATCGGCTACCTGTTGATTGGCACCGATAACACCGCGCGTAAGCAGGCAGAAGAAGCGCTGCTCAAAGCCGGTGCCCTGCAAAGCGCGATCTTCAACAGCGAAAACTTTTCGAGCATCGCCACCGACGAGAAGGGCGTCATACAACTTTTCAACGTCGGCGCCGAGCGCATGTTGGGCTACACCGCCAGCGAAGTGGTCGACAAAATTACGCCCGCCGATATTTCGGATCCGCTGGAGGTGATTGCGCGCGCGAAAGCTTTGAGCCATGAGCTGGCCGCGCCGATTACGCCCGGCTTCGAAGCGCTGGCGTTCAAGGCCTCGCGCGGCATTGAAGATATTTATGAGCTGACCTACATTCGCAAGGATGGCAGCCGCTTCCCGGCCGTGGTGTCGGTCACGGCGCTACGCGATGCACTTGGCGGGATTATCGGCTATCTGTTGATCGGTACCGATAACACGGCGCGCAAACAGGTAGAAGCGGAGCAGAAGCTGCTCGATCAGCGTTTACGGGATCAGCAATTCTATACCCGCTCTTTGATCGAATCGAACATCGACGCTCTGATGACCACTGACCCGGCCGGCATCATCACCGACGTGAACAAGCAAATGGAACTGCTCACCGGCTGTACGCGCGATGAGCTGATCGGAGCGCCTTTCAAGAATTATTTCACCGATCCGGATCGCGCCGAGGCGGGCATCACGCGGGTGTTGAACGGGAGCAAAGTAACCGACTACGAACTGACCGCGCGGGCTCGCGACGGTAAGGAAACCGTGGTGTCGTACAACGCCACCACCTTCCACGACCGTGACCGCAAGTTGCAAGGCGTCTTCGCGGCGGCTCGTGACGTCACCGAGCGTAAGCGTTTCGAGCGCGCGCTGCAGGAGAACAATATCGAGCTGGAGCGCGCCAAAGCAGCGTCCGAGAAAGCCAATCTCGCGAAATCGGATTTTCTTTCCAGCATGAGCCATGAGCTGCGCTCGCCACTGAATGCGATCCTCGGTTTCGCGCAGCTCATCAGCTCGGAATCGCCGCCGCCAACGGCTTCGCAGATGGCCAGCATCGATCAGATTCTGCACGCGGGCTGGTATTTGCTGGAGCTGATCAACGAAATTCTGGACCTGGCGCAAATCGAGTCCGGAAAACTGGCGCTGTCGCTGGAGCCCACTTCGCTGGCGGAGGTAATGGCGGAGTGCGAGGCCATGATCGAGCCGCAGGCCCAAAAGCGCGGCATCAGTATGAAGTTTCCTAGCTTCGACACTCCATGTTTCGTCGACGCCGACCGCACCCGCGTGAAACAGGTGCTCATCAACTTGCTTTCGAACGCGATCAAATACAACCAGCCGAAGGGCACGGTTTCCGTCGACTGCGCGATGAGCGCTCCGGACCGCATCCGCATCAGTGTCAGGGATAGCGGCGCCGGGCTGCCTCCCGATATGCTGCTGCAATTGTTTCAGCCGTTCAACCGCCTGGGACAGGAAAATAGCGCGGAGGAGGGCACTGGGATCGGCTTGGTGATGAGCAAGCGGCTGGTGGAAATGATGGGCGGATTGATCGGCGTCGAGAGCACGGTGGGCGCGGGGAGCGTGTTCTGGTTTGAGCTCAACGCAGCGGCGGCGCCACGCCTGGCGTTGGATCAAGCCGAATCCGCTGCCGCGGCCGAAACGGCGGTGACTCACGGGGCAGGCCTGCGGACGCTGCTTTATGTGGAAGACAACCCGGCGAACCTGATGTTGATTGAACAACTGATCGCACGCCGCCCGGATATGCGTCTGCTGAGCGCGCGCGACGCCACGTTGGGAATCAACCTGGCGCGCGAGCAGCAACCAGAAGTCATTCTGATGGATATCAATCTTCCGGGTATCAGCGGCATCGAAGCACTCAGGATTCTGCGCGGCGATCCGGCGACGGCGCATATCCCGGTGGTGGCGCTGAGCGCCAATGCCATGCCGCGCGATGTCGAAAAAGGCTTGCAGGCAGGCTTCTTCCGCTATCTCACTAAACCGATCAAGGTGAATGAGTTTATGGAGACGCTGGAAATCGCGCTCGAACACGCGGCGGTTACGGCCGCCAAGTGATGGTGAGCGCAATCGATATTCTAAACGCGAAAATTCTGGTCGTCGACGACAAACCAGCCAACGTACAGTTGATCGAACGTATGCTGTGCGGCGCCGGGTACACTTCGGTTGAGTCCACCACAGACCCGTGTGCGGTATGCGATCTGCACCGGCGGAACCGTTACAACCTGATCCTGCTGGATCTGCAAATGCCCGGTCTGGACGGATTTCAGGTGATGGAAGGCTTGAAGGAAATCGAAGGCGAGGGCTATCTGCCGGTGTTGGTGATCACCGCACAGCCCGCCCACAAACTGCGCGCGCTCGAAGCCGGCGCCAAGGATTTTGTCAGCAAACCGTTTGAACTGGCCGAGCTGCGGGCGCGCGTCCGCAACATTCTGGAGGTGCGGCTGCTGCATCAAAAAGCCCAGGAGCATGGTCGAGTGCTGGAGGAAACGGTGCGTGAACTGGAGGCCAGCCGCGAGGTGATACGGCTGAAGACTCTGGAGCAACAAAGGAAGAGCGAGGAGGAATTGTCTCTCGCGCAACAAACACAAGAAAGCCTGCTGCCGCGCTCTCTGCCGCAGTTTGAGAATTTCCGCATTCATGCTTTCAACAATCCGACGCGCTATGTGGGTGGGGATTTCTACGATTTCCTGCAATTGAGCTCGGGGGAATGGATGGGGGTGCTGGCGGATGTATCGGGCAAGGGAATGTCGGCGGCGCTGCTGAGTTCCATGGTGCTGGGCGCTCTCAGCATGGAGTTTCACGCGGGAACGCAGGCGCCGGAAGTCCTGAGCCGCGTCAACCGGCTGCTCCGCGAAAAATCGCTGCCGTTTCAGTTCGTCACTTTGTTTCTGCTTTTGCTGGGGCCCGATGGCGCCGGGCGATTCATTAGCGCGGGACATAACATTGCTTATCTATTCCGCTCGGCCACGGGAAAGATCGAAGAATTGGGGCCCGACGCCTTCGCGTTGGGTATGTTCGATGGCGCCTGCTTTCCGGTGCGCGCTTTCCATCTGGACACCGGCGATATTCTGGTGGTCTATTCCGACGGGCTCACCGACGCGGAAAATCAGCGGGAAGAAATGTTCGGCGAGGAGCGCCTTCTGGAGTTGATCCGCCAGGAGGCGCCAGCCGGCAGCCATGCGCTGGAGCGAAAGCTGTTGCGGACGATCGCAGACTTTACGCAGGGCGTGCCGCAGACCGACGACATCACCTTCGTGGTGGTGGAAAAAGTAGCGGCCTAACCGTTGGCTCTCTCCGCCACCAGCATCGATTGCATGATCTGATCGGAGACTTCTTTGACGCCCGCGGGCGAGTGCGTCAGAAACAAGGTGTTGGTGCGGTCGCTTTCGCCAATCGACTTTAGTGTGTCGAAGTA
>Ga0157378_10002214_pt1 | contig 17239 bp, 17 predicted proteins | sample M65metaG_FD_115309 | JGI IMG/M metagenome (GOLD analysis project Ga0157378, IMG submission 115309) | Miscanthus rhizosphere microbial communities from Kellogg Biological Station, Michigan, USA - M6-5 metaG | ecosystem: Host-associated > Plants > Roots > Rhizosphere > Soil | place: USA: Michigan...
CCTTGACCAGTTCGCGATTGAGTATCGCCACGACGGGCGCCGGCGTGCCGGCAGGCAGCAGAGCGCCGTACCAGGACGCGGCTTCGTATCCGGGTACCCCCGATTCCGCAACGGTCGGCAACTCGGGCAGGACCGGCAGCCGTTTCGCGCTGGTGACCGCGAGCGCGCGCAAGCGGCCGGCCTTGGCGAGCGCCATGACGGATATCAGGTTGTTGAACATGAGCTGCACGTGGCCGCCCACGAGATCGGTGACGGCAGGCGTGCCCCCTTTGTACGGCACGTGCGTGATGCTGATTTTCGCCATGGTTTTAAAGAGCTCGCCGGCGAGGTGCGTCGCCGACGCAGTACCAGCCGACGCAAACAGCAGTTCTCCCGGCCGCTTGCGCGCGAGCGCCACCAACTCGCGAACCGATTTAGCGGGAACGCTTGGATGCACGACCAGCAGGTACGGCGAGACCGCGAGCAGCGAGACTTCCGAAAAATCCTTCAGCGGATCGTACTTGAGGTTTTTCTGCACACTCGCGTTGATCGCGTGGCTGTTGGTCACCATCAGGAACGTATAGCCGTCGGGCGGTGCTTTGGCAGTCAGTTCAGAGCCTATCATCGTGCCGGCGCCCGCGCGGTTGTCCGCCACCACCGGCTGGCCAAGAGACTCGGTAAGTTTCTGGCCCAGCGCGCGTCCGATCGTATCGACGCCGCCGCCGGGCGCCGCCGGAATGATCATGCGGATGGGTTTTGCGGGATACGATTGCGCGATGGCAGATCCGGGTAATTCCAATACAGCCAGAATCAACGCCCACCTTGCCAACATGCTCACGCAATTCGAATTTATAGAGGAATTTCGACATTGAGCATCGGCGCGTGCTGCTGCGCGCCGTATACATCCGTGTCACCCAGATCGCCCGACGATATACGGCGCGGAATCGTGCCTTTGAACGCGAACGCCGCCGGATAAGGCGTGAACAAAACATCTTTGACGTCGACGTTATACAAAGTCGCGAACAACTGCTCGCACAGCACGCCGCTCTTCAATACCTTGTCGTACATTTCGCGGCTGTCGAACATGACGTCGATGGTGACTTCGAACGGCCCCGCGTTCTTGCTTTTGCAGACTTTTGCGATTTCCGAGAGCTTCGCCATGGTCAGTGCACCTCCACGTAGTCGATTGGAAACATCGAGTAAGGGCTGTCGGGCTTGACCACGTGAAAAATCGAAAAGCGGTACGTCGGCCCGACCGAAATATCGGAAGGCGAGAACGGAAAAGCCATATTGCCGCTCTTGCACAAGCGTCCCGGAAAATCGACTTTCGGGATGACCACGCGCGCGATCGCCAGCACCGCCTTCGCGTCTTCCGCGTCGGGCGCCACCACTTCGACGACGATGCCGAGCTCATGCGACGCTATATGCTTGACGGGCTCGGCCGCGCCCATCACACCGTCTTTGCCGTAGACGTGAAAGACGACGTGATATTTTTCCGGCGAAACGCCGAACCCTGACGCGCGTGCTTGCACGTCGTCCCTGACCGTCTGCAGGTACGAGTCGATCTGGCTGATGAGGATCGGATCGCGCGTGCCGCATATGGTGATCGCGCGAAATCCGATGAACTCCGCGCCTTCGAGCTTGATGTCGTAGTCGCGCGTCCGCCATTGCATTCCACTCACGCGCACCGCGCGATCGGATACCGCGATAAATTCGCAGTCGGTCGCATCGAGCAGCCCGCCGGGTTCTTCATGTATTGTCGGGCTCTGGTTTTCATGCAGACCATGCGTTGCGACGGACAGGGGCGTACAGCGGCGCGCCGGATTGACGGGCTCGACTTCGAGGTGATCGGGACGCACCGTTGCGATCAGGCAATCATGCCCTTTGGGCGTGGCGGACGCCGTTCCGCATTCGAGCATCTTGCCCGCATACCAAGAAGGCGCGGGCGGCATACCGCGGCTCATCGCGCAAGCAGCCCAGGAAGCCGCGTCGCTCGCGCGGGCCGCGAGCACGACCTGCGCGCCTCCGTCCAGCGCCTGCATGAACGGCTCCGCGCCCATCATGCCGACGATACGCGTGGACCGCTCAACGGTCGCTGCGGTCAGCGGCGGCACATTCCTGAGCGCGCTGATCCTGCCCTCGTTGAGCCACGCACCGACCTTGCTGCGATCCTGATCAGAATGGATCAGCGCCATGCGGAATTTAAGGTTCTCTTCGCGCGCGATTTCCCGTGCGAGTTCCGCGACGGCCTGTAAATGCGGCTCGGCGCCGGCGCCGCCGCATGTTCCGATCACGACTGGAATGTTTGCCGAAACACCTCCTAGGAGCATAAGGCGCAGATCGCGCTTCATCGCTTTCCGAGAGTTAAGACACTCGCCGGAGCCCAAATAATATGCGCCAGGATCAGTGCTGCCGCCATCAACGCCCATGAAATGCGGCTTGCGTTTCAGTCCCAACGCCAGCGAAGACTCTGGAAAGCCGTATCCCAGTATGCTGCTTACGGATAGCAACCGGCACTCGTCATTCATTTCGGGCATCTGTTTTTATTCAGTGAATTCATCATACGCGAAGCTTAGCGGTATTTTGAGTTTTGCAGAACAAGGCTTGCTATGAACTCAGCGAATAAGCCATCTCGAGCTGCAACGTTGCGACGAACAGGCAGGAAAAACCTCTGCCCTGTCTGGAAAACAGTCATGGGAAGATCGTATTTTCGATAGATTGACAATTTCAAAACTCGGCCACTAGTCTGCGCGTATGCCGGCCTGCTTGATGACTTGCTCCCATTTCCTTGTTTCGGACGCCAAGTACGCGCTGAACTCCTGCGGAGTGCTTGCTATTACGTCCGCTCCGTCCTGTGTCAGCCGATTTTTCATCTCGGGTGTTTTCAGAATATGCACGATTTCCTGATTCAGTTTGGCAATGACTGCCTTGGGCGTTTTTCCTGGTGCGAAAAATCCGAACCACGAGCTGAAATCATATCCGCGCACGCCCTCTTCGGCGATCGTTGGCAGGTCTGGAGCGGCCGCTGATCGCGTGGCACCCGTTACGCCTAGCGCCTTTAGCTTCCCGCCCTTAACCAGAGGAAGCACCGCCACGAGATTTCCAAAAGTTAGTTGCACCTGGCCGCCGATCACGGCAGTAATCGCCGGACCACCGCCTTGATATGGGACGTGCACGATGGTAGTGCCCGTCAGTGACTTAAAGAGTTCCGCTGCCAGATGAAACGGGCTGCCGTTGCCGGCGGAAGCATAGTTAAGTTTTCCGGGTTCCGCCTTGGCAAGTGCGATCAAGTCCTTAACCGAGTTCGCCGCCAGAGTGGGACTTACGACAAGCACGTGAGGAACCCCCGCTACTAGCGTAATTGGCGCGAAATCCTTAAGCGGTTCGAAGTTCAATGTTTTATACATGCTTGGATTCGTCGCGAGCGTAATTGTCGCCAGCATGATCGTGTAACCGTCGGGCGGCAACTTTGCGACCATTTCGGCACCTACGTTTCCCGACGCACCAGGTCTATTGTCAACTACGACCGTATATCCGAGGCGCTCCCCGAGCTTCTGGCCAATAACGCGCGCAAAAACATCAGTTCCTCCGCCCGGTGGCCAAGGAACGACTAAGCGAACCGGCTTGGTTGGATAGCCTATCGCGCTGTCCGCACATGTCGCGCGGTCTGCAGCGGCAAACAATGCCGCTGCGCAAAGTAGCGAATGACCGATTCTCACAACCTTCTCCTCGGATTTAACTCCAGGACACCAGATACTGCGTCCATACGGCTCGTTTTGCTATTAAATGCCAAAAATCCGTTTACTATTCCCCGCGAAGTAATCATCCAGCACAGTCGTTTCAAATGGCAGCTTGCGCGTGTCGTCGACCGTTTGAATTACCGGCCGTAGCGGATACGCCGAACCATAGACGATCTGCTCGCGCAGCGTGGAATTGGCAGCTTCGACATACGCAATTCCACCGGGTGCAAAAATGTACATGTCGGGCGACACGTAGACATTCGGGTGTTTGAATGCCACGCCGAGAATTTCCTGGATGAATGGATAACAACCATGCCCGAGAATGATTTTAAGTTCCGGATAGCGAGTCGCGAGACGATCGATATAGAGCGGATTAGATACTTCGATGTCAGGACCCGCGTAAGGTCCACTCATGATGTTCACAGGAACATTGAGCTCGAGGCATTTCTCGTAAATCGGGAAGAGACGCGAATCGTCGGGTCCGACACCCAGCGCCCGACCGGGTTCGAGGAATATACCTTTCAGACCCAGGGATCGGATGCACCGATCGGTTTCCTGAACCGCATTATGTATCGTATTAGTTGGGTCAATGCCGGCCAGCCCGATGATGCGTCCGCGGTACTGATCCTGCAGCTCCGCAATTCTTTCATTCTTGATGAATGCCGCGTTGAACTTCCGTCCCATGAACACCTCGGGGCTGTTGCGGCCCTGGACAACCGCGATATCGATTCCGGCGGTTGTCATCTCTTCGAAGAACATCTCCATCGAGCCCGCGATGAACGCAGGCGACACTTCGCGAGCGCCAGTGCGCCGGCCGTGCCAGGTTAGACGCGGAATGTCGAAGTAGTCACGGAACTCCTGCAGTGGCGGCCGACAGCGCATATCGATGATCATGGTCTACTACCTTATTCAATGCGCAAAAGGCGCGCTGCGTTTCGGTACAGGATTTTTTCCTGCAATTCCGCGGAAAGGTCCCATTCCAGAAACGCGTCGACACTTTCTTTAAGCGGCCGGCTCGGATATGCGGTACCAAATAACAAGCGGTCACCGAGGAAGAATTTCGCGGCCTTGATATATTCGTGCGCTCCGGGCGTGTTGATTCCGTTCATGTAGAGATCCGGCGACACATAGACATTCTCACGGATAAAAGCAACTTCCATCATGGGCATGATATTTGGCCACGCCGCATGCGAAACAATAATTTTCAACTTTGGAAAGTCCTTTGCGACCCTGAAGACTGGCGTCGGCGATCCGTACGACAGATCGTGGCCGACCATCGAGGCGAGATAGCCGCTAAGCGTAATGGACATCGGAACGTCGAGCTCTTGGCACTTTTCATAAAGCGGATAAAGCCGCCGATCGTCTGCATACATGGCTTCGAACGTCGCGCCGGGTTCGATTGACGCACCCACATAGCCTTTGATTTTCGAAGTCCGCTCTATTTCCACGACACCGCGCTCGATCTGCCGCAAATCGATGCCCGCAAAGCCCACGAAGCGCTGCGGATGCTCGTCGATCGCCTTTGTGATTTCGTCATTGGGCACCGCCCCGTGCGGCGGCGCCGACTGCCGTCCCATGATCACGCCCCAAGTAATGCTCGCCTCGTCCATCTCGTCTAATAGATCCTGCATGGCCTGGGTTTTGACGGACTTCGGACGCGGGAAGCCGTGCCGCGTTGGGTAATAAGCCGTGCCCTCCGTGAACTGTGCAGTCGAAACCCACGACTTCAACGGCGGGCGCAAGCGCATGTCGATGATTCTCATTTAAGCCTCGATTTGGTAACAAGCACGTTATGCATAGACTCGCGGTCGACCCGGATGCTAATTCGCCTTCACATTCGCGCTGCGGATCACTTCCGCCCACTTTTGGTTCTCTCGTTCAATCTGCGCGCGAAATTGAGACGGGCTGCTGGCGATGGGTTCGACGCCTTCGCCCAGTAATCGATTCGTAACGGACTCTGTGCGCATAATCTCCGACGATTTCCTGTACAGCAGATCTACAATGCTCTGCGCGGTACCCGTTGGTGCCAGCAGGCCGAACCACACGGTAACGTCATAACCCGGTAATCCCGATTCAGCTAATGTAGGTAATTCAGGAAAGGCGCGACTGCGCTTCTGGCCGGTGGTCGCGATAGCACGCAAACGCCCTGCTTTGGCTTGCACGATGGCTGCTGGAACGGTCGAGAAATAAAGTTGAACTTCGCCGCCCAATAACGCGGTGATTGCCGGGCCTCCACCCTTATAAGCGATGTGCTCCATTTCAATCTGCGCCGTGCGCTTGAAGAGCTCCGCCGCGAGATGACCCATAGAGCCGACGCCAGGCGCCGCATAGTTGACCTGTCCAGTCCGGCTGCGAACGTAATCGATCAGCTCTTTAACTGACTTCGCTGGCACGGCCGGATTGACCACGACAACCAGCGGGGTCGCACCTAGGTTTGAGATCGGCTGAAGATCCTTCACCGGATCGTACGGAAGATGCCGGTATAAACTCGGAAATGTCGAAAAATTACCCGATATCAACAGCAAGGTCTGGCCATCGGGAGCGGCTTTAGCCACGAGTTCTCCGGCCAAGGTACCGGCCGATCCGCCGCGGTTGTCGACGACCAAGGGACTTCCAAGCGCCTGCGTTAGGTCCGGCATGATCACGCGCGCGACAAAATCGGTACCCCCTCCCGGAGCGGCACCGACGATTAGTCTTACTGGGCGCGATGGATAGGGCTCAGCAGCATCAACCGGTACCCAGTAAAAAAGGACCAGTACCCACGCCGTCGCGCTTATCAGCGACTTCATGCCCTCCCTCACTATCGTCCCTTCCAATCGGGCTTCCTCTTTTCCTTGAACGCGAGTATTCCCTCTTTTGCATCCTCGCTTAACAGCACACGGTTTGCGACATCGCGTGACATGTACATGCGATCTTCTGTTGCGAGGTCATGCCCCCGGCGTGCAGCCTCCTTGATGGCGTGAACGGCTAACGGCGCATTCTCGAGAATTTCGCGGGCCCAACGTTCGGCAGTTTCCATTAATTTTTCATGGGGCACGACCTCGTTTGCGATCCCGAACCTCAGAGCGTCCTCGGGGCTGATAAATTTGCCTCTCATTAAATAACCCATCGCTTGCGTCCACGGCAATGCGTGGGTTAAGAAGCTCGGTCCGCTTTGCGATGAGATACCGCGTTTGACCTGTGGCCAGCCGATGCATGCGCGCTCGGACATGATTACGATGTCAGAACTCAACGCAAAGCCGCCGCCTTGCGCTAGACAGGGCCCATTGAGTGCAGTAACTATTGGTTTATAGATCCCCCGCAGGAAGAGGTAAAGCTCGTCATAGGACATAACGCTACCATCGTCGAGTGGTTTTTCGAGCAGGTCCTTACCCGAGCAAAATACATCTCCGCGCCCCGTCAGGATACAGAGCCATACTTCGGGATTAAATTTAACATCGGTCAGCGCATCCTGAACTTCCCGGCGCATCGCGTTATTGATTGCGTTTTTTTTCTCCGGTCGATTGAGTGTTACGTAGCCCACATGATCACGAATTTCATAAATAACAGCTGCGCCCATGAACTTCTCCTGTGTATGTCTAATGCCTAGAACTTGTCCGCAAGCGCAGGACCGAACTCAGTTATCACTTCGCTGAGAGTCGAGGATGGCACGCGCGCGCACCAATACCGGACGATCGATCATTTTGCCGTCGACTTGGACGGCGCCGCCATTTGCCGCGCCCGCCGCTTCCACGACGCGCTTTGCCCAGGCAATGTCGTCCGCGCTCGGCGAAAAGCACTGGTTCACCGTGCTGATCTGCTTTGGGTGAATACAAAGCTTGCCGCCAAAGCCGATGCGTTTGGCGTAAAGCGTGTCGTCTCTGACGCGCTCGATGTTCTCAATATCGACGGTAACGCCGTCGACAGGTGGCTGAAGCTGCGCTAGCGTGGACGCGAGCACCATACCCGAACGGAAGAACAGTAACTCTTCGCGTTCACCTGAAATGCCTAAGTCGAGTTGGAAATCAATGCTGCCAAATACGAGACGCTGGACACCGGGCGCCGCACAGAGTTCTGCCAGATTGGCGTAGCCACGCGCAGATTCCACCAGCGGCAACACAATGGCGCCCGTCCGAACACGGCTGCCCGCGTAACGTATCTGGTCCTGGGTTTCGGATTTAGGTATGACGACGCCCAGCGCGCTTAAGTCGCTACAAAGCTTAAGGTCATCTTCGAACCACGCAGAGTCAGGACCATTTATGCGGATAAAAACCGACGCAGCACACTGCGGAGTGCGCGCTATTGCGTCACGGGCGGAGCGCTTGTCGCCGGGCGCAACGGCGTCCTCAAGGTCTACGATAACGGCATCCGCCCCTGACGCGAGCGCCTTGGGAACACGGTCGATGCGAGTCGCCGGAACAAAGAGATAACTACGGGAGATCGGATTTGCCATGACGATTCAGAACGAAGCCGTGCCGCGCATCGCGTAATTGCCGGCGTCATTCGCAGTCCATAAGTCTGCTTGCGACGCGGCGGCATCGAAGTTGCCGTTGACCGTGAACGCACGACCCGCGAATAAAGGATGCTGCGCCCTATACTCGAATTGTTTTAATGTCCGTCTTGCATTTTGCCGGCATAGATCTAGCAGCAATGTCGCCTGCATCGGACCGTGCACCACTAACCCCGGGTAATGCTCTTCGTTCGTAGCGTAATCTTTGTCGTAATGTATACGATGCCCGTTGAATGTCAGCGCCGAATAGCGGAAGAGCAGGGTCGAGTCGGGCATGACGCGGCGGCTCCAGGCTGCATTGCCAGGCGCCGGTTTACCCGGGGGCAGTGGTTCACCTTTCTGAGCCGCCTCGCGATAGACAATATCCTGCTCTTCAATGATCGCTATAGTTCCAGCCGCCTTGATCGTATGACGAACCGTAACGAAAACCAGCGTTCCGCTGCGTCCGCTTTTTGGTTCGACGGACAAGATTTCAGATTCCCGCGTTATCGGATCACCGATTTTCAATGGCTGGATAAATTCCAGCCGGCCACCCGCCCACATGCGCCGGGGCAAAGGCACCGGCGGAAGAAATCCGCCGCGCTTTGGATGTCCGTCCGAACCGAGTTCGGAAGCGGGCTTCGCTTCCAAAAAGAAAATCCAGTGCCATCCGTTCGGAACTGGACTTCCAATATCCACCGCAAGTTCGGGTTCGTCCAGCGTCGCAGCTAACGCGGCAATGGGCCAGGCAGTAAGACTGTCGCTCCGGACCTCTTTCTTGCCTACCCAACCGCGTAAATGTTCGAAGCTATCGCCTGTCATTGCAACTCCTCTTCGTTTATACCAAGCCATTCCTGCAAGACCTCGGCTGTGTGTTGGCCTAGCGTTGGAGGGGATCTAACCTCGGTATTCGTGTTAGACATACGCCATGGCGGACCGACAACTTTGATTTTGCCTGAGACCGGATGATCGACTTCATGCAAGAGTCCGCGATGCTTGACCTGCGGATCCTCCAAGGCCTGAATATAGTCATTCACTAAAGCATACGGGATGCGATATTCAGTCAGGCGTACTGCCCAGTGCGCCGAGTCTTTGAGTGCAATTCTCTCGGCCACAACTTTGTTCATTTCTTTCCGATGCTCTAAGCGTAGCGCCATGGTTGCGAACCGACCATCTTCTAGCCATTCCGCTTTGTTCATTGCTTCGCAAAAAGTTTTCCACTGCTCCTGATCGTGCACCATTACTGCAATATAGCGATCGTCCGCAGTGCGATACGTATTAGCCGGCACGCGCAACGGATTTTCGTTACCCAAGCGAGGTGGCGCGATGCCTGCCTGCAGCGTCTCGCCCATTCGCGTGCCGGCCGCCGCAAGCAGTGCATCTTGCATGCTCAGATCGATGTATTGACCCCCACCTTGATCAGTAACGAGCCGCAGCGCGCTCACAATCGTGTAGGCGGCGAACATACCCGAGATCACATCGGCGAGCGGCGCGCCAACCATAACGGGGTCAGCCTCGGGAAATCCGGTAACACTCATGATGCCGGTGACCGCCTGGATGATGGAGTCGAGCGCGAGCCGACTGCGCTGCGGACCGGTTTGACCGAATCCCGAAAGCGAGCAGTACACGAGCTTTCTATTAAGTCGGTGTGCTATCTCCCATCCGACGCCGAGTCTATCTACCGTTCCCGGCGAAAAATTTTCTACGACGACGTCTGCCTGCTTAATCAGCCCCAGAGCAATCTCAAGGTGCTTTTTGTCCTTCAGGTTTAAGGCGACACTTTTCTTCGACCGATTAAGCGCATTGAAATAATCTTCATGACCCTCGCGCCCTTTATACGGCATCGTCCGACGCAGATCGTCGCCATGGCCGGCGCGCTCGATCTTTACTATCTCTGCGCCCATATCGGCCAGCATCATGGTTGCGTACGGACCGGCGACGACCTGCGTAAAATCGATGACGCGAACACCTGCTAAGGGGAGCTGAGTGGATTTCATTTTCGCAATTGCCTCGCGCCGCGAACGCCGGCATAAGGTGGCTGATTATCGAAACGCTAGTCGCGACGTTTGGCTCGAACTATTACCTTGACCGTTGGGGCATGTTAGGGATCGAGTCTGATCCCCGTTCGCTGTAAGAATTTCCGCCAATATCCGAGTTCCGCCTCAATAAAGCCAGCATATTTTTCCAGCGGCATAATGAATTCTTGCAACTCGAGCGAACGAAGGCGTGCTTTGAAGTCGGGCGCTTGCATAGCAAGACGTATTTCACTATCGAGCTTGCGAGTGATATTGCGCGGCATAGCCGGCGGACCAAATACCCCCCACCATGCATACAGGTTCATATCCTTGATACCACTTTCCTCGAACGTCGGCACCTCAGGAAGGGCCTCAATGCGCGCGTCGCCGGTCACTGCAAGCGCGCGAAACCGGCCCGCGCGTATGTTCGCCAACGCGGCGGCGGGCGTATCGGTCATGAAGAGGACCTCACCACGCAGCACGTCGGTATGGGACTGGCCGCTGCCCTTATAGGGAATATGAGTAGCCTTCGCGTTGATACCCAGCAGGAAAGCCTCGGTCACTAAATGCCCGATCGTGCCTGCACCATTGCTCGCAAAAGATACCGGCTTCGACTTGAGTGTCGCGATAAGCTCGCCCAGCGACTTTGGATTGGCAGGCAGATTCGCAGTCACGAGGAGCATACCTGTCCGGGCGAAGTAAGCTATGGGCGTGAAGTCCTTATCGGCGCGATAAGAGGCCGTCTTCGGGCTTAACAGCGGATAGGTCACAAGCGTCGCGTTTGTCGCTAACGTCAACGTGTATCCGTCTGGAACAGATTGGGCAACGAGTTCGGTGCCCATCGCGCCACTTGCGCCCGGCCGGTTGTCGATAACGACCGATTGATTCAGTTGCTGAGATAGTTTCTGCGCAAGCACACGCCCAAGCACATCACTGCCGGTGCCAGGGCCAAAAGGCACGACCATTCTGATTGGGCGGTTGGGATAGACCTCTGCGCAGTGTAATTGCGAAAAGCTCAGCACGAAGAAAAGGAACGCAGACCATACTGATACCTTGAATGGTTTCATTCACAACCTTCCATTACGACGCGCTTCGCACCACATTGCCGATGCGCGACATCAGCCGTATCGTAAACTCGATCGATCTTCGATAACCCTTGAGTTGAATGTACTCGTTGGCAGAATGGCGGCGGTTCGCATGTCCTGGGAGTGTTGCAATCCACGACATTCCAAGATCGGTGAAGAGCTTTGCAGCAATTGCCAGCGCGTCACGGGGCCATACTTCAGGGTCGATTCCGCAATCGCCGTAAGTGGCGAGCAGCTCCTTGACCGCCCAATCGCCCGGCGGTGAGCCGCCGCCGGCATAGCCTTGACTCAAGGGCTCAATTGTGACGTCGGTGAATCCGTGTTTATCTAAATGCCGGCGCATCGATTCAAGCATGTTTTGCACCGACATTCCGTCAAGCGGACGCATATCCAGTGCCGCAACCGCCTCGTGCGGTACGATGACCTTATGCCCGCTCTCTGAAACAAAGCCGGCTTTAAGTCCCGCCACGTTGAACTCACTTTGAAAGCAACGTGCGCGAATTGCTTCCCGAACGCTGTCTTGCTTAAAGCGCGTAACGCCTAAGTCGATTAGCGCCCGCTCAGCATTGAAACGAGCCACCAGCTTGTCGACCAGCTCGTCGTCCTCCGGAGTTGGCATATTGCGGCCGTCATAAAACCCCTCGATCGCGACATCGAGATCGCCGTCGGTTTTCATGCTAGCAAGGGCAGCTGCGAGGCGGTGCGCCGGGTTCGCGATCCATGTCGAATGCGCGCCGTGAATCTCTGCGTTTTGCGGCCCTCCCCATTCGCCGCCTCGACAGCGCAACTTCAGCGTCATCAAGCCCTTGACTCGCAAGAACACAACATTGGTGCCATCCGATTTCTGGGTGTACCACGGCCAGAAACAGACGTCGGCGCCGCGCAACTCGTTGGCGTGCGCGTCAACAAACGCGGGCAGGCTCTTGCTGCCGAGCTCTGACGCCTCGAATAGCATGATGATGTTGCAAGGAAGCGGGACCTTGGCGGCACGATAAGCCGCGACTGCATTCATGAGTGTCGCCACCGGGCCTTTTGTATCCTCGGCGCCACGCCCCACGATGCACTCACCAAGGTTCTCGTAGTCGGCGACGCGCCGGGCCTCGAATGGTGGCACCACCCAGGTAGGTTCATCCGCCGGGGTTGTATCGTACATTGAATGCATAATCATCGTGCGCGGCGCACCCAAGTCGAAGCGACCGTAAACAATCGGAAAATCTACGCCTGATACACTTCGGGCAACGCCGCCTAGTTCATTTATTTCCTTAGCTAGCAAGCTCGCCATTTCTTCGAGCCCTCGGTTTTCTGCTGATACCGACGGCTGCCGAATATATCGCTGCAGTCGTTCGACGTGATTTTCGAAGTCTTTTTCCGCTTGGCCTAATACCTTTTCCAGCATGTCAAATCCTCTTTTTGTCGGCTACTGTTTATCGCAATGGAGAGCATCACTTCTCCACAAGCGTTTCAAGCTAGTGCCCAAATCTATCTGCTGACTAGTCGATCTCCAAATCAACGAGTGGGCCATGCTGCTGTGCGCCATAAACATCGCGATCTCCCATAGAACCGCTGCCCCGGCTTCCCCATCTTCGCGGTATCGTAATCTTTATGGCATTCACGCGCGCAAATGGGATGAGCGCCACTTGCGCTTCTTCGATCCTGTAACGCCGGGCGATTTCTGCGGCTGTGAATCGGGCCGACTTCAAAGTACGTTGATAATCCTCGGCGGCAGCAAACATTACGTCGATCGTTATCTGGAATGGACCAGCATTCTTGCTGCGGATTACGCTCGCCAGATCGCCAAGAGTCGGCACGCTATATGGTCTCCACTTGAGCGGGGAACAGCGCGTTCTGGTCTCTAACGTTCATCAAATGGTAGACGCTGAAATCGTATACATCTCCACCCGCGAAATCTGAAGGCGAAAACGGAAAAGCCAGGTTCCCAGCCGTCGCCTTTCGCCCCTGAAACGGACAATGAAGGTACGAGGATCGTGCGAGTGACAATACATAACTTGCCAGCGAGTCCGTCGGCGCGATCGCCTCGATCAATATGCCGACCTCGGCCGGCGCCACTGTCGACGGCTCGAGCTCACCAAGGACGCCATTCTTGCCGTAGTAGCGGAAATTCAGTTGGTAGCCCTCCCTCAGTGCTTCGTCGTTCAGATTACGCCTGACAGCCTCGTTAACAGCTCGCTCTATAACGTCCAGGTTTTGGATGACATGACGGTCGCGTGCGCCGGCAATGGTAAAAGCACGCGCGCCGATGCGACGCGCACCCTCAAGTTTAATCTTTAGACTCGGCGTGGGCTTAAAGCTCGAACCCGATACGCGCACGCTTTGGCGATCCGCTTGCTCGAAATCGGCACCGCGAATGTCGACGATGCCCTCCGGCTCGTAGAGGAGGAATGGGTTACCTTGCTCGTACATGGTATGTGCGGCGACCGATTCTGGAGTGCAAATTCTGTGTTCAGCAAGCGGACGCACCAAAAAATGATCTTTCCGAATTGTGCCGAGCAGGCAGTCGTTGGGCGCGAGCGGTATCGCGCATTGCGCCCCACATTCCATGATCTTGGACATATGCAGCACAAGGCCCGGATCAAATCCGCACCATATCGGCAGCGCAGCGTAAATAGCGGTATCGCAAGAACGACCCGCGATGACGACCTGCGCCCCCATTTCAAATGCGGCAATGTACGGGTCCGTCCCGATCTGACCGACGATGTGGCTACTTTCTTCGATCAGCTCACGCGTGAGCGCCGGCGCTCCTGGCATTGGTTCGATTTCGCCCCTCTCCAACGCCCGGATTACAGTCTGCTTGTCTACATCGGAGCGAATCACACCCAACTTGAAATGGAGATCTTCTTCCTTACAAATGCGCCGTACGACATCGAGCGTGAGGTCCACGTTCGGCTTCGCACCTGCAAATCCTGCCGATCCTATAACGAATGGAATTTCGTTACGAACTGCCCCGACGAGTGCGGGCTTGAGATCCCGGTAAATCTGGTCGGCACGGACCAATGAGTTGCCGCTACCAAGATAATAAGGGCCAGGGTCCGTAGAACCGGCATCGCATCCCATCAGATGCGGTTTTATTGCGATACCGGCCTGCAGGCTTCCAATCTCATACCCGTAGCCAAGCATGCCATTAACCGAAACGATGCGTATTTCGTCTGTCCGCTGATCTGCCATAAGGTCGCCGATTGGCCCGATTTAGAGCCAGGGTCTGTTTGCGAAGAGATTGGTGGTTGCAGTATCGTTGGCCGCCTTTGCCCGCGGTATCCATCGCGGCAACCGCTCAATCCGTCGCGTCCATGCGAAAACTGCCGGATAGTTCTCCATTTCATATTCACTCTCTGCCGCGCGTGCGATGTGAGGGTAACACGCGATGTCGGCGATGGTCGGATTCGACCCCACTAGCCAAGGACAGGACGCCAATTCTCGCTCCAGCATTTCAAGGGCGGTAGCACCGAATGCCTTTGCCTCAGCGATATCGCCGCGGCGACTTCCGCGCTTGATGTGACGAACACGCACCACGCCATTCAGGATTTCGCTTTGCGCCAAGGCGAGCCATTGCATCACGCGCGCGAGCCCGGTTGGATCGTCAGGCAACCATAGTCCGGCGCCGAAACGGTGTCCAATGTAAGCAAGAATGGCAGTGGAATCCCAGAAATATTGATCGTCGACTTTGAGGCAAGGCACGAGGCCGCGTGGATTGAATGCTAGGAACCATCGCGGCCGGGCCCGAGCCGAACCAAACGGCAGCATCACGGTTTCGTAATGGACATCTACCAACGATAGCAACAAGGCGCACTTGTAGCAGTTGGTCGACCCGGGATGAACATAAAGCGTTAAATCACTCAAGCAAGCACCGGAGTTGGATTTAAACCGGTCTTTCGCCTCGGATTTGAACGCGGTGCAGCTTGCGTCGCGTGGTCGGGTCAAAAGCATCGCGCCGATGCACGAGGCACCGGTTATCCCATATCAGAACATCCCCCATGCGCCATTCCTGGCCCCAGATAAATTCCGGTTGCGAAGCGTGTTGCCACAACTCATCCAACAGGCGCTCGCTCTCCTCCACGGGAAGGCCGATGATGTAGGCATTGAAACGCCGACCAAGATATAACGCCTTTTTGCCCGTTCTTGGGTGGGTGCGAAAGATCGGATGGCGCGCCCCGGGGGCCTCGCGCACATCCGTAACCTCCTTGAAACCTTTACGCATCTGTCCCGCACTATTGTAGGTCTCATCGTGATTTACAATCTTTCCCTCGAGCTTTTGTTTGAGACTCTCAGGCAAGGTGTCATACGCGAGGTATTGATTTGCGAAATAGGTATTGCCACCCGATGGCGGCAATTCGACCGCATTCAAAATCGCGTACGAAATCGGCGTGTCACGGTAAGACATATCGGTGTGCCAGCTCGCTTCGCCGGCGCCAAGGTTGCCCTGCGGCTGGCCATTCTCCACAATGTTCGAAATCACCAGAATATCCGGATACTCATCGATATACGGCTTACCGATGATGCTCATGCCGGGCGGTTCAAAGTTACCGAAATGCTTGCCGAGTTTGATGAGGTGCTCGTTGTCGAGCCGCTGTCCGCGGAACAACAGAACAAGGTGATCGTCAATCGCCTGCTGGATAACCGAGAAAGTTAATTCATCGAGATTATTGAGATCGACGCCGCGGATCTCCGCACCGCACGCTTTGCCGGTAGGCACGACATGAGCCATGGGGTCGCGAGTTGCTGATGAAGATTTGACGGTTTGCATAACGCTCTCTCCAGGTTAATTTGTTTCGTGACGGCACAGACCGGTTTCCTTATACTGTCAGCTCCGCACACCTTTTAGCCAAAAGCAAATGCCGCGAACCGCGCAGAATATCAAGCTCGAAATGCAGGCGGCGGAACCGCTTTACAAACAGGTCGAAACACAGATTCTCAACTGCCTTGCGCAAGGCGAATGGAAACCTGGGGACCGCATTCCGACCGAATCGCAACTTGCCGAGCGTTTTGGCGTGGCGGTACTGACCGTCCGGGCCGGAATCAGGGATCTCGTTGCATCCAACATTCTGGTGCGCAAGCAGGGCAGCGGCACCTATGTGGCGCGTCACGATCGACAACGGCAGCGCTATCAGTTCACTCACGTGTTTGGCAATGATGGCACCAAGGCTATGCCAGACCGCCGGCTGCTCGCGTTCACACGCGTTGCCGCTGATTCGGTCAGCTCCCGATTCCTTCAGCTCGCGCCCGGCGACAAGTCCCCGCTGTTTCGGATCGAGTGTTCGCTCAGCCTCGAAGGCCGTGCGATTGCCATCATGGACATCACCATTCCCAGCCGCCTGTTCGCCGGCCTCACGGGTCGCGCAATTGCTCGGAGCGACGAAAACCTTTACGCCGTCTACCAGAACATCTGCAGCGTCAACGTGATCAGAATCAAAGAGCAAGTCTATGCAGTAAAGGCCGGCGCGCGGGCTGCAAAAATCCTCGGCATAGCTGCCTCGGATCCCGTGTTGCGGATTGATCGCATTGCATACACTTACAACGACGTCCCGGTCGAATTTCGGCGAAGGATCCACCAGGCGTCTGGCTATCATTATGAGCTCGATGAAGGCGGTATTTAGACGTTGATTTAGCTGACTGCAACTGGTGCAAAGTGCTCGCAGCGCAGTTGATGGTCTTTGATGACTTTTTCGTCGAGGTCAGGCCAGAACCCACGTTTAAGCACGATCGAGCCATCCTCAAATTGCAAAGGCTCCTTGAACAGCCGAGTCTTGGGTTTGAGAAAACCATTCATGTCGCCAGCTCGCCGCAGGAAATTGCGGCCGACGCATGCCTCGACCCAACACAACAATTCGGTCGCGACGCCGTCGCCGAGGCAAACGTCCAGTCCAATCTGTCGCGCTCGCTCCAAGGCCATTACAGCACGATCAATGCCGCCAATACGTTTCAGCTTGAGCTTGACTA
>Ga0157378_10002216_pt1 | contig 17233 bp, 13 predicted proteins | sample M65metaG_FD_115309 | JGI IMG/M metagenome (GOLD analysis project Ga0157378, IMG submission 115309) | Miscanthus rhizosphere microbial communities from Kellogg Biological Station, Michigan, USA - M6-5 metaG | ecosystem: Host-associated > Plants > Roots > Rhizosphere > Soil | place: USA: Michigan...
CGGCGCGGAAGCGCGTGCAGCAGGCGCGCACGGTACTGCGATCATGCTGCTGACCACTTCACAAGATTCGCCGGACGGCCGTCTTCCTTCCGACAACCAGACAGCCATGGACGCGTCGCTGGTAGTGACGGCCGGTCGCACCCCGGAAGGGCTTGCCTTTCTCAGGGCCGGGGACTGGGTTGAGCTTCGCGCCGACCTGGCCGGTGACATCGATGCCGCCCGCCTTCGCTCGCAGACACCGGCAGCGTTGCTCTACACACTCCGAGGAGTCATCGCCGAACGGCGGGAACGTCTGCTGCGGGCTGCCGCGACCTTCGATCTCATCGATCTCGAGCGCGCCGATCTCGACGACACGCTCCTTCTGCAGCGCATCCGCCCGGAACGGCGCGTCATCACCTGGCGCGGCCGGGCGCGGACGATGGACGACCTCGATGCCGCGCTGCACAGCATCCGCCGCGTTCCAGCCAGTCTGTATCGAATTGAGGTGGAAACCCCGCGCTGCAGCGAGACGCTGCTGCCGATGGCTCTGCTCAAACGCGAGCAGCGCCACGACCTCACCGCCTACGCCGTCGGCGCGATCGGGATCTGGACCCGCATCCTTGCTCCCCGCCTTGGTGCGCGCATCGTCTTTGGCGGCGATGGCCACGATGCCATCGACGGCATGCCGTCGATGGAGCAACTGATCAGCGACTACGACTTCCCACGCCTCGAGCCGGTCGATGAGATCTTCGGCATCGTCGGCGATCCCATCTCCCGCTCGCTCTCGCCGCGGTTGCACAACGCCGGCTTCCGCGCCCTCGGCAAGCGCGCGCTCTACCTCCCCTTCCACGCCCCCGACTTCGCCGACTTCTGGACCACGCTGATCGAAGAGCGCGGCCTGGAGTCGCTCGGCGCCGCCGTCGGCGCGCTCTGCGTGGTCTCGCCGCACAAGGAAATTGCGGTCAGCGCCGCACCGGCAAGGACGCCAATGGTGGCCCGCACCTGCTCCACCAACTTCTTCGTCAACGAAGGCGGCGTCTGGACGGCTGATACGACCGATCCTGAGGGCGTGTTGCTCACGCTTCGCGAACGCGGAGTGGAACCGCGCAATCAGCGCGTTGCCGTCGTCGGTTGCGGCGGCTCGGGACGCGCCATCGCCGCGGCATTGCAGCAGGCCGGCGCCGACGTCACTTTGGTCAATCGCGGATTCGATCGCGCCTCGCTGGCGATCCGGCTCCTGCAGCTCCCCTTCGTGCCGCTGGCCAGTTTCTCGGCGCGCGGCTACGACATCGTGGTCAACGCCACGCCGGTCGGCTATCGCGCCGGTGACATCCCCTTCGATCCTTCCGGCCTCGGCGACGACGCCGTGGTGATCGATCTGGTCTACGGCCAGGAGCCGACCTCGCTCGTCGCCGCCACCCGCGCCCGCGGCCAGGTGACCATCGACGGCCGCGACGTGCTGCGCACGCAGGCGATGAGTCAGTTCCACCTCATGACCGGCGAGCGCATGCCGGCCGAGGTCCCCGGCCGCATCCTCGGCTGGTACGCCGATGACGATGAGCGCGTCGTCGCCGCGGGAGGCACCGCGTGACCGCCGCGCTCGATCTCAGCACGCTGGCCGGCGTCTGGCACAAGACCAACGAGGCGCCGCAGTGGATCGATCGCGTCATCATTCGCGACGAGGATGGCAACGCCGTCGTCCACATCTTCGGCAGCGCTCCGCCGTCGCCTCCCGATTGGGGCGAGTCGCGCGCCGAAACGCTTTACGCCAGCGCCGCAGGCTCGTCATCCGCCAGCGCGCTGGTAACGCGCTACGCCTTCGACGATTGCGATGTCGACGTCGAGGCCAACGCCAACCTTGGCCTGCTGGTCGTAGCCACCTTCATCCGCTGGCGCGACGGCGTCCGCAGCGACGCCTTCACGCGCGAGTTCTTCTACCGGAGCGACGTATGATCGCCACCGTGTCCGAGCCTCGCCTCACGCTCGACGTGCCGGCCCTCACCGGCACCTGGAAAAACACGAACGCCGCGTCGCAGGGAGTGACCCGCCTCGACATCGCGGGCGACGGGAACAAGCTGCGAATCACCGCCCAAGCGGGCGAGCCTTGGAGCTCCGCCAGCGGCCATCCCTACTCGGTCGACGGATTCGATTGCCGCGAAGCGCTGGCCTTCAACTGCGTCTTCGACCTCGGCGACCGAGACATCCGGCTGCAGGCGAACATCAAGGCCGGCGTGCTGGTCATCGTCTTCCTGACGCGCTTTCACGACGACCGCACGAATCTCTTCACCCGCGAGTTCTACTACCGGAGCGCCCAATGACGACGGAACCGGTAGTCGCGCGCTCGGACGCCGATTCCATCGCCGATTTGTACTTGCCCGCGGAACGCCGCGACCTGATCGACGGAGTCCGCAATCTCGCCCGCGAAAAACTGGCCCCGCGCGCCGCGCACTACGACGAGACCGCCACCTTCCCGCACGACGATTTCCGCGATCTCTTCGACGCCGGCCTCCTCGGCGCCCCCATTCCGCGCGATGCCGGCGGTCTCGGCCTCGGCCCCTATCGCGGCGACATCTTCACGCTCTGGATGCTGACCAAGGAGATCGCCCGCGCCGATCTCTCCCTGGCCCGCTGCTGGGAAGGGCACGTCAACTCACTCGTCCTCATCGACGGCATGGGCACCGACGAACAGAAAGCGCGCTGGTTCGACGGCGTGCTCACCCGCGGCGAGACGTGGGTGGCCTGGAGCGGCGAGCCGCAGGCGCGCGCGCCAGGCGAGAAAACGCGCTTCGGAACCTACGCGGAACGGGTCGACGGCGGCTGGCGCCTCGATGGCACCAAAGCCTTCGCCACCAGCGCCGGCGGCGCGCGCTGGGCCATCCTCCTGGTCAACACCGCCGGTCCCGGCGGCGCGCGGCATGCCTCGGGCGACGTCGATCACCTGCTGCTGATGGCCTGCGACCTTCAGGACCCTTCCGTCAGTATCGACGGCTCCTGGTGGGATCCGATCGGCATGCGCGCCACGGTCAGCCACGCCGTCCGCTTCGACAACACCTTCATCCCCGACACGAACCTCCTCGGCTATCCCGGCCAGTACCTGCTCGAAAGCTGGCAGACCTGTTTCGCCCCGCAGTACGGCGCCTCCTTCCTCGGCGCCGCCACCGCGGCCTACGACTACGCCGTCGACTCCATTCGCGCCCAGAAAAAGGGGGACGATCCCTACGTCCAGCACCACGTCGCCAAAATGTCGATGAACCTCGATACCGGCAATCTCTGGCTGCGCCACGTGGCCACGCTGTGGGAAAGCGGCCGCTCATCCGAGGCGCAGGTGGCTGGCAACCGGGTGCGGCATCTCCTCGAACACCTCTCCGTCGAGACCGTCGACCACTGCATCCGCTCCTGCGGCGCGCGCTCGCTCATCAAGCCGAGCCCCGTCGAACGGATCTGGCGCGACCTCTCGATCTACGTCCGACACGACAACGATGACCACGTCCTGGCCACCATCGGCAAGGCGGTTCTCGGCAAGAGCTACGACGTTTCGTTCTACAAGCCCTGAGGCTTGAGAGCAGGAGGAGATATGAGCAGCACCGACGTCCCGGTGAAACGCGTCGACCGCACCATCTGGCTCTGGGGACTGCTCTACTTCATTGCGTACACGCCGTACGCCGGCCTGGTCAAAGCGATATCCGCCGGACGGTTGCCCGGCCTGGCCGGGATCGACGGACTGCAGTTGCTCCCCTCGGTGCTCACCGGAACGCTGATCACGCTGCCGATCTACGTCCTGTTTCTCGGCTGGTGGCGCTACGCGCACGTGCCGTCGCGGGCGGTGATCCTCTCCGGCTTCGGCACGTCGCTCATCATCGCCACCACCACCCTCGCCTACTGCTTTCACGGCATCTCCGTGCTCTTCGCACTGCTGCTGCTCCGCGGCGGCATGCTGATAATCGCCCCGATCACGGACCTCATCGGCCGCCGGCGCGTGCGCTGGTTCTCCTCCGTGGCGCTGATCATCAGCCTCAGCGCCGTCGGTCTGGGAATCATCGCCACCAACAATCACCAGCTGTCGCTGGCGGCCGTCATCAACCTGGCCGTCTACCTGCTCGGCTACCAGATCCGGCTGCCGCAGATGACGAAGTACGCCAAGGTCGAGGAGCCGGAGACGACGCGCACCTACTTCGTCGGCGAGATCATGGTCACGCTGTTCTTCCTGGCGCTCATCCCGCTCACCGGCGCCGCCCTCGGCGTGGAGAGTCTGCGCCGCGGCCTGACGCTGGTCGTCAGCGGCAGCACCACCGCCAACGTCGGCTTTCTCATCGGCATCCTCTACGCCACGCTCTACGTCTTCACCACCTTCATCTATCTCGACCGCCGCGAGAACACGTTCTGCATGGCCATGAACTGCTGCTCCAGCCTGCTGGCGGGCATCGCCGCGTCATTCGGACTGAGCCGGATCCTCGGCATGCCCACGCCGCAATGGTTCGAGCTGACCGGCGTCGGTATGATCATGATCGCGCTCATGTTCCTCTCACCGCTGCACCACATTCCGGAATGGATGTTCGCCGCCGCCATGCAACGGCTGCCATTCGTTCGAAAAGGCAGTTAGCACTTGACCACCATCGTCTCCGAGCCGCGGCGACGCCCGATCGCTGCGGCGTTGCCGTCGTCGCTGCGAGCCGTCATCGCCGAGGAGATGCCCGGCGCGCTATCGATCGTGCGAGACCTGCTTCGCCGGGACCATTTCGATCACGCATTCGCCATGCGCCTCTTCGCCATCTCCCGCGACCCAAGCGAATCGCATGATCTGCGATGTCTTGCTGCGCTCGCGGTCGAACACCAATTCCGACTCACCCAACTTTCCAATCGAGAGCCCTTCTCCCCCCGCGGTTTTTTGCGGGGGGAGAAGGTGCCGAAGGCGGATGAGGGGGGGAATTTCGCGCAGAGTTTGCTACGCGCCATGAACATCGACGAACGCGTCGACCACATCCGCGTCCGCATCGCCCGCAACGACAACATTCATCAGCAGCTCCGCCACGGCCCCGCCGGACTCCGCAGCTTCCTTCGACACACCCGCCGCGAATGCCGGCTCTTCTTCGCCCGCTACGCCTTCACGCCGGCCGAAGTTGTGGCCGCGATCAAGGGGCGAACGCGCCAAACGCCCGGCAAACGCGACTTCCCGCCTCTCGTACACCCCTGCAACGTCGGCGAGGCCGCCGAGGCACTGGCGATGCTACCGGAGTACGAGAGAGAGATCGTCAGACTGCTGATCGAAGAACAGGCAATCTACTGGGTCGATGAGAAGACCCCGCAATCGCTCAACGCCCTGGTCGAATATCCGGCCGGCACCGTCGTCCTCGTGGTCAAACCGCCCGGCTCCGACATCGAAATCGAGATCAAACGCGCCGGCGTGCGCGGCCCGCACGCCGCCGACATCCGCTACCGCGACGAATCGGGCGCCATCGTGCCGCGCCACCATCATCTCTGGGGCGTCTCGCGCGGCGACTACCTCCGCTTCGAGACCGCCAACTCCGCTCTCCTCGCGCGCGTCCACCGCCTGGCCCTCGGCACGGAAGCTCCGATCCCGCGCGTGGTCACGCTCAGCCGCATCGAATCGATCCCCGGCGGCGCTTCGCTCCTCGCCCACTTCGACGATCCCTCCCGGCGCGAGTCGCTGCTGGCCGCGCTCGAAAACGTCGATCGTCCCGAGCTTGTGACGCCGCCGCAATTCTCCGCCCGCCGTTTTCTCGAAGCGACCGCGCCGTCGCAAGCGATCCTCGTCGGAACGACGTCGTTTCGTCTCGACCGGTTGCAGGCCTACCTGTCCGAGGGTCTTGCGTTCGATGGTGATACCGACGAACTGCTCGACGAGATCATCGACCACTACATCCCCGCAGCCGGTTCATTTCAATCGCGGGAAGAGCACGTCGCCGCTGCATTCGCGCACAACCGCGCCGCCGCCGATCGCACCTACATCTCCATCCTCGCCCAGATCGGCCGCTTCTGGGGCACCGCCCTCGGCATGCGCGCCGGCAGCGGCGGCGAATCGTTCGTCGCTCGCAACGCCGGCCTGCGCAAAGTCTGGTCCGGCGATCACTGGCAGGTCCGCTTCATCTCTATGGATCACGACGGGATGAACCTAGCCGGCCGCAAGCAACGCCATTTCAATGCCCCCAAAGACGTGAACGCCTTCGTCCTGGACATGGTCCACATCCTAGGCGGCCCGATCGGACGGAAGTTCTTCCCCGGCGAAGTCGGCGCGCTGAAAGCGATCTACCGTGTGTCGCCGGCAATCGCCTCGAAAGGCCTCACCGAATTTCGCGCAGCACTCCGCGAGTCGTACGCGCGCACGCTGGACTCGATGTGCACCGACCCCCGCATTCGCGATCTTTTCCGCGCCTCCTTCATCGACAACATCCGCGAATGGGACCGCGCGGTCATCGATTTCGTTCGCAATGCGCGGGACGCCAAATCAAAAAGTAGCTGGCAACGCCGCACGCGAGCCCGACTTCGCCGCCGCGGTCTGCCCGCGGAGATCGTCGATCAGTACGTGAAGACGGTGCTCGCCTACAAAGACGTGCTGCCATGGTTCGCCGGGATGTACGAGAGCGCCGAAGGCGCCGGCAAGCGCCGCAAAGCGTAGCGCCGTCGGCTCGACGGCTGTACCGCCGCCGGCTCGGCGGCAATAGACGCAAACTGCCAGCGAGCCGCTGGCGGTACAGCCGTCGAGCCGACGGCGCTACGCTTGTTGCGCTACGCGCAGCACTCCGTCGTAAACCGCCATCATCTCCGAGGCGAAGCGCGCCGGCGCGAAGCGCTGCGCTGCGCGCCGTCGTCCTTCTTCCGCCAGCAAGCGCGCCTCGGCCGGATGATCGTGGAGATACGCCATCGCATCTGCCAGCGCGGCAACATCGCCGCACGGGACGAGCAGCCCGCTGACGCGATCGTCGATGATCTCCGGCACGCCGCCCGCGTTCGTGGCGATCACCGGCCGTCCGGCGATCATCCCTTCGGCGATCACGCGGCCGAAGGGCTCCGGCTCCGTGGCGGAGTGGACGATGATGTCGGCCGCGGCCATGAGGCGGGGAACATCCTCGCGAAAGCCGGCGAAGACGACGTCGACACCGAGCTCCTCGACCAGCCGGACGAGAGCGACGTCGAATCCGGCGCGCCGCGCGGTATCCGACACTTCGCCGGCAATGACTGCCTTGATTCGCGGAATGCGCGGAACCAGCGACGCAACGGCACGCACGAAGATGTCGTGCCCTTTCCACGTATCGATACGACCAACGTTCGCGACGACGAAATCCGACGCATCGAGTCCAAGCTCCGCGCGAATCGAATGTCCGCTGTCGACCGGCGCATCGATCCCGTCATAGATCACCGTCCCGCGCTCCGGTGCGATGCCGCAGTCGAGGTAGACGCGCTCGATCGCCTTCGACATGTAGACAAACTTATCGACGAACCGCGCGGCAAACTTCACTTCGGGGGCGAGTCTTCGCAGGTTGTGGATGTGGCAGATCTGAGGCACGCGCCGCAGCGCGGTGGCGATCACGCAAGACCGGTCGCGCGGCAGGTGATTGTTGTGATGCACGAGGTCGATTCCATGCGAACGGATGATCCGCGCCACGCCGCGCGCGCAGGCGATTTCGTATCGCGTCAGCGACGCCAGGCCGTTGATCAGGCTCGCGCGATCGTTCCTCGGCTTCATCGTGCGGCGGCGAGGCGGTGTGCCTTCAATCAAGTGCACGACCTCGGCGCCAAGATCGCGGAAGCGTTCTTCCATCGGATGCTGCTCGCAAAAGGCGACGACCGGCTCGTAACGATCGCGGTCGAGCATTCGCACCAGCTCGTACATGCCGAACAGCGTCCCGCCGAGGTTGGGAGCCTGATCGACGACGAGAACGCGGCGCTTCATGCGCGGAGGAGACAGCAGTGCTGCATCTCGTACGCGATCGGCGGTGGATAGGCATCGCGCGGCGGCGCGACCACCACCGCATCGGGAAAGAGCGTGGCCACATGCAACGGCGAGCAGAACGTGTGATAGCCGGTCTGTCGCGTGAACTCGGCGGCGTCGGCATCTTCGTCATCGACATACAGCCGCTCGTCATTGACCAGCGTGATCCATGACGCGCCGCGCGCCTTCGCCTTCATGGCATCGACGTCGATGTGCGGATTGAGCCTCTTCGCTTTCGCCAGCCGCCAATCGAGATTCGTCCCATCGAAATAGCCGTCGCCCGGCTGCTGCGACTGGCGGTAACCCGGATCGATGAAGGTGAACGCGATCGTGCCGCCCGGCGCGAGCAACGCGCGCAGTTGCGCAACCAGCTCGCGGGTTTCGCTCTGATTCGTGTGGGTGAAGACCGAGTACGCGACGATCACATCGAATCGCAAACCGGGATCCGGAATCGGCAGCCCATCGACACCGGTCGGATTGAAGGCCCAATTGTAGCGATCGTAGAAAACGAAATGCGCCTCGGGATGCGCGGCGCGGCCCTGCTCGATGGCGTCGCGCGAGACATCGATGCACCAGTAGTTCCGCGGATCGATGGTCGAGCCCGTGGTCAGCAGGTTGCCGATGTTGCCGCCGAAATCGAGAACCTTCTTCGTGCGCCAGTCGGGCATGCCGAGGCAGAGATCGAAATAGGTGAACTGCCCGACGCGCGTGGAGATGAACGACATCAGAGCATCCCGCCTTTTCGCATCGCTTCGATCGAGGCGTCGAGATCGTCGCTCGGCGGATCGTGGCGCACTTCGAATCGCGGATAGGCATTGCGGCCGCGGGCGATGACCACCGCGGTATGGGCTTTTTGTACTAAGGGAGTTGCGTAGGAAACGTTGAACCCGATGCGCGGCTCGTCGCTCCGATTCGGCTCCGAGCCGTGAATGATGTTGCTGTCGTGCATCGACATTTCACCCGCGCGCAGAACGACGTTGACGATCTTGCTGCGATCAAAGTCGAGCGCCTCGATCTCCCCGCGATTCATCACGTCCGGTCTCCCATCTGTTCTGACGTGTTCGAGCGGCGGTTTGTGATGCGAGCCGGCCACCACGCGCACGCAGCCGTTCTCCGGCGTGCTGTCGGTCAGCGCGATCCAGGCGGTCAGCGTCGGCGAAGAATTGAGGCCGGTGTAGGTCCCATCCTGGTGCCACGAAACATAGCCGGGATCGTGCGGGAACTTCACCATCAGCCGCGCCGAGTGAATGATGATGTCCGGCCCGAGAATGCTCTCCACGCCGTCGACCACGCGCGGGTGCATGGCCAGATCCCAGGCCCAGCGAAAGTGGAGATGGCAGGCGTCGTAGCGCCGCCGCGGGCCGGCGCGGCGCTGCGTCTCTTCCAGCCGCGCGCGGAACGACGCCACCTCATCCGGATCGAGGACGGGGATGGGAAAGAGAACGCCGTCCGTCTCCCAATTCGCCAGCACGTTTCGGAGAGTAGCGCATTTCACAGCGCATTCCGGCAGGGCGTCTTATCATTGGATTCCCCGTGAATACCGAGCTCGCCACGCGTCCGCTGCGCTTCCACTGGAGCATGTCTTCGGCGGGCCAGCAGGACCGCGCGGCCAAGTCGCGCGCCGCCGTCACGGGGGTCCCCGATCTCGATGCGCTGACGGCGTTCTGCCGCCATGCCGAGGAGTGCGGGATCGAATCGCTGCTCACCGCGTTCGGATTTCATCGCCCCGATCCGCTCACGCTCGCGGCGGCGCTGGCGATGCGCACCTCGCGAATCAAATTCATGGTGGCGGTGCGCAGCGGGGTCTGCTCGCCGACGCTTTTCGTGCAGCAGGTCAACACCGTTGCCGCGCTCAGCGGCGGGCGCATCTGCATCAATGTCGTCGCAGGGCACACACCCGAGGAGCAGCGCGGCTATGGTGATTTTCTCGATCACGATGAGCGCTACGAACGGACGGACGAGTTCCTCACCATCTGTCGCTCCTTCTGGCGCCGCGAGCCGTTGATCAATTTCGAAGGAAGCCACTACCGCGTCGAGAACGGCCGGATCAATCTCCCCTTCCTCGACGGCGAGCGTTCCTCCCCCGAAATTTTCCTCGGCGGCAATTCCGCCGAGGCGGAGCAACTGGCCATCAAGCACGCCGACTGCTGGTGGCGCCTCCCCGACAAGCCGGAAGTGCTGGCCGCGAAGTCGTGCGCACTCGCTGCGAGCGGAACGGAGATGGGACTGCTGATGTCGATCTGCGTCCGTCCGACCCGCGAGGAAGCCATCCGCGATGCCTATGCGATGGTTGCCGACCTCGGCGAGCCTCCGCGCACCGCGCATCGCGAGTTCCGCAAACGGAGCGACTCGGTGGCCTTCGTCTCCACCTACGATCTCGCCGACCGTTTCGACTGGCTCACGCCCTACATGTGGACCGGCGCCGTCGCATCCCTCGGCGCGCCGGCAGTGGCGCTGGTCGGCTCGCCGGAAGATGTGGCCGAGGGGATCATCGATCTCAAGCACGCCGGCGTCTCGCAGTTCCTCTTCGTCGGCTGGCCCGATCTCGAGCAGATGACGACGTTCCAACGCGATGTGCTGCCGCTCGTGCGCGAGCTCGAATGCCGCGACGAAAGCGGCGCGCGGAAGGGAGGGACGGCGTGAGCGACGCGCTGCGCTTCCACTGGCGCCTCCCGCAGGGCGGCGAGCGCGCCGGCGCATCGCGGGCGCTGCTGGCCAGCCGTCCGGAGTCGGCGTTGCCCGATGTCGATTACCAGGCCTCCTTCTGCCGCACCGCCGAGGACCTCGGCATCGAGTCGTTGCTGACCGACTTCGGCTGGTCGAAGCCGGACTCGATCCTTCTGTCGGCAGCCATCGGCCTGCAGTGCACGCGAGCGAAGTTCATCATCGCCTACCGCTCGGGCCTGATCTGCCCGACGACGTTCGTGCAGCAGCTGAACACGTTATCGGCGTTGATCGACGGGCGCTTTTCGCTCAACGTCGTTGCCGGACACTCGCCCGATGAACAGCGTTCGTACGGCGACTTCCTGCCGCACGACGAGCGCTACGCGCGCACCGAGGAGTTCCTGGCGATCTGCAACGCTTTCTGGCTCGGCGACGGGCCGGTGAATTACGAGGGGCGTTTTTATCGTCTGGAGAACGGCAAGGTGGCCACGCCGTTCGTCTCCAGCGATGGCGCGAAACGGCCGGAGCTCTACATCGCCGGGAACTCCGATCCCGCCAGGCAGATGGCCATCACGCAGGGATCGTGCTGGATGATGATGGCCGACACGCCCGCGAAGATTTTCGCCAAGTGCGGTCCCGTGCTCGAAGCGCGCAAGACGGTCGGATTGCGAATGTCGGTCTTCGCGCGGCCGACGCGCGAGGAGGCCATCGCCGCGGCGCGGGCGTTTGCGGCCGAACGTCCTGCGGGATTCGATTCGAAATCTGCAGAGTCGCGATTCGTCACCGGAGGCGACACCGTCGGCATGCGAAAGACCTTCGAATTGGCGGAAAGCGAGTGGCTCACGCCGTGGTTGTGGACCGGACTTGTCCGCACGCACGGCGCGCCGACGCTGGCCATCATCGGCTCGTATGATGACGTGGCCGAGGCGCTGCTCGAATACAAAGCCGCGGGCGTGCGGCAGTTCATCTTCTCCGGCTGGCCGAAGCTCGACGAGATGGTGCGCTTCGGCAGCGAAGTGATCCCGCGCGTGCGCGAAGCCGAGGCAGCGGCGGCGTGAGATTCAGCATCATCACCAACTGCGGCGCCGCCGAGGCGTACGTCGGCCGTTGCATCGAATCGCTGCGGGCGCAGACGTTCACCAACTGGCGTTGCTTCGTGCAGGTCGATCCTTGCGGTGACGAGACGTATCGCACAGCTCTCGCGGCGGCGGGAGACGACGATCGGTTTTCGATCATGGCCAATGAGCAGCGTCTTTTCGCCGGTGAGAATCTCGTTCGCGGCGTGACGCGATCGAATAGTTCCGCCGAGGATGTCATCGTCGTCGTCGATGGAGACGACTGGCTCAACGGCGAGACCGCGCTGGCGACGATCTCCGAGACCTACGCGCGCCACGAATGCTGGATGACCTACGGCAGCTGGATCTCCACCCGCGGCCCGCACGACGGCAATTGGCCGGCGTATCCCGATGACACCACCGACTTCCGCCGCGCCCCCTGGCTGGCCACGGCCATTCGCACCTGGAAAAAGTGGCTGTGGGACCGCATCGACGATCGCGATCTGCGCGATGACGACGGCCGCTACGTCATCGTCGCCGAGGATCAAGCCTGCATGCTTCCGATGCTGGAGATGGCTACGACGCGGCGCGCGCGTCATATCCCCGAGCCGCTGCTGATCTATAACCGGCTGAATCCGCAGAACATCGGCAAGGTGATGCACGAGGAAGGGTTGGCGATGGCGGCGAGGGTGAGGGCGAGGGCCCCGTACGGGACGATTTTTCCTGGGAGCGCGGACGTCCCGTCCGCCGCTGAGCAGGATGCTGCCAAGAACGGCCGGCGGGACGCCCGCGCTCCCAGGAAAGGCCTTCACATCCCACCTGCTCAGACCGTCTGACCTATGGAGGTGCTTCATGGGCAAAGCGAAGGCGAAACCGAAACCGTTTGTGAAGAAGGGTCAGGCGCCGCGGACACCGCGATCACGCGGGTAACCCGCCGCACAGACAAGAGTGTCTGTGCCACATTCATCCTGCCAAGCATCCGAGATCGATGACATCGCCAGTGCCCGAGATCGATGTGGCACAGACACTCCTGTCTGTGCTGAGGCTCGACGGCGATCGCTCAGACTACGAACGGCTCATCGCCATCGGGCGGAGCGCGAAAGAGCTGTGGGAGCGCCGCCGCCTCGCCGCGCTGCTGCTGGAGATCGAGTTTCTTCGCATCGACGAAGACGCGCAGGAGCGATTTCTGACCGCGCTTGAAGCGGACATCCATCCCGAGGAAGTGCGCCGGCGTCTGCAGCGCTTCGAACACGTGCGGCGCGGCACCGCCGATGACCTGTTGGCCCACGCCGAATCCGAATGTCATCTGCTGTTCGCGCGCTATCTCTTCACGCCGCGCGAGGTGGTGAATCGCATCGTCTCGCAGCTCCGTGTCACCGAGGGACGCAGCGGGATGCGGCGGTTCAAGCTGCCAGAACAACATCCCTGGAACATGGCCGAGGCGAGGCGCACGCTGCGCGGCCTGCCGCAATACGAGCGCACCATCGTGCGCGGGTTGATGCGCGACTGGCGGATCTACTGGGTCGATGACCGAACGCCATCGCGCATCGGGTCGCTGGTCGAGTTTCCGCTCGGAACTGTCGCTCTCGTCATCAAACCGCCGGGGAGCTCGCACGAGATCGAGATCAAGCGCTGCGGTGTGCGCGGGCCGCGAGCGGTCGAAGTGCGGCGATTCAATGCGCGCGGCGAACGATTGCCGAAGCAGCATCAGCTCTACGGTGCATCGATGGGCGATTGTCTGCTGTGGGAGTGGGGCGGCGGCTCGATGCTGTCGCGCTACTTTCGCAAAGTTCATGGCGCGGAGCCGCCGATGTCGCAGGTGGTTTCGGTGGCCAAGATCCGCACATTGCCGGGGATGCTGGGGCCCGTGGCGCCGAGGACGTACTTCGAAGAACGCGAGCATTACGGCGACGGCTTCGACGACATGCGCGTCGATCTGCCGCACGTGGTCAAGGACTTTACGAAGAAGGATCGCCCCGAGGAGGAGTTGGTCGACGCGATGATCGTCTCCACCGATCCGGCGCAGGCGATCGTGACTGGGACGACGTCCTTTCGCCTCGATCTGCTTGCCGGTTATCTCGCCCCCGAGGGCGCGAACCGCTATTTCGAAGCGCTCGGCGTCTCGCACGCGGACGACGATGACCGCCGCTTTGCCGACGCCATCCTCGGCGAGGCAATCGACGACTACGAGCCGCCGCGTGTCGCGTATCAGTCGTACGCGCAGTACGTCGATGCTGCGCTGGAGGCCAATCGCCGCGCGGCCGACGAAACCTACGCCAGCGTTTTCGCGCAGATCGCCCGTTTCTGGGGGACGGCCATGGCGGCGCGAGTCTACAGCTCCGGCGAGTCGTTCGCCGCGCGCAACACCGGACTTCGCCGCATCTGGGACGGCGAGCGCTGGCGCGTGACGTGGTTCTCGATGGATCACGACAGCCTGCAGATGATCGGCCGCAAGTACCGGCACTTCCATCCCCACCCCGACATCAACGGCATGCTCCAGGACCAGGCCCACATCCTCGGCGGGCCGCTCGGGCAGTTCATCGTCAAGGGCGAGTTGCAGGCGATGAAGGCGATCTACCGTCCCGATGCGGCCGCGGCATCACGCGGCTTCGCGGCATTCCGCGCGGCGCTCAAAGAGTCGTACACGCAAGCCCAGCGCGCAATCCGCGAAAACCCGGCCGTCCGCCGGCTCTTTCATCGCGAGTTTGTGGAGACCCTGCACGAATGGGACGAGGCCATGGGCGACTTCATCGACATCCGTTACGACGCCGAGGAGATTCGCAAGTGGCACGAGCGAACGCGGGCGCGGCTGGTACGACACGGCATCCCGTCACGCATCGCCAGGCAATACCTGTTCGTGGCCATGGACATGATCGACGTCCTGCCGTGGTTCGGCGGCCTCTACGCCAGACCGAAGAAACGTCGCAAGTAACGTGGCATTCGAAAGCACAGACAAGAGTGTCTGTGCCACATTGACCCTGCCACAGGCCGGAGACGCGCAAGAAGCGCGACCGATGTGGCACAGACACTCTTGTCTGTGCTGCTTCGCATCGGGACCGTTGAGAAGATCAAACCTCACCCATACCGAAGAGACGCGCGAGCAAGGCGTAGAGACAGCGCGAGTCGTACTTCGCATCCTTCGAGACGTTTTCGCGACGCCATAGTTCGTTCCAGAGATGGATGGTGTGTGCGCCGTCGATATCCGGTCTGATCGCGGGATCGAGAACGTCACGCCAGCGGTGATACGGGATGGGACAGAACGTCCGAGGCGGCTGGACGCAATCGTCGAGGGCAAACTCGCGGACGACCTCGCCGCAGAGCCGCGGGCCGGTCTGGCCCCAACGTAGCGCCTCGGGATCGGAAGCGTCGCAGGTCTCCCACGCGCGCTGCATCGCAGGCGAGCCGGCTGGTGCGCGAATGACGCACGACGTCACCACCGGCGTCTCTTTGGCGATCTCGCTGGCGAAGACGTGCTCGCTTTTGAACTTGAACGGCTTGAGGCAAACGACGTCGGTGTCGACCCACCATCCCCCGCGCTCGAGCAGAAGCTTGTAGCGAAAGAAGTTGGAGAAGCCGGAGACGGTGTCGTGCTCGGCGTAACGGAAGATGCGCTCGCGCGCAGGATCTCGTTGGCATCCCACAATTCGACGCCCTCGGGAACGCCATCAACGTCGTCGTAGGTGTAGAGATGAACGTCGTGTCCCGCGCCGACGAACGAGGTCAGCGACAGGCGCTCCATCGTCGAAAGCGCGGGACCGATCCAGAGCGACTGGATCGCGTCCGTCATCTCGCCACAATCGCACCGAAGAACGTCGACACCATTCCGGCTCCCTCGGACGAAAGATACGCCGAATACGGGCCGGGACTGGGCGGCGTGAATTCGATGGCGTAGTTGCCGTCGCCGAGCGAGCGCGCGCGGGTACGCGACTGCCACATCGGCGAGAAGATCAGCACCGTGGCGTCGTTGATGGTCGTAGCGGTGCCGTGATCGGAGAGGTGGAACTGCACCGACACTCGCTCGCCGCTCTTGATCGTTGGCGGCACCGCGGTGATCTGCGCGGTGTAGGCGTGCTCCTGCGGGCGCGAGATGCGCGGGTCGGGGGCGATGGTGACGTTGAAGCACTCGATCATCGACGGCGCGTCGAGGTAGAGCGCGAGGTCGTAATCGCCGGCGTGCTCGATGCGGCGCACGGTCTCGTACACGCCGGGCGCTTTCTCGTGCAGGCTGCGGTCGACCACCAGCACGGCGCGCGGCTGCTTGCCGTAGTTGGAGAGGTTGCCCATCGGCGCGGCCATCCCCTCCTGATAGTAGTAGACGGCCTGATCGACCGGATTGGCGACCAGCACGGCCGACTCCCCTACTGCCTGGACGATGGAATCGGATGGCGTCGGAAGCGAACCCTTGCCGAGGTTGGCCTGGCCGGCGGGGAAATCAGCGACCGAAACATCGTGTCCCTCGGCGCCGAGACCGGCCAGGGCGATCATCTGCACGTCGTTGCCGTCGCGCAGACGGACGTAGGCGATGGAGTTGGAGAAAAAGACGGCGTCCGGTCCGCCCTCGATCGTCCCCTGCTGAATGATGCGGTTGCGGGCGGTGTCGATGACGTAGACATGGTTCTTCGCCGGATTCACCGCCAGCGCCAGCCGGCCGTCGGGCGTGGAGCGAACTGCGGAGAGGCCCTTTTCCGCCTTCATCTCCGCGATCACGTGCGGCTGCTCGCCGGCGATGGCGGTGATCGTTCCGTCTTCGCCGGCGACGTACGCGGTCTGCGCCAGCGTCGACCAGGTGATCGAGACTGGCGCGTCGCCGGCGCGGAGATCGGCGACCTTGCGCAGCTTCTGGATGTCGATCACCGAAACCGTGCCGGCATCGCGATTCGTCACCAGGGCGAAACGGTTTCCGGCGAAGGCGATGTCGTGCGCGCCGGCGCCGGTGGCGATGTGCGCGGCGATCGTTTTGGCTGAGGTGCGAATGGCGACGACGCCGTCAGCGACGGTGGCCCAGAGATAGCCTTCATCGGGCTGCAGCTTGACGCGATCGGGCGCGGCGACGTCGATCAGCTTGTCGACTTTCCATGCCGAAGTGTCGACCAGCGCCACCTGATTCGATTTCGGGAGACTGGCCCATAACTGACGGTCATTGGACAGCGTCCAGTCGCGGGCGGGCGACGGCAGTTTCACCAGCGCCAGGAGCCGCGAACCGCCGAAACCGAAACGGGGATCGATGACGCTGAACGTCTCGTCATCATTCATGGTCACGACTTCGAACGCATTCAGATCGACCTCGGCGCGCTCGACGACGGACTCGCTGGCGTAGACCCGCACGCGCTCCTTGCAGGTTTTCTTCTCGGCGCCCTTAGTCCTGGAATCCATCCAGGCGCCAGGCTTGGCGCCGCGAAGGGGCGAATGGGCGGCGTCGGTGACCTCGAAACGGATGGCGACGTCATCGCCTTCGCGGAGGTCATCGTGATCGGTGGGACGGGCGTGGGTGGCCGTCATGGTCACCGTCACTCCGTTTTGCGTCGCCTTCTGGGATACCGGGGAAGAGTGCTGCGGCGGCGTGACCGCCGCAGCACTGGCCAGGAGC
>Ga0157378_10002217_pt1 | contig 17227 bp, 14 predicted proteins | sample M65metaG_FD_115309 | JGI IMG/M metagenome (GOLD analysis project Ga0157378, IMG submission 115309) | Miscanthus rhizosphere microbial communities from Kellogg Biological Station, Michigan, USA - M6-5 metaG | ecosystem: Host-associated > Plants > Roots > Rhizosphere > Soil | place: USA: Michigan...
GGCCCGGGTCATGAAGTACGCCGTCACGCCGGCGATTCTTAGATGCGTGCGGCTCTCGACGAGCGACTCGGTCATGCCGAGTTCCTTCGGGTTCAGAATCGGCTCCAGCACCTGTTGCTCCAGCGATTTCACGCGGCCGTCCCAGAAGAACGTCCTCCCATAGCCGCGATTAATGATCGCTGGAGCATTGCGTGTGCCTTCCTGACCGTTGATCCCGCGCGCCACCTTGCCCCCGTCGGAGAAGGAAAGTTTGGGATCGTGACAGCTTGCGCATGAGAGAGTCTCATCACTTGAGAGATGTTTGTCGAAGAACAACTTCCTGCCGAGAGCGATGCGAATGAATCGTAAGGCGCTCGGGCTCTGCCACACGGACCCGCGCTTGGAGGCATAGGCCAGATACTTGCCATCAGGAGACCAGTCGGCCCCGGAGTTGGTGCCCAGGAAACGCTGTGCGGCTGGAGCCGGTTCGGAGCCTGGCTTGAGAGTATTGGGGTCGATCGACACCGTGTATATGTCGGCGATTCCGCGCTCCATCCCGCGCACTCCCGTCGCCATCGAATAATAGAGCGTCCTCTTGGAACTCAAACCCAGCGACGTGATCTTACCTATATCCGTTTTCAAGAGCGCGGGCTGGCCGTTGGGCTTCCCGTCGACGACCGCGATGCTCCAAAGGCCGAGGCTGCCGGTACGATCGCTCGTGAAAAGTAGCGCTTTTCCGTCCGGAGTCCAATCCAGCACCAGGTCGTCCGCGGGGCTCTGGACGGCCCGGCCTCGCGGCTTCCATCCGCCGACAGAATGTGGATATCGTGTTCCAAATTGTCTTCGTTCGGCGGAAAATCATAGGCGATATAGCGACCATCGGGGGAAACGCTCAACTTGTTCGAGGAGCGCCAGTCAAAGCTCTTGAGGATAGTGGCTCCGCTCCCGTTGCTGCGGACCAGCGCGATCTGATGAGTCTGATCGGGTCGCGTAAAATAGGCAAAAAGCCGCTCGTATCCGGCAGCCAGCCGATCGGCTGCATCCAGGAAAAGTCCTTATTCTGGTAAACAACACGCGCAGCAGCCTTGTCCCCTGTAGTCGAAATCACGCGTAATTCGAAATAGGATTCATTCGCGCCGGAGGCGGACCATGCGTAGGCCACTTGCCGTCCGTCGGAGGAGATGATCGATCCTTCGACGAACCCGTTCTCCCACGCCTTGCTGTCCGTCGTCAGGAGGTGATTCTCTCCCGTTTCGAGATTGCGAATCGCCAGCATTCCCGTTTTCAAGTCCCTGAAAGACAAGAACCGACCGTCGCCCTGGACCGAGCCACTTGTCTCGACCTCTTCGCCCGTCCAGACCTGCCGCGCCGCCTGTTTGGTCTGGGCCGACACCGGGCGAACTCCGTTGCCGACCATGACCAAGCACAACAGCATCGTCAGCGCGAAGGCGGGTATTTTCCAACAGAGGCCGGGCCGGGGGCGGCTCAGGGACTACATTGCGCGACAGCCGCCAAGCGTCGATCTCATTTGGGTAAGCGTACACGCTCGAACGCCTCTTGTGGCTATGCCGGTGGACTGGAAGGCCCTCCTCCTTCTCCCAACGGCGGACTGTCCTAACCTGCCGTTGGAGATTAAGACGCGATGTCCTTCCAGGACTCCAGCGGTGCTTCGTTCCGTGACTCACGAACGCTCATGCCAGTGCTCCTTTGCCTGCCAAGAGTAAGGCGTCCGGGGCCATCCGGCAAGGGTCATTAGTGGCCAATCGCCTTCCTTGAGCTAGATTTCCCTCATTGAGCGCCCGTAGAGGGCGTGTTTGGCAGGAAATTCTGCAAAGCCCGGAAACTGGAGTTCCTCATCGACGCGTTGGACCAACTGCCGCCGCCGGAATAGCGCAGTAAATTTCGAAAACTGCATATTTGATCTTTCCTATCGGTTCGAGTCGAGCACGCGGGTGATGAACGCCGCCATCTGCTCCCAATTCTCTGCCTCGAGCGTCAGCCGCTTGCGGCCCTGCTTGGTGATGGAATAAAAGCGCGCCCGGCGGTTGTTCTCCGAGATGCCCCACTCCGACGAGATCCAACCATTCAGCTCCAGCCGCATGAGCGCGGGATACAAGGTCCCGTATTTCAGCTCCAACAGCTCCTGGGCGATCTGCTCGATGCGTTTGGCGATGGCCCAGCCATGGAGCGGACCCATCGTGTCGACCGTCTTAAGTACCAGTAAATCGAGAGTGCCCTGCAGAAGCTCAGCCTTGTCTTTCCCCATGGGTCTCCTTTGAACTCAATTCTCGGACGGCTTTTCGACGGACTCCACGACGAACGCGTCCACTTGCCCTGTTTCCGAGACGAGCCGCAGGCCCAGCTGCTCTCGAAGTGCGGTAAATATCGAGGGGAGGTTGGGATCAGCGCCCGGTGGCAACGGATCGGGTGCGAAGTTCAAATCGATCTGATAGAGACCGGTGAGACCGGTTTTGTCTACCACCTTCCGACCCGCGGATAGACCGAGAACTGGGATGAGCATTGCTATCGAGTTGGCACGGATGTGTCCCGGTCCCGGAGGATCTGCTGAGGGCCCGCCTAGCGGACCGGCGCCCGGTTGAGTCTCTTTCAGTTTCGAGCCGTTCGTGTCAACAACAAGGGCGAAAATCGGGACGCTCTTAGGCTCACGCCGGATCCTTAGCTTGAACCGGTCTTCCAGCATTGCCTGGAGCATTTCCATTGTTTGTTGCTTCGACGGCGTGAACCCGGCTTCGGCTTGCGCCTGGACGTCAAACCCATCTGTGGCGGCCCACCCGCGTAAACCATTAACTTCGGCCGCCTGAAGTGCGAATACGCTATCCACATACGCTGCCACCATGAGCTGTCGCAAATGCGCATTCGTGGCGGTGTAGCGACCGCCTACCAAACCCAACGGCATCATCGTCGGATCGCCGCCTGATTTGTGGGGCTTGATGGAAACAATCTCGAACGTAAGCTGCAGCCTTTTGGATTGCGCGAATAGCGAGACAGCGATGAGCAGAAAAGCAGCAAGTGTTTTCATGAACCCTCTATAGACAGACTATAAGAGTATAGTCAGGCTCTTATAGGCTGTCAATAGGGGTAGAGTCTGCTCTGAACTTTCGGTTCGGCGGCTGGCGAGGACTAGCTGCCGATAATGCGTCTTTAACGGGCGACGTGCCGTCTAACGCGCCGGTCCGAGGAATCGTTTGCGCATTTTCGCCACGATGGTGAACTCCGGATCGACGACGTTTGAGATCTCGTACTCCATCCCCTGGCCGAGCAGCACGCTCGCGCCACGCTCGTCGAACCCGTAGCCTTCCATCAGCCAGCGCATCAGCTCAGTGGTAGCGTGTTGTAGTGCTTCGTTGAGGGCTCGCGAACTGCCTAGTACCATAATAAAATCCTCGTTCTCAAGGCGCGGCCAGTTGATCTTCTTCTGTTTGATGAGATCTACTGAGAACTCCACGTCTAGTGAAGTCTCGATCGCACTGCCCACCACTTCGCCGTCGCCTTGCCGGGCGTGGCCATCGCCCAAAAAGAACAGAGCGCCCGGTTCAAACACTGGCAGCATCAGCGTAGCGCCGGCGCCCATGCCGTTGTAGTCCATATTCCCGCCGAAGTTGTCGGGGAACGTGGTGGGAATGGCCGCCTTATTGGGCGGGGCGGTGGCGACACAGCCCAGCATCGGACGCAGAGGCAATTCAATGCGAGGCCCTTTAAACTCGCTGGGGTCGAGATAGGCGACACCCTTTTGTTTGTCGATATGCCAATTCGCGGCCTTAGGCTCCCGCGATGCTTCGAGCCGTAAAAAGCCCGGATCGGCAGTGTAGGGTGCCAGGAGCGATGCGGAAAAGCCGGTGGTGCGGTTGGTCTCCAGGCGTAGCAAATGAACCACCAGGGTATCGCCCGGCTCGGCGCCTTCGATGTAGAAGGGGCCGGTTTGAGGATTGGGTCCCTGGCCACGCCGAACGCCAGCCGAATCGGTTCCGCCTGCGTCGATAGTAGAGGTGACGACGTGGTCACCAGCCTTGATCAACAGCACCGGTTTATGGGCGCTGGAAAACGTGTTGTAGAACTCTTTGGGCTCGAATCGGTAGGTTTCCGCGAAAGCGGTGACGGCCAACGCAAGAGCAAGGACCAGCTTCATAAAAACCTCCTATGTCCACCTCGATACGGAACACCTCAAGCGGATTTAATGTTCGGCCGCCTGGTGTGCCACTCAGTCACCTGCTCGTATGCATGCGCCAAAGCCAGCATCGTGGTTTCCGCAAATGGCGCCGCGCTAATCTGGAGGCCAATCGGCAGACCCAAATTCGTAAAGCCGCAAGGAATGGTAATGGCCGGAAGTCCGTACACGTCAAACGCTCCCGGGCTGTTGAGGTTGCCTGCTCCAGGATTGCCGCGACCTGCTCCTTTTGCCTGAGCATTCGGCCCGGACGGGTTTAGCGTTGATGCGATGGTGGCGGGCGGAACCTTCATCGTAGGTGTGATCAAAAGGTCCACGGTTGTGAACGTCTTCCTGATCTCTCTGCGAACCAAATCCACCTCACGCCGCGCCTGGGCGTAGGCTTCCTGTTTCACATTGTTGTTGGTCTGGATCATCTGCGTACGCGTAGCGGCCTGATATTTTTCCGCGGACTCCGTGAGCCACCTCGCGTGATAGGCGTAAGTTTCAGGGCCCCAAATCGTTTGGGCGCTAACCGCGGGAGGAAGCTGCACGTCCGCCACGCTACCCGTCAGCTTGCGAAGAACTTCGATGGCGGCCTCGGCCGCCTTGGCAAACTCAGGATCCAGACTGTCGAAGAAGCCAGTTCGTGGCAGGCCCAAGCGCAGTTTGGAAACCGGCATCCTGAGTGCGGGTCTGTAGTTCGGAACCGGCACATTCGCCGTCGTTGGATCCATTTCGTCGTAACCAGCGATGACACCCAACATCAGTGCCGCGTCCTCGACTGTCTTGCAAATTGGCCCAACATGGTCAAGCGTCCATGCCATGGGAATGACTCCCCGATTGCTGACGCGTCCATAAGTGGGCATCAATCCGACCACGCCGCAATCAGAACTCGGGATCCGGATCGAGCCGCCCGTGTCCGTCCCGAGCGTGCCGAAACAGAAATCGGACGCGATTCCCGCAGCAGAACCGCCCGACGATCCCCCAGAAATCCGATCCAGTGCCCAGGGATTATGGACCGGCCCGAAGTACGTAACGGCGGAGGTCGGGCCGTAGGCGAACTCGTGCATATTGAGCTTGCCCAAGATGACCGCACCAGCATTCTTCAACCTGCGGACAACTTCGGCATCTTCTGTTGGAATGCGGTCCTTGAACAACTCGCTCGCCCCGGTGGTTCGCACGCCAGCCGTATCGATATTGTCCTTCAGAGCGATTGGAATGCCGTGCAAGGGACCTCGCCACTTGCCTCGCCGTGCCTCTGCATCCATCGCCCGGGCTGTGGCGAGCGCGGATTCGCCGTTGACGGTGATGAACGCGTTTATTAGAGGATTGTACTTATCAATTCGCTTCAAACAAGCCTCGGTGAGTTCGACCGATGAGGTTCCTTTTCTCCGCAAAAGCTCGGAAGCTTGCTTCAGCGTCAAGGACACGAGGTTTTGTGTTTCCGCAGAGGCAGGCCCCAGAGCCCAGGCTGCCGCTCCAATCCCGGTGGCCAGGAAGGTTCTGCGCGAGTCAGATTGGTTCATGCCGGCACTCCTCGGACGATCCCGGCCTGCAGTGACATATCTTGGCGGCCAGAACGCGCATTATTCGCAGGATACTCCATTCATCGTGGAAGCCCGGCCCATGATCACTAGACCTATACGCACGGCAACAAGAGTTGGCGGCGCCGAGGGTTTAGGCACCCGACGCATCGAAATGCGTCAGCATGACGGGCGACTACACCATTGTTCGGTATGAATCTAGCCCCAAGGTGAGCGATATGCCCCAGGTCTCGGATCAGGGGAATCCACCGCCAGCGCTTTGTGTATTCCCTTCAACAGGTTCGAGGTTGGTATGACGATTGCCTTTCTGCTGCCGAAAGGCGGGATGGCATGGCCGGACCTAGGTTAAGAGCGTTCGTCGCGCTGCTGTGCTCCGAATTGTTGATTGCAAACTTGGCGGGCTGTGGGCGCCATCGCGTGGAACTTCCGACGGTAAAACCAGTCGTTGGTGTCTTCGAACCTTTGCAAGAAGATCTCAAGAAGTCGTATCTGACGCTCTTTGAGATCGCCCCTTCGCTGGAATACAGTGAGACCCAAATCGCCCGTATGCACGACTATCTCCGTCAGGCGCAGGATTTTTGCGTTGGGCGGTTCGAGGCGACCGCGAAGGAGTATCAAGGCTCGGTGGACGACGCCCAGAAGAGCCTGAAATCCAAGATCACTGATGATCAGCGGCACACGCTTCACTGCAAGATCCAGGACGCGCGGACGCTCAAGAGCCAGGCTGACGTCATATCCCAGCACGCCATTCCGGTAGCCTACGCCAACCGCCAGGCCAAGCTGGACCTGATTCAGCAATGGCCTGCAAATCTTAAGGAAATCCGCCAGAGCCTCGCGGACGGGACTTACAAGAACCGCCGCTGGAGCGACGTCGAAGACATCGGCTTCCGCGAAATCGAGTCCGGCCAGAAAGACGATATCAAGCTCGGTCAGGAAGCGATCCGCGATTTGAAGCGGACCGGACTCATGCCCATGGAGGTAGAGGATCAGGCGGTGCTGAGCTACGTTCGCGGACTAGCCCAGAAGTTGGCTGCGAAGTCTGACCTGCAGGTACCCCTGCAAGTTACCGTTCTGAATTCCAAAGAGATCAACGCCTTCGCGCTGCCCGGGGGATTCGTATTCATCGAACGGGGCCTGCTCGAAGCCGTCGAGGATGAATCTCAGCTGGCGGGTGTAATCTCCCACGAAATGTCGCACGTTGTAGGGCGGCACGGCCACAAGCTGATGACCAAGGCCACTATCGCCGGCATTATGTTTCAAGCCGCGCAGATCGCGGCGGTGATTTTTACGGGAGGCGCGGCTGGTATTGGCACATACTATGCCTTGCAGTACAGCTTCTACGGTCTGGGCTTGATGCTCGACTTAACTCTGTTGGGCGTAAGCCGTGACTTTGAACAGCAGGCGGATCAACTGGGGATTCAATACGCCTGGAACGCCGGCTACGACACCAGCGGATTCATTCGCTTCTTCGACAAGATCGCCACGAAGGAAGGTTACGTGAACGGAGCCAGCTGGTTTCGTTCTCATCCGCCGTTCTATCAACGCATGGTGGAATCGCAGCGCGAGATCATTTACCTAGGCCAGAAGCCTGCCACTATCGTCGATTCGAACGAATTCAAGGCGATGAAGGCTGCGTTAGCCAAAGTGACTGCCAAGGCCGCGGAGGAAGCCAAGGACAAGCCCAGCTTGCTCGCGCCTGAAAAGGGATGCGCGCCCACTACGAAGCTGGTTTACGAACCCGATCAACCAATCGAGACGATATGCGCCGCTCCGCGAACCAAACTCGCTACAACTTCCGGTCAGTAGCCGCCGCAATAGGGCTCCTATCGATGGCATCCGCCTGCAGCGCGGCGGCCGCGGTAGACGCGCCAGCTGGTAGCAAGACTGAAACGGTCTCTCTCTACCTAAATGTGGAGAAGGACGGGAAACTGATCACGGGCCTACAGCGCGGCAACTTTCGTTTGTCGGAAGATGGCAAGTCTCGCGAGTTCCGGCTGGAAAAACCCGAAGAACCCGCGTCGATCGCCTTCCTGGTCGAGTACAGCGCTTCGTCCGTCGCTTTCCTCGAGGATATCGCTTATGTGTTCGATGGCTTCCAGGCGCACGGAGTCGAGGGCCATTGGTACGCGTTGGCTACGTTTGCGAACACGCTCGAGATTCACACCGACTTCACCAAGCAGCTCGGAGAGATCACACAGACGTATGCCGCACTCGGCCCCGCCACCTGGAACGAAGTCAATACCTACGACGCCGTCTACGAAATGCTGGACAAAATGGGGCGATTACCCGGCCGGCGCATTCTGGTTGTGGTCGGATCGGGCATTGACACCTTCAGCGAGCACAACATGGACGATGTGAAGAAAAAGATCGAAGCCGACAATGTGACCGTGTTTGCGGCGGGTTTAGGCTCGTTGTTACGAGGCGCCTACGACCCTTACATGACATCGTACGGCCAGATGCAGCTCATACAGGCGCAGGCGTTCCTTCAGATGCTCGCGGCGAAGAGCGGCGGCTTTGCCTGGTTCCCGAAAATGACGAATGCCTTTCACGACGTGACGGAGGGCATCATGCAGAGCATTGCCGCACAATACCGGATCGTTTACGAAAGCAAAATCAAGGGTAGCGACAAGTTCAAGAAGATCAAGGTGGAGGCGTTCACCGTGACGAACGATAAGCGCCAGAATTTCAAAGTTCTGACCCGGGAGGGGTGGCGCTGACGGTAGCACAGGATCACAAATGGACGAAGAGATTCGACGGAAGATACTTACGCTTTTGGATCAGCACCGGATCATGACGATCGCTACGCTAAGGCCAGATGGCTGGCCGCAGGCGACCACGGTGGGCTATGCGAACGAAGGCTTGACGCTTTACTTCCTCTGCGGTCCGGACAGCCAGAAGGCGGCGAATCTCGCGCGAGATAATCGCGTATCGCTCACGATCGATCACGACACGCCTCAAGTGATGGAGATTACAGGACTTTCCATGGCCGCGCGTGCACACGCTGTCACCGATCCAACCGAAGCGGAGAAGGTATTGCACCTACTGATGCTGAAGTATCCCCAGCAGGCCTCCATACCGTTGCCAATGCCGACTGCAGCGGACGTGCGCATATTCCGAGTGACACCGATCGTGATCTCCGTGCTCGACTACTCCAAGGGCTTCGCGCACACCGATCTCGTCACCTGCTGACGAAGACGATCCCAGCCTGGACCGGTGTCTAGCAGGCCGCCCATAGGGTGACATAGACGAAGCTCATTCAATATGTCATCTGCCGGCCACGGCGGCTCCCTCCTTGAGATCGTTAGGCGGGTGCAGGATGACTACTTCTCCCGGATACAGGCCGCGGATGATTTCGGTCTCGAGCGCAGTGCGGTGTCCCACTTCCACCGACTTTCGGCGCGCCCGCCCGCCTTCCACTACGAAAACGCTCCAGCGATCGCCATCGCGAAACAGTGCGCTGCCGGGGGCGATCAGCACGTCGGGACTCTCCCAGATCACGATGCGCGCCTCAATGCGATAACCGTCACCCAAACCCACAGGTGGATCCAGGAAATCAGCGATCACATTCACGCGCTGCTCCTCGATACCCAGCGCGGAGACTTTCGTGAATCCGTACGGTTCCACCATGCGAACCCGCGCGCGCAGCGCCTTCGATCCACCCCAGCCCTCGATGCTGACAGCGGCTCCCGGCTTCACTTTGACCGCATCCGTGGACAGCAGATCGATGACGATCTCGATCTTGCTCGGGTTGCTAAGGCTAACCACCGGAGTTCCGGCGGTCACCACGTGCTCGCTCGGCTCCAGTATCCGCAGAATCCGCGAGGCCACGGGCGATCGCAATTCCACTATCCTGGCGCTTTTCTCCTGCGTCTCTTCGATCGAGATCAGACCAGCCCGTGCGCGGGCGATCTCGGCCTCGGCCGACTGAACCTTAAACCGCGCGCCGGCTACCTCCTTCGCCGCCCGCTTTTCTGCCGTCTGCGCCTGCTCCAGCGTCTGGCGCGGCACCACGTCCTGGCGCTGAAGGTCCGTGTAGCGCGCCACGTCCCGTTGCGTCTGCTCGTGATCCGCTTCCGCGCGTTCCACGTACTGTAGGGCTTCCTTCCTGAGCGCTTCGAGCGATTCAATTTCCGCCTTGGTTCGCGCCACCTCACGCGCATCGATCGGTAAAGGGCTGATGGTGGCGATGATGGTTTGAGGCGTGACCGCGTCTCCTTCGTGCAGCCGGATGCGGGAAAGCCGGCCGGCGATGGGCGCAGCCAGCGTAAACCGGTCGTGCGCGCGAGTCTGTCCATCTTCGTCGATAGTCACCTGCATGCGGCCGCGCGCTGCGAGTCCGGTTTCGACTACGAGCGGTTTGGGCCGAAGCGTCCACGCAATCAAGCCCACCATCCCGAGGACCACGGCCAATCCGAACAATCGTTTGATGATGCGTTTCATGAGAGCCTCATTCCCTGGACTTGAGCACGTCAGTTAAGTCCAATAGCGCCAGCCTTCGGATGACTACCAGACCTGACAGCAGGCCAGCCGCCAGCACGATCCCCGTCGCATACGTGTAGGAGATTGGTCCGATCACCAGAGGCAAGCGGATCAGGTCACGCGCCAGGGCGTGTGAAGTGAGAAACGAAAGTCCATAGCCGAGGGCCAAGCCAAACGGAATCGCCAGCACCAGCAGGAGCCCTTGCTCGCCCAGCAAGATCCGCCCGATTTCCACGCGCGTGTAACCCAGGACACGCAAGCTGGCTAGCTCATGGCCGCGCTCCGATAGCGCGATCCGCAAGCCGTTGTAGACGATTCCAAAAGCGATCACACTCGCAAAGGCCACCAGCATAGTGGTCGAGATCCAGAGTGTATCGCCGTAGGATTTCCAGAAACTGGCGAGCGCCACGTCTTTAACGGCTACGGCGCTGATGGAAGGCGTGCGCTTCAACAGGCTATACAATTGCGCGGCTCGTCTGGGATCTACTATCAGGTGCGCGCCGGATAGGGTGCCTGCCTCGCGCATCATCCGGTGCAGCGCGTCTGCCTGCATGTACGCTCCCAGCCCGAGCGGTTGCTCCACCCATCCGGCGACGGTAACCACGCGTACGGGTCGAGCACCTTCCAACACTTCGATCTGAAGCTGGCTACCGGGCGGCGCGCCCAAGATCTCGCCCAGCCGGCTATTTAGTACGATCCCCTCGGAGGGAACCTCGACCCGGGTCAGGTTGCGGTCGAGCAAAGGTCGCAGCGTGTCCTCGCGGGACGTGCCGAGTATGCTCGATTTGCGCGACCGATGTCCAAAGCGCAACCTCGCCGGAACTTCGCGAAACGTTTCCACCTGAAGCACGCCAGGAAGCTGCGTCAATTCATAGCGGGCATGCTCGGGACGCGGCTCCTGAAAGGCCATCGTGAGGTCTTCCCGCTGCATGATTCGAAATTCAAGGTCGACGAGATAGTTGACAGAATCGATCGTATAGCGGCCCACCACCAGGATGGAAACCGCCAGTGCGATGCCCAGTGCAGTCGCCAGAGCTTTCCAGGGCCGGCGGGACAAATTGCGGAAGATCATTCGCGTTGCCGGCGCAAGCCACGTCATCAGTCCGCTGTGTTCCAGCACGCCTGCCCGGAACTTCTCCGGCGACTCCGGTCGCATGGCTTCGGCAGGTGCAAGCGCCACGGCCCGTCGGGCCGCCGAAAGAGCGCCGATGCAGGCCGCGCCGGCTCCCACAGCCACGGCGGATAACACCAGGTATGCATTGGGTTGTAGTTTCAGCACAGGAAAGTGGAAATAGCGCGCGTAGACGCCGGTGAATAATGAGCCCAGCCACAGGCCCCCGGCGATCCCCAGCACTGACCCCGGCAGCACCGCGAGCAAGCCGAATTCCAGGTAATGTCCGGCGATCTCCAGGCACCCATATCCGAATGCCTTGAGCACGGCGATCTGGCTCCGCTCCGTAGTCACCAGGCGCGACATCACTACATGCAAAAGAAACGCGACAATCGCAAGGAATATCGTTGGCAGTATAAGTCCCATCGTGCGGAGTTCCGTCAGCTCGTCGGCGATGAACCGGTAAGATATCTGGTCGGAACGTCCGTATGCGCCCAGCCCTCCGTAAGGTTCGAGTAGGTGATCCAGGCGCTCGATTACCTCTGGCTCGCTGGCGCCCTGTGCAAGTGAGAGCGCGACATCGTTGAACGCCTCCTTCATGTCGAATGCGGCTTCCAGGGATTCGCGGCTGATCCAGAGCACGCCGAATCGGCGATTGTCGGGAAAAATCTCGCCCGGCTTCACTTCATACAGGTACTCGGGCGATAACCCGATGCCGGCAATGCGGAGCCGTTCCCACTTGCCGTTCACCACGGCATCCACGCTGTCGCCGGTCTTCAGCTGGTTGGCTGCCGCGAAAGCTTCGCTGATCACGATTTCGTCGCGGCGGTCCGCTTCGATGTAACGGCCTTGACATAGGAACAGGTCGTTCAGAAGAGGAACGCGGCGAGCGGGAATCGAAACCAGCCGGGCCGTGGCAGGCTCCTCCAGACCGGGCACATCGAGCGTGACATCGGTCACGATCCGCGTTTGCACCGCAGCCACGCCTGGGATCTCAGCGATCGACCGCGCCAGCGCCTCTGGAGCCCGCTTCACATGCGCGAAGACATCCGCGAACCGGTATGCGGAGTAATACTCCGATCGCGCGAAGAGCAGCGAGTCATACGAAGAACGCATGGTTACGTAGGTCGCGATACCGCAGGCCAGGACGGCCGTGATCGCGATCAATTGCCCCGTCATTCGGCTCAGGTCACGGATCAGTTTGTGATGGAGCGCCGTCATGGTTACCAACTCAGCTCCGACGGAGAAATTCGCCGTTCATTGCGAGCGATCTCAATGATCCGCCCGCTGCCCACGCGAATCACTCGGTCGGCCATTCCCGCGATCGCGGCGTTGTGGGTGATCACGACCGCGATGGTTCCCAGTTCCTTGTTGATCCGTTCGAGCACCTCCAGTACGAGCTTCCCTGTGGGATAGTCCAGCGCTCCCGTGGGTTCGTCGCATAACAGAATGTCGGGCCGCTTCGCCACAGCGCGCGCGATGGCCACCCGCTGTTGTTCGCCACCAGAGAGTTGCGAAGGAAAGTGGTGTAGACGTTCCCCCAAATCCACCATCCGAAGAGCTTCTTCCGGATCCATCGGGTGCTCCGCGATTTCCGTGACCAGAGCGACGTTCTCCAGGGCCGTCAGGCTCGGGATCAGATTATAGAACTGGAAGACGAACCCGACATGCTCGCGGCGAAATCGCGTGAGCGCCGCGTCTCCTGCGCTGGTCAACTGGTGGTCGACATAATGAACCTCGCCGGTGGTAGGTACGTCCAGGCCTCCCAGAATGTTGAGCAGAGTCGATTTTCCGCTGCCGGAAGGCCCCAGCACCACCACGAATTCCCCGGCATAGAGGTCCAGATCGACGCCGCGGAGCGCATGGACCTCTACGTCGCCCATCTGATACATTTTTGTGACGCCGTGGATGTGGAAGACCGGGTCTTTGCCGGTCAGATTGGTGCCTGGGGACAACTCGGTTGCCGGGTTCACGACTTGGAAAGTGCACTTTGGATGCCTTTCCTTGAAGCGCCAGCAAGGGATTTGAGTCTCTCAGCGCGGCCCCCTGCGCAAAAGAGCGCAGGCGGTGCGCCGAAGCGCCCATCTTAAGAAGTTTGGGGCCTGCGCCGGGCCAGCCACTTCTCGATTTCGAGCGCGACCAGTACGAGCGAGCAGAGCGCCAGAGCGAACAGTAACTCGTTGAGGCTCAAAGGAGCGGTTCCTCGTGGAACGGCGCCCAATAGATCACGGCCATCTGCAAACAGATCGTCAGCGTGACCGCGCCGAGCAGAGGCAAGTTCGAAAACAGCCCCAGGCTCCAGAGGGATTCAGTTTCCGATCGCACGGCCATCACATTGGCCATTTCTGGTTCCGCAGGCGATCAATCCGCAGGCAATCGAGAGCCGCGAAAAGATGTCACGACACCTGCGCCGCTGCACGGGCGTAACACGTCTTCGCAACTCAAAGTAGGGATGATCGAAATAGTCTGGATCATCATGAATTTTAGCTTGGTCCCCAGGAGTCGGTCGCGGAAAGTAGGTCCAACTCCACAACCCGAACAGCTTGTCAATCTAGAGCTCCCGAGATTCACGGTAGCGTTTTCACCGACAGGGGCGCGACAAACCGCACAGACCGTGGCCCAACCGTCAGGTAGCAGCGAACGCTTCATTGTCAACTCTGGATGGAGCCACGAGTACGATAGCCAAGTGTATCGTACGCCTTTTATAGAGCGCAATTTGAGATAGTCACCGGCGTTGCCAAGAGCCCCGACCCACCACCACGGAGTCGGGACTGGCCGACACCAGAATCGCTCGTAGCCTGGTGCTCCCGCTCCGTTCGATTGCCTCAATTCTCTGCGCTGTGGGAAGCCGTTGGACGGCATCCCATTCGGGAGCGAACGCCAGACCACTCGCGAGCAAGAACAGAGATAGTAATCATCGATGATCTTCTTCCTGAGATCCGACGCAAAACGCATCCTCGCCCAACGTGAGTGCGCATATGACAACTCGACTACTGAAGCCGAGTGCATTTTTGTGGATCAGATAATACAGGACTGGAACGGCCATGCGCGAAAGCAGGAGAGAGGCGATCTCTCCGGCCATCAGCGCGATCGCCAGGCCTTGAAAAATGGGGTCGAACAGTATGACGGACGTACCGACCACTACGGCCGCGGTCGTCAGCGTCATCGGGCGGAAACGCACGGCTCCGGCATCGATCACCGCCTGGTCTAGCGGCATCCCTTCGCGCAACCGCAGCTCGATGAAGTCCACCAGGATGATCGAGTTCCTCACAACAATGCCCGCGCCCGCGATGAAGCCGATCATCGAGGTCGCCGTGAAAAACGCGTGCAGCAAGCCATGCGCCGGCAGGATGCCCACCAGCGAAAACGGGATCGCCGCCATGATGATCAACGGCGTCAAGAACGACTGGAACCAGCCCACCACGAGTCCATAGATTAAGATCAAGACGAAGGCAAAGGCAATGCCAAGATCACGAAACATCTCATACGTGATGTGCCATTCGCCGTCCCACTTCATCGAGTAGCGGTCCGGGTGAGAGGGAAGAGCAGCCATGTGCTGCTCGATGACGTAACCTTCAGGGATCTTGATCTTGTCGATCTCCGGCCCGAGTTTGAGCATTGCGTAGACCGGGCTTTCGATTTCTCCTGCAATGTCGCCAGTTACGTACGTCACCGGCATCAGGTTCTGGTGATAGATGCTCTTGTCCTCGACCACGTTTTCCAAGTGCACCAATTCGCCTAGAGACACGGTTGGCCCATTGCGGCCGGCGATCTTCAGGGCCCCTATTTTCAGACCTTGGATGCTCTCCATATCGGATCGAGTCGCGCGGTCCAGCCTCACGGTCAGCGAAACATCTTCCTTCTCCGCGTCCTGGTGCAATAACCCCGCTTGATAGCCAGTGGAGGCCATCTGCATCGCGCGTGCGATGTCGTCTTCTGAAATACGGTTAAGGGCGGCTTTCTCCTTATCCACGAGCCAGCGGTATTTCATTTGATCGTCTTCCACGTACCAGTCGACGTCCACGACGCCTTTGGTCTGCTTGAACAGATCGCGGATGTGCCGCGCCAGCTCGATCCGCCGGTCCATCGCTGGCCCGTATACTTCCGCGACAAGTGTTTCGAGCACGGGCGGTCCAGGCGGCACTTCGGCCACTTTGATTCGCGCGCCATAGCGCTCAGCGATGGGTTCCAGGCGCAGACGCACCTGCTTGGCAATCTCATGACTTTGCAGAGCCCGGCTGCCCTTCGGCAATAGATTCACTTGGATGTCGGCCACATTGGGTCCGCGGCGCATATAGTAATGACGGACCAGGCCACTGAAGTTGTAGGGCGAAGCCGTTCCTGCGTACGTCTGGATGTTCACCACTTCTGGTTGCTTGTGCGTTTCCTCGCCTAGCAACTGCACCACCCTAGCCGTTTGTTCCAACGTGGTGCCGTTCGGCATGTCGACAATCACCTGAAACTCGCTCTTGTTATCGAACGGTAGCATCTTCACTTTTACAAAACCGGTGTAGAACAGCGCACAGGAGGCAAGTAGCAGAACCACAATGCCGGCGACGAAGCTCCAGCGGGCGAGAGGCTGGTGCAGCAGCGTTCCCATCACCCGCCGGTAAAGCCGCGTCGCGAAGGCCTCCCGCTCGCCCATGTGGCGCACGCCGCCAGACTTGAGAAGCCGTACGGCGGCCCAAGGCGTCACAATGAAAGCGACCAGCAGGGAAAAGAGCATCGCGGCGCTGGCGCCGATCGGAATGGGCCGCATGTACGGCCCAGCCAGGCCACCGACGAAAGCCATGGGCAGGATGGCCGCCACCACCGCGAGCGTGGCGAGGATCGTCGGATTGCCGACTTCGTCCACCGCCTCGACCGCCACTTCACAGGGTGGCCTCGCCTGATTGCCTGGAATTCTCCAGTGACGAGCGATGTTCTCTACCACTACGATCGCGTCGTCCGCCAGAATACCGATGGAGAAGATCACGGCGAAGAGGGTGATGCGGTTCAGCGTATAGCCATAGAGATAGAAGACGGTGAGCGTCAGCGCCAGCGTCACGGGAATCGCTGTAATTACAATCAGGGATTCGCGCAGTCCTAATACGAATGCGATGAGGACACTGACGGAAATCACAGCGATCAGCATGTGGTACAGCAGTTCGTTGGATTTTTCTTTGGCCGTCTCGCCATAGTTTCGCGTCACGGTCATTTCGACATCCGCGGGGATGACACTGCCACGCAGCCGCTCCACGCGACTGAGGACGTCTTGGGCCACCGTAACTGCGTTGGTGTTCTTGCGCTTGGACACGGCTATAGTCACGGCCGGGAAAGAGCCTCTACCATCCGAATAGCGGACATATTGCGAAGGCTCCTCGCCACCGTCGCTCACCTCGGCGACATCGCGCACAAAGATCGTCTTGTCGCCGGCAACTCCGGCAACGACATTGCGGACATCGTCCGCCGTACGCAGAAACTGCCCAGCTTCCATGAGAAACTGCTGGTTGCCGCTCGCGAATTGGCCCGCGGGCAGACGGCGATTGGAAAGACCCAGCGCTCCTACGACCTGCACTGGCGATAGATTGTAGGCGGCGAGGCGCGCTTGATTCAAAGTAATGCGAATCTCGCGGCGCTGGCCGCCGATCAAAGCCACTGCGGAGACGTCCGGAGTCTGTTTGATGGTGTCATCCACTTGCGCCGCGATGCGGCGGAGTTCGAAATCGCCGTAGCGTTTGCTCCAGAACGTCAGGGCAAGTATTGGAACGTCATCGATCGAGCGGGGTTTGACCAGCGGCTGCGATGCGCCCGGCGGGATCAGATCCAGGTTGGCGGCCAGTTTCTGATTCAGCCGGACGATGGCCTTCTCTTCGTCCTGCCCAACCAGGAAACGAACGATAGCCGTTGATGTACCGGGGCTGGAAGTCGAGTAGATGTACTCCACTCCAGGGATCTCCCACAGCA
>Ga0157378_10002219_pt1 | contig 17222 bp, 14 predicted proteins | sample M65metaG_FD_115309 | JGI IMG/M metagenome (GOLD analysis project Ga0157378, IMG submission 115309) | Miscanthus rhizosphere microbial communities from Kellogg Biological Station, Michigan, USA - M6-5 metaG | ecosystem: Host-associated > Plants > Roots > Rhizosphere > Soil | place: USA: Michigan...
GTCGTACTCGGTGTGCAGGTACTTGTCGACCATGCCGCCGTGGACGCTGACGACCTTGTTCGTGTTGTACTCGGAGCGCTTCGCCGGGTGGATCTTGCCGCCGGTGTCGGGGCCGCTGTACGACTTCCACTTCGTTCCGTAGACGTCGGCGAACGAGCCGAGCGGTGCGTCCTTGGTGAAGTCGTCGGCGAAGATCTGCTTCCAACCGGGCAGATCACCGACCGGCATGGGCTCGCGCGACGTCGGATCAACCGGCGGCGCGGTGGTGGGAGGCGGCGTCGTCGTTGTCGTCGGCGGCTTCGTCGGTGGCGTCGTCGTCGGCGGAGTCGTTGTCGTCGGTGGCTTCTTCGGTGGTGCCGTTGTTGTGGTTGGTGGCCTCGTTGTCGTCGTCGCCGGTGTCGTCGTGGTCGTCGTCGGTGGCAGCGTCGTGGTCGACGCTTCGGTTGTCGTTGTCACCTCGGTCGTCGTCGTCACCTCGGTCGTCGTGGTCGGTGGCGGAGGCGTGTCGACGGGCTGCCGGTACTCGGTCCGGCCATTGACGATGTGCAACATGAGGTTCTCGTTGCACGTGGTCGTCGGCACGTCCTCGACCGAGCGAGGGCCGACCCACGCCCCGCTGCTGGCCGGCGACACGAGCCCGGTGAACTGGCAGTCGTCTGCTGCGAAGGCATCGGGATTCAGCGTCGTTGCATTGCTGTTGCGCATGATCAGCTCGGCGAACGAGTCGCGCCACACTTGCCCACTGAGGCTCGGCAGGGGCTCGCGGTTGAGATAGCCGAGCCGGTCGTTGCTCTGGAACTCGTTGAGCTGCAGCTCGAACACGTAGTTGAACGTGGTGCCGAGCAGTGCGTCGGGGGATGCGATTTCCTCGGCGAGGCCACCGACCCACAGGTCGACGTCGTCGAGGCCGGTCGTGCTGACGCCGTCCGGTTGGTCGGCCCACTCGCCGGTGCCGTTCATGAAGTCGGCGGCGTCGGCGGGCGGAACGTCACCGACATCGGGCTCTACCAGAGCGCGCGCCGCATCGCGCTTCGCCTGGATGGTCGTGACGTCGTCTCGGTCGCCGAGAATCCCGTCGGGACCGGAGTCACGGATCGTCGGGTGCTGCCCGAAGGCGGCCACGAAGTTGACCAACGATTCGGGGTGCTTGAGGTTCATCCCGAAATCGATCCAGTTCTCGTACGGTCGCAGCCGGATGTCATTGGTGGCGGCGAAGATCTGCTTGCGCACGTTGTTCAGCGTCGGGATCCCTTCGCTGCGCGCCCTCGTCATGTCGATCGCCGCCCGATCGAGCGGCGATCCGTTGGGATGGTTGCGCAACGCGTCGGCGACGAACTCATCGGCGTCGCCGGCGATCTGATCCGACAGACCTGTGGCGATCGCTCCGGCGCCCGCTGCGCCGACGTCGCCCCCGGTGGCTTGGAGGTCCTCAGGAGTCAGCTGTCCATACGCCGCCGGGTTCAACGAGCCGGCGGGCAGGGCGACGTCGTTCGTCGTGCCGTCGACGTTCGTGCGCGGGATCGTCTCGTCGAGCATCGAGTCGACGAAGCGGGACACGGTGTGGGCGAACTCGGCGGTGGTTCCCGCACCGATGTTCGGCAAACTCTGCGCGGCCGAGTCGGCGACAGGTTGGACGTGGTGGGCGAACTCGTCGAAGACGACGTGTTGGTATTCCATCTCGTTGACGAAGCGGGCCGCTTGGAACAGCCGCTCGCCGTAGGTGAACGTCGTCGGCAACGACGAATCGTTGTGCGCGCACCCGACCGCGCAGTTGGTGTCCTGATACGCGGCAAGCACCGCTGGGTTGGCGTCGAGCACGCGCTGCTCGTCGGCGATCAACCGGTTGTGTTCGTGCTCGAAGATCGTGTGGATGGCGGTCAACCCGATGTTCTCGTTCGCCCGACCGTCACCCGCGATCACATGTTGGGCCAACAGCTCGTCGTCGTACGTTCCCTCCGGTGACGGCGCGGCGGTCGGCAACCCGGCGACATCATCGGCATCGGGACCACCCGGTGTCGGCACCGCGCTTGGGGCGATGTCGGTCAAGAACGCCGTGTCGACGTGAAGGGCATCTATGGGCGCGGCTACCGGCAGCGCCAAGTTGCCCTCGACCAGACCTGACGCCGTCACGTACTGCGCCAGGCCGTTCGGACCCGGAATCAGGTTCCCGTAGGCGTCCGCGGCGATCATCGGGATGTTGTTCACGTCGTGGTCGACCAACTGCAGTCCCAACTTCGACGCGGCCTGCGCCTTGACATCCGCCCACGTCGCCATCGCCCCGTCCGCAGCTCCGAGCAGGCGCCCCGTCGCCTGCGGATGGTTGTCGACCATCGTGTACTCACGCAAGAACACCTGATGCGACGGATGCGATGCATACGCCTGACTCAGATCCACCCACGACGAACCCGTGTTCAGCGCCTCGTGCGAGGTGTCGTCGGCGGTGCCGAGCACGCCGTCAGGCCCTGGCCCGGGCACGCTCGTGCCGCGACTCAACACCATGAACCGGGAAGCGGGCGGAAGGTCGTCGAGAGTGCCGAGCACACCATCCGGCCCGGCGATCAACGGATCATCACCGCGCAACGGCACGAAGACCGACCCACTGTCGTCAGTGGAGATGTGGTCCAGCCCGTGCTCGAAGAACTGACCGAAGATCGTGAACAACGAGTTGCGCGGCAGCACGCCTGCCTCGTCCGCGGGCGGAGTCGCCGAGACCGACGCCGGGTTCGCCGCGCTCTGATCGGCGATCAAGTTGCTGATGAGCCGCGGTTGGTCGTCGAACACTGTCCCCGACGACTGCGCGTACGAGCTCGCTTGGGCGGAACGGAAGTCCGCCGCCGTCAACCTCGGAAAGATCTGATTCGCGGCGCCGAACGACTGCTGACCGGTCTGCAGGTTGTTGCACGATCCGTCTACAGTTCGCAAGCCCGTCCCGCTCAGTGGAGTCGCGACGTCAGTCGTGGACCCGGGCAACCCGGCGCAAGGATCCTGCGGCGTGGCCGACATGACGTGATGCTCGGCGATCTCGATCTGCTCCAAGATGAACGACAGGTCCGACGCGGTCAGGCTGAGGTCCTGCCGGACCGGCGCTGCCTCTACGCCGCCTCCGCCGGTCGTCGCCACGCCCACCGTGAAAAGTGCAAGCGCGGTCGTGCCGGCAACGATGGTCCGGCGCCTGTTCCACCCGCGCCCCGCGATGCGCGCCGGCACGTGTTTGCAACGCACGCGCACGCGTGCCGACTTCTCGCATCCGTCCATCTGTCCGTCCCCTTTCCTCTTGTCTGCCCGTTGGTCAAGAGGCCTCTCGTACAATGGCGACCGCATGCCCCGAGGACAAGAGGACCTTGGCCCCTGGGCCTTGAGTCCTAGGCCCGGGGGTGGGTGACAGCAATAGGCTTAAGTCCTTTGTAGGAGATTGACGCGTAGTGGCAGCGAGGACTCACCGGGCGTGTTCACCCGGACGCGAGGATGTCCGGAGACGGCACTGTACGAAACGGGCGGGCCCGCCGCTAGTGCCAACCGCTCCAGCGCGGACAGGGATGGGGACCCTCAGGACGCGAGCGAGGGCGTCAACAACTCGCGGCGCAGTTGGATCAGCTTGGGCGAGGGTTCGAGGGCGGCCCATGTGTCGGCTTGCACTGCTCGTTCGTAGCTGTCCCATTCGCCGCGCACGCCGGCGAGGTCGCCGCGCGTGGCGTGGGCGCGCATCCGCAAGGCGATCAACTCCTCGTGACCGGCGAGCACCTTCAGGCCCTGACCGGTGGACCAGAACACGCCGTCGATGTCGCCGACCGAGAGGTAGTGCTCGGCAAGCTCCGCCGCGGCTGACGTGGCCAGCAGCACGAGCGATGACGTGATGCCCTCGGCGTCGGGCCACAGATACGCGGTGCCCGAGAACGGCAGACCTTCGATCATCGCCACACCCGGTCGCAATACGCCGATCGCGTCACTCGTCCGAAGGCCGCGGGCGGCACTCACACGATCAGCCAACAACTCGGCGTCGCTGACGACGAGCTCGTGCAGTGGAAGTTCCTCGTTCATGGTGCGGCCGATCCACTCGTGCGCCGCCGGTGGCGCGACAACCTTGGCCATGGCCCGTCGGGCATCGCTGACGACGTTCGAGAAGGTCGCGTCGCGTACCGCAAGATCCCACAACGCAGTTCGCGCCGCGGTGCGGGTCGGCCGGTGACGATGTTGGCTGAGCCACACCACCAGCTCCTGAGCCTTGGAACGATCGAAGTTGACGGGCCGGCCGTCGACCGCCTCCACTGCGATCGGGCCGAGGAGCTGCACGACGAATTCGTGGGCGCGGTCGACGTAGTCAGTGACCCGGCGCAACGGAAACTCGACCACCTCGTCGGCCGTCGTCGTCACGAGAGACTCGGCGGTGTCGAGCAGCTCGGCGACAGCGGCCACCTCGTCGGCCGAGAGCCCTGCCGGCACTACTCGGATCCCCAGCGGTTCGAGCACGAACTCGCCACCATCCAAGTGCAACTCCGCCCCGCTGCCGAACACGACGGCATCGACCACGACGCCCACACCCCGGCCACCACCGGCCGCCACAGCAACAAGACCGGATCGGTCGGGATCGCCGACCGCGAGGAGTATCGACGGTTCCCAGGCGTCGCCGCCACGCGCCGCGGCACGCAGCGCGAACGTCGTCACTCCCCCCGCGGTCGCCGTGGTGATGCTTCCCACGTTCGAGGTGACCGCATCGACAGCAGCCTCCAACGAGCGATGCGACTCGACGCACGGATTCCCGAGATCGGTGTCGACCTCGAGACCGACGGTGAACACCCGACTCGACTCGGCAAACGGAGAGACCGCCAGCGATGCGGCGAGGCAACGAACGATCGACGCGGCGATCGCCGGTGGAGCGTCGATGCCGAGCAGACCAACGGCCTCCAGATCGACGAACAGTTCCCCGAAAGTCGACGCACCGATGTGAACGATCGCCGGGCACGGTTGCGCAGACTCGCGGGCCTGGGGCGCCAGGTCGCCGAGCGAGACATGGCGCGAGAGGCTCCACACCCGTCCGGGCTCATCGACGTCCCAGTGCGGCGCGGCAATCATGGCCGGACGATCAGTGTGGAGGCGCACCTCGCCGTCGATGGCGATTTCGACCGCGAGGGCGCGCACGTTCTGGCGAGCGAGGAAGCTCGCAGTCGAACGGAGGGAGAGGTCGAGCCGCGCGAGTTGATCGCCCGGCGTCAACGTACGCAGTTCGGTCTCCGTTTCGATCTCTTTCGCCGTCGGCGGCTCGAGACGGTCTCCGACGCGTGCTGCCCGCAATCGTTGGCGACGCCGCGATTCGAGAGCTACGACCGCACCACCGGCCAACATCAGCGCCGCCCCCAACCCGTTCTTCACGGGGATGTCGTTGCTCGAAAGCGACTTCAGGAACGCCCGGTAGTCGGCGCTCGGAACAGGGGATGGGTTCTCGGACACGGTGTCCGGCAACTCCAGCGGCGTCGAGGTCGCGGCCGGGACGGCCGGTGCGACCAGTGCCGGCGGCGGCGTTTCGACGACGGCTGTGGATGGGACGGCCGGGGTTTCTTCGACGGCAGGCGTCGGTTCTGCAATCGGCGACACCGGGGCCGACGGCAGGCGGTCTTCCAGTGCGTCGGGCTTCGCGTCCAAATGGATGACGTCGCCAGGGTGGATCAGCCTCGGATCGCCGTAGCCGAGCTCCGGGGCGTTGAGATCCATCAGCTCTGCCGAGTAGGCCGCCACGTCGGAGTTCCGCGCCGAGTCGAGGTGATGCTCGGCGATTCCCCAGTAGGAGTCGCCGGCGACGACGGTGTAGTCACCTGTCGCACGGATCGCTGCCGCCGTGACACTCGACGGAGCCGGGCCGGAGCCGGCATCCGGCACGTTCAGCACCCAACCCGGTTCGATCAACGCGGGCGTCGCAAAGCGTTGACCATCGGTCATCACCGCACCGAGATTGGCGTCGATGATCTGATGCGCGGTGTCGGCGATGTCGCGACCCGCGGCGACGCGCTCGGCAATCGACCAGATCGAGTCGCCACGCTTGACCTCGACCAGCGACCAACCGGACGCCGTCGGCTCGGCCACCGTACGGGCCACCCCGCTCATCGGTACGGTCGTAGCGGTCCGTACCGGGATATCGCCGACACGCGGGGCGGTGACGTCGATCGGTGCCCGGGTCGGCGAACCGATGGCCAACGTCGGTGTCGCGGTGGCGGCCAGCGGCAAGATCGTGATCAACAACGTCGCCACGCGGCGAGCGAACGGAGACAGCCCGACCAGCCGGCGACGTCGCGCCGACGGCATCCCGTGACGCAACTGGAACACCACTTCGTCGACCACGGTGAAGACGACGACGGCAAAGCACGCCCATGCGAGCACCAGCGCGATCCGGATCACGACGTCGACCATTGAGGCCGAAGACTCGAACCCCGTTGTGAGACGGTGTCCCCAACTCTGCACATCGTCGATCGACCACCGCCACGGCGCATTCATGCCGTGCAACGGCGAAGCGTGGTCGAACCGCAGTCGGGCCAGCCCGACGAGCGCCGCGGGAACCGCGACGAGCACAGCGACGACGCCCGACAGCGTGACCGCGACACGGGTGCCGTGTCTGGCCACCGTTCGACTGTTGATCGTGACGGACATCGGAACTCCTCAGGGTGACGGCGCGTCGACGCCGACCACGGCGGACGCAGATGCGGAGCCCGTTGCGGGGCGCCCGGTGGTGGTGATGGTGACGGACACAGTGACGCGATTGCCTTCGACGGAGACCCCGCCGACCTCGCCCGTGTCGCCGTTGGCAGCCAGCAACTGCTGCGCCGCGGAGGTTGCTGCGCGTGCGGCCGCGGCTGGGTCCACGACGGCGCGACCCTGTCGTAACGAGACGGGGTCGATCGCCTGAGCGCCGGCTCGCGCCGCCTGCAGTGCGATGGCTGCCGCGTTCGTGCGGTCGTCGAGCGACTGATCAACGGTACGTGACAACCACAGGAGAGCACCGGCGAGGAACACGAAGCAGAGCGTGATCATCAACACCGTTGCCGAACCGCGATCGGGTGGACGGCTGCGATGCGTCACGGCAGTCCTGCGGATCGATAGACGTCGATGGACGCCGTCGACGACGCGGTGAAGGTCGCGGGGCGCGCTCCTGCCAACGCGAGATCAGAGCGCGCCGGCGAACACGAGACGACGACGGTGACATCACCTCCGGGGCGAAAGTTCGCCGCGGCGATCGACACGGTCGGGCCGCCGGCGCAAGCCGAGACGTCGACCAGCATGGAATGGGCCGTGTCCTGCGCGGCGGCCACAGCCGAGCGCATGTCGCGTTGGTGTGCTGCGGCCTGTGCCGCAGCCGAACTGGCGGCCTGCACCTGTGCGTCGGCATCGACCCTGCGGCCGGTCCACAGAACGACAACGGCCAACGCAATCGCCACTGGCGCGATCAACACCAGACCCAACGCATTGGCCTCGCCACGGTCGCTGGGTCGAGTCACAGCGGGACCCAACCTTCTCGCGACACCGCTGCCGTCACCTTGACCGCCGACGAGGTGCCGCGCAGCAGGCCCGGGGCGCGCCCGGTGATCGTGATCACGATTGCCGCGTCCGTCGACTGTACGAAAACGTTGGGCTCGGCCAGAACGCTGTCCCGTCTGAGCGACGTCGTGGCAACGTCCGCAGCCGCATCGGGCGGCAGGTGATCACGAGCCACCAGCACTGCGGTCTCGCGAGCAATGACGCGCGCTTCGGTCCGGGCGTGGTTCCACATCGCCGCCTGGAAGCCGACGAACATGAGAACCACCAACAACGGCGCCAACAGAACGATCGTCAACGATGCGCTGCCGCGATCTGTGGTCTCGTCGTTCATGCGCACAACTCATGGAGCCGTAGGGGCCTGGATGGGCTTTTCGGCTTCGGCCTTGACCTTGCCCCACAGGATTGTGGCGATCACGGCCACGGCGACGCCCGCGGCGACGAACCACAGAACCTGCTCGAGCGAAACGGCGCCGCGGTCGCGGTCGTGATGGTCGTCGGTCAAGCGCAGCAGCTGGCTGTAGACGAGGTGGGTGAATGCGGTCAACATCAGTTCGATGTTCATTGGTGCTCCTAACGTGAGAAATTGAGTGCTGGGTAGATGACGGCGGACATGATCAACACGGCCATGCCGACGAGTGGGACGGTGATCTTTCCGGTGCGAACTCGGGCGTCGGCCTCTTGTTCGGCCGACAGCGCGCTGCGCAAGGTGGCGCACTTCGCCGCGAGGCTCTTCGCAACCGGTGCGCCTGCAGACGCGGCGAGGGATGCCGATGCGGAAATCTGTTGCAGCTCGACGAGCTCGAGGTCGTCGCCGAGTTGGCCGAGCGCCGAGACGAGCGAGCGATTCGACGTTTCGGCAACCAGGATGCGCCGGCGGAGCTCGACGAACAAGCGACCGTCGCCGGCGCGGGCGGCCTGGCGCAGCGCGCCTTCGTTGCCGACGTTGCCGGCGAGCAGCATCGTGACGACATCGAGGTAGGACGACAATTGGTAGCGCAGATCGCGCCGCTGTTCGGCGGCGGAGGAACGCATCGAGTTCTGCACGAGGAGCGGCGCGACGACGGCACCGAACATCGATGCGGCCACCGGCACGAACACACCCATGGAGATCAGACCGAGCGCCTCGGCGATCCCGAGCAACAGTGACGGCGCGACCAACCCGGCGATCGCTGCGGCGAACAAGTAGGCGAGGTGGACGGCGAGCGAACGACGAACCAGTCGCAGGTCGGCGATCGCCGCCGGACGCAACCGGATGCGCCGCGACAACGTACGGCCGACTCGCGTCCACGCATCGCTCGAGTCGTCGACAGCAACCCCCGCCGAACGCCGAAGATGGACGGAGACCTTCGTCAACGACGGGCGACGCTGACCGAGGCCGGCGACCAACAGCCAGACACCGGCCGCGCCGACCAGAGTCGCCACGACGAGTCGGACGACGGCGGTCATGGTTCGACCTTCCGGAGCGTGAGGAATCGCGACGGTTGCGGAAAGCTGGCCAGACGGCCGACCCATAAGAGCAGCGCGCCGTAGCCGCCGAGGACAGAGGCGAGGAACAACTGTCCGGAGGTTCCGTCGTAGGCATCGAGGTACGAACTGCGTGCGAACACGAAGACGCCCGCCAACAACACACACATGACGAGCGACACCATCCAGACCTCGCGCCGCATCGGAGCCCTTTCGGCTTCGACGATGCGCCGACGGTCGGCTTGATGACGGGCTTGGGCCGCCAACGCTGAGAGCACGTCCTCGGTCTCCGCGCCTCTCGAGACAGCGATCAGCAATCCGACCGCGACGAGATCGGCCAGTGGTTCATCCATGTCATCGGCGAAGCGCCGGAACGCAACTTCCGCAGGCTGACCCGCGGACAGCCTCGCGAACAACGACCGCACGTGTGGACGGATCGAGGGGGGACATGTCTCCGTCGTTGCGCCGATGGCACCCACCGGCTGGTTGCCGGACTGCAACACGTCGCGGACGTTCTCGACCCATGCCGCGAGCGCCTCGGTGCGTTCGACTCCGATGTCGACACCCTGGCGTCGACGAGCGGCCGAGTTGACCATCCAGCCGACGAGCGCACCCACGACCACCGACGGCACCAGCCATCCCGACATCGCCGCGACAAGCAGCGCCGCGCCTACTGCGGCGAGCAGCGGCAATCGCCGAGTCGACCCGGATCGCGCCGGTAGAGCGTGCCCCTTCCATCCCGACCACACCGTCGCCAGGCCGACGACGAGCAACGCAAACGCGCCCAACAGCATCAGCTCATCGCGGTTCATCAGGCACCGACCAACGTGTCGTTGGGAACGAAAAGTGACGTCGCTACACCCGCGAGGCGCAGACGGCGAAGATGGCTTTCGGACAGCGGGTTCTTCTGCACGAATTCGTCGAACTCGTTGAACCCCCACGTCTCCGTCGATCGCACCCCGCCCGTCTCACCGCGACCGCCGTACTCGACGATCGAGGTCACACAGCGCTGCGGAGCCCCGGCGTCGGTGTTGCGGACGAGATCGATGTGCACGACGAAGTCGATGGTCTCGGCGATCAGACTCCACACCGCGTACTCCGGAAGCTTGGTATTGCTCTTGGCGACGTAGAACGCCAACCGGCTGAGCACTGCTTCGACCGTGTGGGCGTGGATCGTCGCCATCGACCCGCGCTTGCACATCGACGCAACGTCGAGCATCTCCAACGCCTCGTCCTCGACGAGCTCGCCGACGATGACCCGATCCGGGTTCAGACGGCGGGTGAGCTCGACCAGTTCGCGCGCCGACACTGCGCCGCGCCCTTCGGTGTTGGCCTGGCGGGTGTACAGGGCCGGCGCGTCGGGGTGGCGCGGATCGTCTTCGAGACGCAGCTCGAGCAAGCCCTTCTCGACCGTGACGATCCGCTCCGACGGCGGAACCGCACCGAGCAGCTCCTTCAACAGCGTGGTCTTCCCTGCGCCCGGGCCGCCCGAGATCAAGATCGTCATGCCCGCTTGCACCAGTGCGGCGAGCTGCGGAACGAGCCAATGGGGGAACAAGCCGCGGTCAGCGAGACCGGCGAGCCCGACGCGGTTGACGGTGAAACGGCGAATCGCGATCCGCGGCTGCGACGACACGCCGCTGCGGCCGGGGCCTCCGAGCACCATCACGACACGCGATCCATCGGGAGCCTGAAGCGTGACCATGGGCGACTGCTCGTCGAGTCGCGACTCGGCGACGCCCATCGACAACGTCAGGCGACGCTGGAACGCGTACAGGTCGTCGGCCGAGTCCCACAGCTGGCCGAGGGCTTCTTTGCGGCCGTCGGAGTACGACACCCAGGTGACGCGGTGCGAGTTGACATCGATCTCTTCAACCTCGGGATCGTTCATGTACGGCTCGAGGGGTCCGGCGCCGACAGTTTCGGCATACGCAGCGGCGCGCACCGCACGCTCACTGTGCTCGTCGAGCAGAGCGTCGCCGCGCTGCAGCCGAGCCTGATTGAGCAGGGCGATCTCCTCCGCCATCCAGCGGCCCATCAAGAGTTCGAGGCGCGGGCGGTCCTCGCGAAGACCGACGCGACGAGCGGCGTCCGCGGTCGCGAACCCGGAGTCGGAAGATGCCGTATCGGCTTCGATCGCCTCGACCAGGCGGCTCGACAGCCGTGCCGTCAGCTCGCGAACGATGACCCTGTCGACGTTCACGCCGTCCGTCCGTCGTGTGAACGAACCTGACGCAGTTCGGCCGAGATCACGCCTGCGAGCTCCGTGAGCGACCGCATCAGAGGCGATCGGCGAAGTCGGATCGCCAAGCCGGCACGACCTGCGAGCACCGCGGCGGCCCAGGGATCGTCGGGGATGGCGACGACGGCGCCCGTGTCCACGAACGAGGCGATCTCGTCGGCGGGGTATGGACGGTCGCCGATCACTGCGACCACCGTCGGAATAGAACGCACTGCGAGTTGCAAGGCCAGTTCCGCGAGCCGCTCGAAGCCGAGCGCCGCTGCCGCGGCCGAGCCGGCGTGTTGCCTGTGAGCCACGACGACGGCGTCGGCGTGCAACACCAAGGGTGTCAACGGGCCACGAAGCCTGCCGCCGTCAGCGATGACGATCGGCGACGCGATCGCGGAGAGAACGGGCAGCACGGATGGGGCGGCGGCAGCAACGACCGCGCCCGCCTCGACAGCGCGGGTCGGGGCGACCAGCACGTCGATGCCGCACGCGGTGCGCTGCACGTTCGACGAGATGGTCGACCACGTGCCCGGCGCTGAAGAGGCGGCAACTTCGGCGAGGCCCGGTGAACGGGGCACGTCGAGCCAGTCCGAAAGACATCCGCCTGCCGGATCGAACTCGGCGACCATGCACGGCTCGTCGGCCGGCCACGCCGCAGCGATCCCGACGGATGTGGTGGTGGAACAGTCTCCGACGACTGCGACGAGACTCACGGCGTCATCCCCGCAGCATCCACACCCGGATCGATCAACACGACCCGAACGGCTGTGGCGCCGGCCACCGTGACGGCGTCCGCCGACGAGACCTCGAGCGACAGCGACATCTGCCCTGTCACCGAATCCGGTGCGGCGGGCAACCCGACGACGCGTCCCGTGACCGGGGCGAGCGGCAAGGTGTCACCGGTCGTCGGCATCACCACTTCGACCTGCGAGCGCTCGCGCAGACCGGCCGGCACTTCGCCCGCCGGCAGGGTCACGGCGACGACCGCCGAGCCCGGGGCCACCAGCGGACGCGATTGCAGCAGCCCGGTCGACAGCAGTCCGCCACCGACGATGCGCACCTTCGCGTACTGCCCGACGACGGTCGGCAGGTCGACTGCGTGGACGACCGCCAAGGACGGGTCGGCCGACACGTCGATCGGACGGACGTCGGCCGCGGTCAACTGCGTGCCTGCCGGTAGATCGCGAACGACCTGCAGAACCGCCACGCGCTTGTCCGCGCTGGCGAACACCAGCAGGACGACGCCGACGGCGAGCATGGAAAGGATCGCCCCGACTGCGATTCGCAGCCGAGAGCGTGACGACGGCCGGAAGCCGCCCGGAGACGCGCCGGCCACGATGTTCGATGACCCCGCCCGCGTGGTATTCACTTGATTCCGCTACTTCCGTCCACTGTCCGCCGACAGGCACCGCGCACCCGACGTCAGGCTAGGCACGGCTCGCCACGGTTCGTATGAGTCGTTCGATCCATTCGCTCCACAGATGCGCAGCGAGCCGCTCATTGCGGAAACCGCGGATACGCAGTGGGCGGGTCGGCGACCGTCGCGATAGCCTCACGGTTCGCCAGGAGAGGTGCCAGAGCCAGGTCGAATGGACCGCACTGCTAATGCGGGGACCGCCTTCAAGCGGTCCGTGGGTTCAAATCCCACCCTCTCCGCCATGTGACGAGTGACCACCGCCGACGGTTCGGGCCGACAGGTTCGAGCCGACTCGGCGATGCCGCGGTCCCTGAATGTTGCATTTGTGTGACGATGGGACTAGACAAACGTCTTCTCCCACTGGTTACCGGGTCGTTGGCGCGCCCCGGGAGGTGCACGCACCAATGCAGTACGACAACTCCGACGATCCTTTTGGGTTCTGGAACGACGAACCCACTCGGCCGTTGAGACGTACGCACGCCGGCACCCGCTCGCACGGCGACACCGCGGCGAACACCCGGATGATCCCTGTCGTGCGCAGCGAACAGGCGCGGCCACCTGCACCGACGCGCCCGCCCCGCAATCCGTTGGTCACCCGGATCGGGTTACTGGTCGGTGTGATGTTGCTGTTCGTTCCGATCGCGCTCAGCCTGCGCAGCAGCAAGACCCACCTCGAGGCATCCGGCCTCGACCCCGTCGGAACGGTCTCGATCGGCCAGTTGCCACCCGCTCCGACCGAGATCACCGACCCGCCTACCACCGAAGTGGCCACCACACTCTCGATCGCGACCGAAGCCCTGGTCGTCACCGCCCCGCCCACGGAGGCAGCGGTCGTGACGGAACCGGCGACGGCAGCCCCGACCACGGCCGCGGCGAAGAAGCCGACCGCCAAGCCGAAGCCGACGACGGCGCCGACGCAGCCGCCCGCCACGGCGGTACAGGTCGCCGAGAAGACGCCCTGCACACTGACATACACGGTCGCCAAGAACGACGCATGGTCGACGATCGCCAGCCGCGCCAAGGTTTCGCTGAAGGATCTGTTGGCCGCCAACGACGCCTCCACCAGCACGCTGCTGTTGCCCGGCAAGGTCATCTGCCTGCCTGCGGGCGCCACCGTGCCCGCACCGCCGGCCACCACGGTGCCGCCCACCAAGCCACCGACCACGCCCGCACCCACCCCTGCACCGAAGCCGCCGACGACGCCCGCCCCGACCGCACCGCCGAGCACCCAGCCACCGGCGCCGCCGAACACGACCAGCCGGGCCCAGGCGGCGCAGATCATCCGCGACGTGTGGCCCGACGACCTCGAGGACACGGCGATCCAGATCGCCACCCGGGAGAGCAACCTCATCCCGACCGCCCACAACTCGTGCTGCTACGGCCTGTTCCAGATCTACTACGCCGCCCACAAGTCGTGGTTGGCGAGCATCGGCGTCACCAGCGCCGCTCAGCTCTACGACCCGCAGGTCAACGCCAACGCGGCGTACGCCCTGTACCGCACCTCCGGGTGGGCGCCGTGGGGCGGCGCACCGACGACGACCACCGTCGCCGGCTGAACGCCTCGTCGCGTCCATCGGCTAGGACTGCGGCATGCCGATCAACGTGTGCATCGCCGGGACCACCGGCTGGACGGGCAGCGTCGTCGCCCGTCACCTGCTGCAGTCCGACGAGTTCGAAGTCGTCGGGGCTCTCGCCCGCCGCGAGGCCGGCCGTGATCTCGGCGAAGTGCTGGGGCTCGCGCCCACCGGTCTGAGCATCGTCAGTACGTTCGACGAGGTGCTGGCGTCCGGGGCCAAGCCCGACGTGCTGATCGATTACACGAAACCCGACTCCGTCAAGGCACGAACGGTCGAGGCGCTCGAGAACGGAGTCCGGGTCGTGGTCGGAACGTCTGGACTGACCGCCGCCGACTACGCAGAGATCGAAGAGCTCGCCGTTGCCCGCGGCTTGGGAGTGATCGCCGCCGGCAACTTCTCGATCACCGCGACGCTCGCCAAGCACTTCGCGTTGATCGCCGCGAAGTACGTGCCTACGTGGGAACTGCTCGACTACGCCAGTGCGTCCAAGATCGATGCTCCGAGCGGCACGGTGCAAGAACTCGCCGAGGCCCTCGGGCAAGTCGCCGATTCGCAGATCGCCGTGCCCATCGATCAGACCCACGGCTCGAAGCAGGCGCGGGGCGCGACCATCGGTGGCACGCAGGTCCACTCGCTGCGCCTGCCGGGCATCGTCATCGCCTTCGAGGCGCTGTTCGGCCTGCCCGACGAACGCCTGACCATCCGCCACGATGCCGGCGCCGGCGCCGAGCCGTACGCCGTCGGCACGCTCGTCGCGGCCAAGAAGGTCATGGAGATCACCGGTCTCATCCGCGGGCTCGACCAGTTGCTGTTCCCCGAAGCCGGCGCCTGAACGAGTCCCCGTGCGCGCGAAAGCGCCCGATCCCCGTCCGGATCGGGCGCTTCCGATGTCCGCGCTGCAGAGGGGTCAGGCGGTCTTTACGGCCTTGCGGTGGTGGATGAATCCGAGCACCACGAGCACGGCCATGACAGCGGCGGCGAGCCACGCTCCGAGGGCGGCAAACCCGGCGATCATGCCGACGGTCGACCATGCGTAGGCCGAGAGCAGCAGTCCTCGCAAGGTCTCACCCTTGAAGAGTGTGTTGCGCTGTGCGGTGATTCCATCGGCCTTCGCCTGCAACTCGGTGATGGTTGCCTGCGGCTTGCCGGCGTCGACAGCAGCCTTCACGTCGGCCTTGGCTGCGCTTTCCGGCGCTCCGAGGTCGGCGTAGGTGGCGCCGTTGGCGATCTTGGCGAGATGGCCGTTGATGAAGCTGGCGTACGCCTGGGCCTCCTTACCGGTGTCCACTTTGTGGTCGGCCCACTTCACCAGATCGGTGCGCCCCTCCTCAGTCAGGGCGGCTGCCGGCGGAAATGCGACGTGCTGCGAGCCCAGTTCTCGCGACACGTAGTCGCTTGCGAAGTTGTGACCCCAGGTGAGCAGCGCGCCGGCGACGGCGAAAGCGACAGTGGCGACGATGCCGAAGCCAATCAGCACGCTGTCGATCGTGCGTCGCTTGACGACGACCGCCTCCTGCGAGGGCGCTGGAGTCATCTCCTTCAGTTCTGGGTGATCGATCATTGCTGTGCTCATCGGATTCCTCCTGTTGGCGATCCGCTATCGAATCTCTGAGGTCACAGTAAGAAATCCCTGATCGCAGCATCAGGGGCGGTCGTCACCCCCTGGGATGACCTTCGTCCTTTCTCGACGAATTTCACGACCTGTGACTCTGGTCCCTATCGCCGGACACGGTCGTCCGCCACCCTGACGGGATGACGATGACTACGGGGTGGAGCATCGCGCCGCAGACGGCCGCCGAAGGGGGAAGGATCGTCGTCGGCTACGACGGGTCGGCGGCGTCGTCGAACGCCGTGGACTGGGCAGCGCTCGAGGCAGCCGCTCGCGGATGGCCGCTGTGGATGATCGCCTCGTCGACACAGCATTCCGCCGCCGTTCCGGATGCGGTACGCAGGATCGCCGAGCGTCTACGCGGAAACCTCGGCATCTCGGTGACGACGACCGAGCGTGCATCGACGGAGCCGCTGACCGAAGGGGTGACCACCGACGATCTGTTCGTGCTGGGGCCGGCGCCGCCCAACTCTGCCTCACCGTCGCTGCAGCGGAGCGTTCCACCGACCGCGTCACGACGTAGCCCATGCCCCGTGGTGATGGTGCGCGGCTCGTTCACGCGTCGGATCCGACGGATCCTCCTTGGTGTCGACGGTTCGAGCGCGGCCGAGGCGGCGATCGAATGGGCGTGCACCGAGGCAATGACCCACGATGCCGAGCTCCTGGTGACGCACGTGGGCGAACCCGGTGCTCCGTCCGAGGATCCCGACCCTGTGCTCGGCGACGCGCTCGACAAGTGCCAGCGACGCATCGGTCCCGCAGCGGTCGAACTGTCCGCACAGGGATCACCGCGCACCTTGCTCCTGGGCCTCAGTCGCGACCGCGACCTCGTAGTCGTCGGATCGCGGGGACGAAGCGGGTTCAAGACGGCCCTGTTCGGGTCGGTGGCCATGACACTGGCCGACCACTCCTTCTGCCCTGTCGTGATCACGCATCCGCAAGCGAAGCGAGATCGAGAGGAGCATCCCTATGACAGCAACGGCGTATGAACTTCCTCACTACGAGTGCATGGATCTGGCCAACGGCCAGACCGTCGGCCGGTTGTGCATCATCGACCACAGCTACCCGCTCGCCTTCCCGGTGAACTACCGGGTGTCGTGCGACGACGACCACGTCAGCATCATCATTCGTGTCTCGCCACGCGCCGCCATCGGCACCTACGAGGGCCCGGCCTCGTTCGAGATCGACCGGATCGACCCCGACCGGACGAGTGCGTGGAGTGTCATCCTGCGCGGCCGGCTGCGCAACTCGAGGGGTGACGACCGGCTGCCGGACACGTTTCCGATGATCACCGAGGGTCGCTACCAGTGGAAGATCCTCGAGGCGGCCGCCGTCAGTGGGCGCCGGTTCTCCGGCCGGCCGGACACCGGGTGCTTCAGCGTCGACTGGCAGCCCAGCGTGAAC
>Ga0157378_10002220_pt1 | contig 17217 bp, 12 predicted proteins | sample M65metaG_FD_115309 | JGI IMG/M metagenome (GOLD analysis project Ga0157378, IMG submission 115309) | Miscanthus rhizosphere microbial communities from Kellogg Biological Station, Michigan, USA - M6-5 metaG | ecosystem: Host-associated > Plants > Roots > Rhizosphere > Soil | place: USA: Michigan...
AAGCGCCAACATTACACGTAGATGTTTAATGGGGAAGAGTTGAGTCACGCAACTTAGTCTATCGCGAAAAATGAATTGTCGAAAGTTTTAGTGCGAGGAGTCGAAAAAGAAAAGCGCAAGCTCGGAATTGCTGAAGGATGTTTTGCCGACCATCCATCATTAAGGGCCAACCAAACAAGACCGAGCTTACGTCCTTGGCTAGTTGGATTCTAAACCTGCCTCAATTGCAGTCTGTACGTTAGCGAACGGATGGAAGAATTCGGCTACGAGAAACGCCTTGGGGCCTCCGTAAAACCGCGCACATAAAGCAGGTGAAAACCGGAAGATCGCCAAATTGCCACGAAATCCCAGCATTTGAGAATTAACCTGTTAATTCAAGCTTAAAGAGGAGATGGACTTCATGACGATTGATAAAAAGAAGGTTAGAACCCAGGATGATTTAGATGAGCAGGCGCCAATCGATCAGGTAGAAGATCGTGTCGAGGCGCAGATGAAGAAGATTGAAGGTTCAGCAAAGAAGAACGTTGCTGAGGGTCTACAAAACCGAAAGCTAGCTCGCGAAGGTCAACGACTAGAGGATGAGGCGGAGCGGGAACTGAAAAAAGCGAAATAGAAACTATCCCTTGGCAGCCAGCGCATCTTCCAAAGCTTGTCGAAGCTGAGGAGGAGTAGTGGTTGGGTTGAATCCGATAAACTTTCTCATTAGTCGCCCTTCGCGAGTGATGATGAAGCTTTGCGGTATTGCGCCCCGGCCCTCCATGAGAGTGAATTTGACTTCGGGCGTTGCCCAACCGATGTGGTAATCGACATTGAAGGCGCTTACGAACTGACGTACGGCTTCCGCAGACGCATCAGGCTCTTCTGTTGAAAGGCCAAACATCTCAACGCCGCGATCCTGAAATTCTTTGTGCAACTTAACCAGCTCAGGAGTTTCAAGACGACATGGACCGCACCAGGTCGCCCACAGGTTTACGAAGATAACCTTTCCGGAATAATCAGATAGTTTGAATGGTGACCCACTTGCTGCCCTCATCTCCGAGGTGAGGACATTTGGCGGTAGGCTATTCAGCACTGGACCGGCCGCCGTCTTTGGAGCACTGCTAGTTGAAGTTGGAGTTACATCGTTTGAGTTGCAACTCGAACCGAACACAGCAACCAACATGACCACGACAAAGGTGAAGCATAAACGAACTGGCGTCCAAAACTTTTTTTGTTTATTCATCGCAAAACTTACTGCTGGGACCGCAGGCGTCCCCGCCTGCCTGATTACGATTTAGTAACAAAGGTGGTCACCTGCACACTACGCTAACATTTCTATTTCACTTCTTCTTACCAAATCGGAATGAGTCAAGGATGACCGGCGCCTTACCTTTTACACCGAGATCGTCCACCGACAACAACTCTGGTGCAAGAGATGTCGAGAGCATCGTTAAGGTTGCGCCTGTCGTATCGCCTTCCTTGTTCGTTGGAAGAAAAATCACACGACCCCAGAGTTTCAGATCGCCCTGCTCAGTATTCTTTGAAAAGCCTGTCCATCTAAACTCATAGGCCTTCATTGAATTTACAGTTGTTGGCCCTTCAGAAACTTTCTTGTACTCGGGATAAGCCTTCGAGAGGGAGTTGCTTAGTTCTTCGACGCGACTCGGATAGTTTGGCAAATCGCCATCGTAAGTTCCGGTACTTGTGTACCAACCGACCGTAAAATTCTCTTGTGTAAAATCGGGAGGCAATCGTCGCTCGACCCTGACGAAACTACTCGAGCCGGGTGCACCAGTTTTGGGGTCCTTTTGCCACGACTCAGGGTAATAGAAGGAAAAGTCGAAGTAGTGTTCGGCTAGCTTTCCGTCAAGTCGTTCCTTCGAATTTTCAAACGCAGTAGTGCCCAGCGGTGGCACGAAGTTGTCTTCCTGTGGTGTCGGTGATGGAGCAACAGGTGAGGGCTGAGTAGCCGCGTTTGTGTTGGTGTTCGTCTCAACAATTGGTTGAGTTTCTTTCGCTTTCAACTCGCCAAGTCGAGGTTTCACGACAACGAAGAAGATCGCCGCTAAAGCTCCTCCTCCCAAAAACAGGAACACGAGAATTCCAACGATTATCAACGGCAGCTTCGACTTCTTCTTGGCAGGTGTAGGAGCAAGAGGTGTCGGCGCCGTGGTCACAACAGGGGCAGAAGGTTGTGGCGGTGGCGGAGCCGGTGCCGAAGGTGGTGGCTGCGGAGTCACATGTGGCTGTGGCACCTGGCCGAGCGCAACCGTTTGCTCCTGCCCGAGTGCAGAAGTTGGGTTAGCTGAAGAGGGGTTGTAGACCTGTCCGAAATCGCTCGTCGTTTGGGGACCGGTAGGGCCTGTGTTTCGCGGTAGCGCGATCGTCGAAGCAAATGATGAATCCGCTATTGTCGCGTTGGGATCGGGCAGATCGCGACTAGTTGGCTTTTCCGACGCGGGAGGAGCAATCTCTCCCGTCGTCTGGCGTATCGTCATGTTTGGATCGAAGGTTTGCGGGGCAATCAACAGACCGCCATCGAACGTGCAAAACTTCTGACCTTCATCCGGAAAAGTACGATTACATTTCGGACAACTCTTCATACAGAAGACCTCTCAGCAATTGAATACCAGGTTAAGTTGAAATTAGTTCTGACGTGCCTTGGCGAGTTTCTGCTCTATTCCCTTATTCCCCGGGTCAAGATCGAGCGCGCGCTGGTAGACACGAGCGGCAGCGCTTTTCTGTTTCGCCTTCATATAGCCGTCACCAACTCCCTCGAAACCAAAAACTCCTGCCAGCTGTTTCTTTTCGCCGAGAACGGCAAGTGTTGAAGCTTTTTCGTAAGTCGTTTCAGCCTCAGGCAAACGATCAAGCGCAAGGTAAGTGCGACCGAGAAGAATGAAAGGTTGAAAGGCTTTTGAGCTGACTTCAGTAGCCGTCTTCAAATACGGTTCCGCTTCAGTAAATCTCTTATATACGATCAAGAGTCGGCCCATTAATACCAAAGAAGTGGGATTCTTGGGATCCAACTCCAACGCGCGTTTCAAGACGGGCTCAGATTGAGGCCACAGTTGTTCGCCCTGTAGCGATTCGGCAATAAGGTTCAACGTTGCCGGATCCTTCGCGAGCTCGGTCGCTTTGTCATAAAGCGGCACCGCCTCCGCTGAACGTCCTGACCGATTCAATACCTTTGCAAGGTGAACGTAGGCGACTGCTAACTGCGGATCAAGTTCCAGTGCACGACGATGTGCGTGCTCTGTTTCACTGTTGAAGATGCCACGAGCTTGAAGCGCCACACCCAGGCGGTCCCAGGCGATGGCCATCTTCGGATCTATTTGAACAGCTTTGCGAGCGAAGTCAGATGCTTCAGTAAAACGCTTGGCGTTGTCCGCGCCAGAATGTGGCTGTACGAGCACGACACTTAACGCGACGTAGGCATCAGCATCATTCGGCGCCCATAGGATTGCGTTGCGATATGCGGCTTCAGAATCTTCCCAGCGCTGCTGATCCGAGTAGACATTGCCTAGACCATACGCTGCTCGCGGATCCTTTGGTTTAAGCTTCAGCACACCCTGATAGGCTTCTTCAGCTTCCGCAAACTTGCGTGCATCGCGAAAGTTGTTTCCGCTATCCAGTAAGTCCTCAGCTCGATCTTCAATACCCGCAGTGGAGGCCTTGGTTCTGTTTGATGGCTTCGTAGTTGGGTTGGCGGTTTTTGCCTTTCGCTTAGCCTCGGGGTTCTTGGGTCTAAAGATGCCGGCTCCGCCACCGACGTCCGCCCCAACATCCTGACCAAAAACTTCCCCAGCACCAAAACAAACGGCAACACAAAGCGCAGCCGGTAACAAAACTGCGCGCAGTATTCCTCGGGGTATCATCTCAGGGTCTCCTACAGCTTGAGTGCTTGGATTGCGAATATTCGAGATAAAAAGGTCGGAGTCTGGGAGGTCCCTTTCCGACCCGCTCTTTGCTGAAACATTTCTAACGTCAACAGGCACTGGGATTGTAGCAGCTTTTGGTGGATGAGCTAATCTGAGCCGCATCCGAGCAACCAGAGAAAAGCGTGGCTAGCCTTACAAACCGCTTCGGACAAGTCGAAACCCCAGTAACGTGTTTTTCGTCGTCGCCGGAATAAAATCACGCATGGCTGCGGTAATCGGAGTATCTGCTTTGGCAGGATCGCTCACATAACAGGCTCCTCGAATTGTTACAAGATCTTTCGTTGCGGTTGGGATTACTGTCTTGTTGCCGGGATATGCAGAGATGTGTGAAGAGGTCCACTCCCACGCATTACCAATCAAATCCGACACACCCCACTTGTTCCTGCCACTTGGTCTGGATCCTACCGGAGACGGAGTCGCTTCCTTAATCACAGCATTCTTTATTTGCCACTGGTTACCCCAGGGATACAAGTCACCTTGCGTACCGTTTCGCGCTGCATACTCCCATTCTTCTTCAGTAGGTAATCGATAGGTAACGCCGTCACGTTTTGAGCGCCAGGCCGCAAACTCATTTGCGTCGTTTTGCGAAACGCTAACTACCGGCCAGAGTTCCTGACCAAATGGCGGCTTAGTTCCCGACCAGTATCCGGGTGCCGCATGATTTGTTTCTCGCACGAAGGCGGCATACTCAGTGTTCGTTACCTCCGACTTATCCATGAAGAACGTTTCGACTACGATTGGGTGTGGAGGGCTCTCCTGAAGTGTGCCACCAGTGCGACCCATCTCAAAAGTTCCACCTTCGATCTCCGCCATGTCGGCCTTGATTGCAGGAGTTGTCTCTGGAGGTGGTGTCACTACGACCTGTCGCTTGGGACGCAAGATGAAATAAGCGCCAGTGCCAACTCCTGCCAGGCCAAGAATGACAAGGGTTGCGACGATCAGTAGGACACCAGTCTTTCGCCCAGATGGAACCTCGGAAACGATCGTAGGTGCCTGGCTTCGTGAAAATTCTGGAAAGCTGTTTGCCGCACTGTTCTGAATGTGAGTCTCTTCAGGATCTACGAGAGTCTTTGGCGGAATACTGACAGACAAACGTTCCAATCTGTCCTCGAGTTCTTTAGCCTGTTGGGCCATCCGCTCGAATTTTTCTTGCTGCTCGCGCTCTCTGGCATCGCGCTCCTCACGTTCTCTTCTCGCGCGATTTTCTTCCTCGAGACGCTGTTTCTCTGCCTCTTGTTTAGCCTTTGCTTGTTCTTCAGCTTCCTTTGCTCGGCGGTCTGTTTCTTTTTCCCGCAGAAGTTCAGCGGCAGTGTTAGAAAGTTCTTGCTTGGCCTCTCCCTCAACATGAACCGTCCCAGGCATCGAGTCGAACGATCCTGCGAAGTTGGTGTCGCTGGAGATTGGAGGTGTCACCGCTGTTGCTGAAAACCCGGGGGGGCGGGTGTCGGTTGGGATCGGCGGCGTATCCGAAACCATGGTCCTGTTCGGATCGAGTGAGCCCGTTGGTCGCGTGGTGGTAACGACCACTGGCGAAGCGCTCATGGCACCATTCACTTCTTTTAGAAATGACTCGACCGAGTCGATACGATCCTTCACTTCCTTTTCGAGAGCGTGACGAACAACAGCTTCGAGTGGCGGCGGCACAGAAGCGCCCATCGATTGGAAACTGGGAGGAGGAAGCGTTAGGTGCTTCTTCATTATCGATGGGATTGTCGACCCCTTGAACGGTACTTCGCCCGCGAGCATTTGATAAAGAATCACTCCCAGACTGTAGATGTCGGCTCGTGCATCCGGCTCTTCGTCAGACCACTGTTCAGGCGCCATATAAAATGGCGAGCCCATCAGACCGCTCGTCTGTGCCTGAACGAATGAGCCCAACAATTCTCCAGACTTTATTTTTGCCAACCCGAAGTCAAGAATCTTCAATCCTTCCGCAACCGGAACATCATCCTGGACCATAATGTTCAACGGCTTCAGATCGCGGTGCACAATCTTCTGCCTGTGCGCGGCACCCACTCCAGATGCAACAGCGGTGATCAACTCGTAGGCCCGCTCGGGCTTCATCTTGCCTTCGGCGGTAAGAATCTCCTGCAGGGATCGTCCTTTCACAAACTCCATCACGAGGAACGGCATGGTTCCTCGAATCACTCCGAAGTCGGTTACTGCAATTATGTTTTGGTGTTTGATCGCTGCAGCGGCGAGGGCTTCCTGGCGGAAACGTGTGGCCAGCATCGGATCGTTTCCAACCAGATCCGGCAAGATGATTTTGATTGCGTGAGCTGTTTTAAGAAAGGTGTGGCGCGCCTTGAAAACCACGCCCATGCCGCCCTGACCAAGTCGACGTTCAAGGAGATAGCGACCGTCTAACGTGGGTTCGCCATGAAGAGATGGAATCGTCTCATCACCATCTTGAGGACAGTGATTTATTTCGTCGGAGAAGCAGCGCCTACAAACAGGGCATTCTTTCATTCAGTGGCTCGTAAAACTTCGGCCAGGCTCGCTATCAACTGGTGTCGGTTAGGAACTGTCGGATAAGCATTAGCTGCCGCTCTCCCGGCATAAAGACGCAAGGGTTTCTCACTCTCGTGGTCTAAGCAGCAACTGCGTTTGTGACTAATTCTCAAGGACTAGAACATGGGGCCGAGCGGCGCCAATTGGTTTAAGACAAACGCTATCTGATTTTAACGGCTCGCAGAACCTCAAGCAACCGTGAAGTTCTTTGAAGAGCGTGATTTTGCTACAACCGACCTTCATCTGATCACGACATTCACGAGCCGCTTAGGCACCACAACCACTTTCACAATCTCGCGTCCGTCGATCAGGGCCTTTACTTTGTCATCCGCAAGTGCAGCCGCCTTCAATTCTGCCTCTGAGACTTCCGGTGAGGTAATCAATCGCGAGCGCAGCTTGCCATTGACCTGCACGGGAATCTCCAGTTCCTCGCTTCGAGCAAGTTCAGAATCGGCGACAGGCCACTTCGCACCGGCACTCAACAACCCGCCTGAGTTACCTAAACCTTCCCACATTTCCTCCGCGATATGCGGAGCAAACGGGGCCAACATTGCAACCAAGGACTCGAGCGCCTCGCGAACCACAAAAACATCCTCAGAGGACGCCGTGTCGGGATCAGCCTTGAACTCACTTAGCTGATTGAACAACTCCATTAACGCAGCGACACTGGTGTTCAAATGCAACTGCTCAAAGTCGCTCGTGATCTTCGCGATTGTCTGATGAGTCTTGCGCCTTAACGCTCGCGCTTCCGGACTGATCGCGTCAAGGTTTACCTTGTTGTCAGAAGTCGCAAATCGTTGTTGCCACTTCCAAACCTGTGTGTAGACACGCCGTAAGAAACGAACAGCACCTTCGATTCCAGACTCCAGCCACCTCAACTCGTTTTCAACCGGCGCGGCAAACAAGACAAACAAGCGTGTCGCATCCGCCCCGAACGCTGCAATCATCTCGTCCGGATCAACCCCATTGCCGAGACTCTTCGACATTGCTTTCCAATCATCAGTGCCCTCAACGCGATTGGTCACCATACCCTGGGTCAACAGTCTCGTTACCGGCTCGTCAAAAGTGACCAGGCCAAGATCGCGCATGAACTTCGTCCAGAAGCGCGTGTAGATCAAATGCATCACGGCGTGTGAATCGCCACCGATGTACTGATCCACCGGCGTCCACTGGTTTACGATTTTTGAATCGAACGGAGCAGCTTCATTTCGCGGATCGCAATAACGGAAGAAGTACCACGACGAATCGACGAATGTGTCCATGGTGTCCGTTTCACGCTTCGCTGGCCCATGACAGTTAGGACACTCAGTGTTCACAAACTCCGCTACGCCTGCGAGCGGTGACTCACCAGTTCCGGTGAACGCCGCTGTCTCCGGCAACACAACCGGCAATTGCTCGTAAGGCACAGGCACCATCCCGCACTTATCGCAGTAGATCACCGGGACAGGCGCACCCCAGAAACGTTGGCGTGAAACTCCCCAATCGCGAATGCGGTACGTCACTGCAGCCTTTCCGAAACCGTTCTTTTCAGCGAACGCCGCCATTTCGGGAACAGCCACTTCCGAGAGCTTCCCACCCCATTCACCGCTATTGATCAAAACTCCATAATCGGTGAATGACTCTTTCATGTCTGCCGTCTGTTCCATTCCGTCTACTGACGTAGGCTCAGCTTTGGCATGGTCGTGCGTGACCGGTGCAATTACCTGCCGTATTGGCAACGAGTACTTTTGTGCGAACTCAAAATCGCGTTCATCGTGCGCAGGTACACTCATTACGGCGCCAGTGCCGTACTCGATGAGAACGTAATTCGCTACCCAGACAGGGACACTTTCCCCGCTGAACGGATTGATTGCCAGCAAGCCGGTGTTGAGTCCTTCTTTCTCCTCTTCGTCAACTTCTCCGCGAGTTGCGCGCTCGCTCTTCACCTTCGCCGCGAACGCCTCAATGTCAGTCTTTAGCGTGGAGCCTTCCAGTAATTCAGCGAGCAATGGATGTTCAGCTGACAACACAACCGCCGTCGCTCCGTAGATAGTGTCAATGCGGGTTGTAAACACGCGGATCTTCTTGTCACTGTCTTTAATCGCGAAGTCGATGAACGCACCTTCACTGCGACCAACCCAATCACGTTGACGTTTCAACACTTTCTCGGGCCAACCGGATTCAATCTGATCGATGTCGGCGACAAGTTGCTCTGCGTAATCAGTGATGCGGAGAAACCATTGTTCGAGATCACGCTTCTCTACGGCAGCGCCACAACGCCAGCAGACTCCACCTGACGACTGCTCATTCGACAAGACGGTCTGTTCCTTCGGACACCAGTTAACTTGCGACACCTTTTTGTAAGCGAGGCCGCGCTCCAACATCTTCAGGAAGAACCACTGGTCCCACTTGTAATAGTCGGGCCGATGAGCCGCGATCTCACGTGACCAGTCGTAACTAATTCCGAGTCGCTGGAGCTGACCGCGCATGTGCGCGATGTTCTCTTCGGTCCAGTCACGCGGATTAACGCCACGTTTGATTGCCGCTTGTTCTGCCGGCTGACCAAAACTGTCCCAACCAATCGGGTGCAACACGTTGAATCCCTGGAGACGTTTGAACCAGGCGAGTGCGTCACCGATCGAGTAGTTTCGAACGTGACCCATGTGTAAGTAGCCCGACGGATACGGGAGCATCTCGAGGCAGTAGAACCGCGGTCGCTGGTCACCTGCGTCAACCTCGAATGAATGCGAGTCGTTCCAGTGCTGCTGCCACTTATGTTCGATTTGTTCAGGGAAGTATTTTTCGTCCATAACCTTATCCATTTACAGTTAACACGTTTTGTCGGGCCGAGACAAAGTCACGGTAATGCCGACATCTTTGTGGACTTCCTTTGTAAGTAGGGATTCGCCGCTCCGCAAGAAAAGCGCTATCAAGCGCGCTGCAGAAGCGGCACCGTTAGGAGGAGTTTGGTTGGAGGTCGTTTCGAGAACATGTTCAATGTGATTCTACCTAAGGAACGGTATGGATGTCTAAGAGTTTCTCCGTGTCTCTGTGTTCTCCGTGCCCCTGTGTTGAAACTTGCCGCTTAGACAATCAGTTCTCATTTTCAACACAGAGGCACGGAGACACAGAGATTAGCTCACAAACGATCTCAGCATCTCTAAATTCTTAAGGTCCACCCGCGGATCATCGTAAGGAGTCTCAAGAATGAACGCACAGTGCCTTAGTCTTGGGTGCTGGGCCACACGTCTCAGCGCTTCGGTGCCAATATGTCCCTCACCGATGTGCCAGTGTCGATCGACTCGCGAGTTGTAAGCGGCTCGGGAATCATTGAAGTGAATCGCACGAACGTTCTTGAGACCAACGGTTCGCTGCACTTTCTGAATCAGTGCTGCCAGTCCATCTTCTTCGCGAATGTCGTAACCTGCCGTGAACGCATGCGCCGTATCGAAACAGACTCCGAGCGGGAGTCCTGGGCATGCATCCATAATCGCCTTCAAATGTTCAAACCGGTGACCTATGCACTCGCCCTGGCCGGCTGTGTTCTCGAGTAGGATCTTCAACGAACCAAGCCGTAGTCCCTTGCAAGCAATCTTTAAACTCTGTGCGCAAACAGTGATGCCGTCAGCTTCACAAGAACCTCTTGCGCTTCCGGGATGAACGACTAGATAGTCGACACCAAGAACAAGTGCCCGTTCCACTTCTTCACGAAAAGACTCACGCGACTTGGTCAGAAAGAACTCATCCGCCGAAGCCAGGTTAACAAGGTAATTACAGTGAATCAGGACTGGTCGAATTCTTGTTAGCTTTTTTGTGTTGCGGAACTGAAGAACATCATCGACGTTGAGAGGCTTTGCCATCCAACCTCGGGGATTTCGAGAAAAGAGTTGAACGGTGTCACACCCGGTCTCCTTCGCGATGATGAGAGCGTTATGAAGACCGCCTTTTATTGGTGCATGGAAACCGATGCGGGGGGAAAGGCGAGCTTTAATCTTGGAACTCGGAGCTTTGATCTTTGTGCTTGGAATTTTAATCTTTGTGCTTGGATCTTTGTGCTTTGTATTTAGTGCTTTCGTACTCATATAGAAACGATCACTACCAAACAAAGCTCAAAGCTCAAAGAACAAAGTTCAAGAGAACAACCACAACCCTTAATTCTTCCCGGCTCCCTGCTGTTCCATCACCCTCAACATATTTCCACCAAGAATCTTGTCCACGTCGTCCTCGGTGTAACCTCGCTTTAACAACTCACGCGTGAGGTTTGGCAGATCGGCAACGGTCGAAAGATCCGCCGGCGTGGCCTGGACACCGTCAAAGTCAGAACCAATCCCCACGTGATCGATGCCTACGAGCTTCACAATGTGATCGATATGATCCACGATTCGGGAAACAGTCACCTTCGGTAATCGCTTCGCATACTGCTCTTGCCTCACACGGTCACGCGCGAGCTTCTTGTGAACAGCGTCGCCAGGCTCATTCTCAGAAGCTCTTTGTACCAATCCGGCGATCTCACTATCGAGTTGCTTCTTCTTCTGACTCCAGCCAGGTTCAACATGCTCCGGATAAAAGATCACATTCACGACTCCACCAGTTTTGGCTAATGCTCGAATCATGTCGTCCGTAAGATTGCGCGGGACGTCAGCGATAGCTCGGCAGGCAGAGTGTGTGGCAATCACTGGTTTCGTTGACGTGTTAACGATGTCCCAAAACGTCTTGTCCGATACGTGCGAAACGTCGACCATCATTCCCAGCCGATTCATTTCACGAACAACTTCTCGACCAAACTCGTTAAGGCCTCGCGTGGCACCCACTTCGTCGCCCGATGATCCTGCCCAGCTGGTACTAACGCTCCACGCGGGAGACATGTAGCGAACGCCCATTTTGTAATATCTCTCAACGTTCTCCAGGCGTTCATCGATTGCGTATCCACCCTCGAGACCCAGTAAGGCAGCAATCTTTCCGTCAGCCGCAGCCCGGCGAACCTCCGCTGCCGTCGTTGCCAATTGCCACGTCTCCGGATGGTTTTCTGCGAGGCCTCGCACAGCTGCGATTTGATCGTCGGCGCGCTTGATGGCGCGCGCACCGCCACCGCCAAACAACTGCGGCTCGACCCAGATCGAGAAAAACTGCGCGTCGAGTCCGCCTGCTTTGGCGCGCACTGCGTCAAGATGGCCGTCGCTCAACTGTTTTTGAAGATCAACATTTTCATCAAGCACCCGTTGGACGGTATCCGCATGCATATCAACTGCAATCGCACGATGGTGGATTGCTAACGGATCGTTATTCGATTCTGTAGGTTGGGATTGGTTTGGGATTTGCTGAGTCATCTTATGCTGCCGGCATCCATTCAGAAACGTTACAAGCACACAAAAGGTAATTAAAACACACCTTGTCAGGCGCTCATGTCGGTTTAATGGAATGCGCTGATATTTAATATTATTAACTCTGTGGGGCACGGGTTTTTCATGTTACGTAAGCATGGTTCTGACCGGCAAGGCGCGTCTTGCAAACGAAAGTGCAACTACGGTATTGTGCCGTGTCCACTTACAAGGGTAACAGGACCAGTTTACGTGCTGAATTTCGCCGTTAACTGAAGGCATTCTCGTTCTGTTTTCGAAAGGTTCTTTAAGGAGCAATTCAGATATGTTCTCAAAAGAGGGCAAAGCGAAGGACGTTGCAACACCACGCATTTGCGATGTCGTTTGGCACAATGGAGAGTTTATCAAGTGGAATGATGCGCGAGTGCATGTGATGTCGCACGTGCTGCACTACGGCTCGAGTATCTTTGAGGGTATTAGGTGTTACTCGACAAAAAATGGGCCCGCGATCTTCCGCCTGAAGGAGCACATGCAACGTCTCCTGAACTCCGCAAAGATCTATCGCATGGATCACCCGTGGACGTTGGATCAGTTGACCGAGGGCGCTATCGAACTGGTACGACGGAGCGGCATGGATCAGTGTTATATAAGGCCTATCCTGTTTCGCAGTCTCGACGAACAGAATCCCGCCTTCGGCGTAAATCCGTTTCCTAATCCGCTCGCGTGCTACATCGGCGCCTGGGACTGGGGCAAGTATCTAGGCGACGAAGCGATTGAACGCGGCGTTGACGTTTGCGTCTCAACCTGGAATCGATTGACTCCAAACTCCATGCCGCCTATGGCCAAGAGCGGCGCAAACTATATGAACTCGCAACTTATCAAAATGGAGGCGTTGCTAAACGGCTTTGCAGAAGGAATTGCGTTAGATGATCGAGGATACGTTTCAGAGGGCTCCGGGGAGAATATTTTCGTAGTCTCAGGCGATGTAGTATTAACGCCGCCGCTTTCGTCTTCAATCCTGCCAGGCATTACGCGAGATAGCGTTGTTCAGATTTGTCATGAACTGGGACTCACAGTAAAGGAACGAACGATTCAACGCGCTGCGTTATATGTCTCTGATGAGCTGTTCTTCTCTGGAACCGCTGCGGAGATAACCCCGATTCGATCGGTCGATCGCATCACAGTGGGCAATGGCGAGCGCGGACCTATCACCGCAAAGATTCAAAAGGTCTTCTTTGAGATCACCAAGGGCGAGCGTAAGGCACCAGGCGACTGGCTGACTTACGTAAACGGGGCAAAGCAAACAGATACCAATGGATACGGGGGAAGCATTGAAGCCACGGGTGAAAACGAACCCGTGTTGAGCTATCAAACGGCCCCACGCGAATAGCGCTTGGACCGGCAAGGTCTAAAAGGTGGACTGAGTAAATTCAGCCCACCTTTTTTATGTCCGATAAGCTTTAGCTTGTCGGTTTAACGGCCTAAACCTCATAGTTTTTGCGACAAGTGAAGCTTATCGCACATAGCAATAAACAACTTTATTGACTGGCCCAACCCCGTCAAGCTATATTCAAACCGAGGGTTCTTAACGAACATCTCGCCCCAACCAGAATCCCGCACCCCTTCCGGTGCTCAATTCTTAAACAAGACAACACTTACTTAGCTACGAAAGGTTCGTAAGCATTTCATGGCCGCCAAAATTGACGATCTCCTGCGCATTGCCGCCGGGCATTCTGCCTCCGACCTACATCTGAAAGTTGGCGCGTTCCCAGTTATGCGAATTGGCGGAGAACTGCATCCCGTTGCCGATGCCCCACGTCTGAAACCCGAAGACACACTCGACATGGCATTTGCCATCATGTCGAACCGACAAAAGCAGCGGTTCAAAGAAATATCTGAAGTCGATATAGCCTACGGCGTCTCCGGCCTGGGTCGTTTCCGTGCAAACATTTTTCAGCAGCGCGGTACCGTCAGTATTGTTCTGCGCGTCATTCCCGACCAACAACGAAGCGTAGCGGAACTAGGTTTGCCGCCGGTTATCGAAAAGATTGCTGAAGAACGCCGCGGTCTCATCCTGGTCACAGGAGCAACCGGGTCTGGAAAGTCTACAACGCTCGCCTCGATGATTGATTTCATCAATGCGACGCGAAGTGGTCACATCGTAACGATTGAAGACCCGATCGAATTCCTGCATCGCGACAAAATGTCTTTTCTGACTCAACGTGAAGTCGATGTGGACACGCGTTCATTTGCAGAAGCTTTACGCAGCGCACTACGACAAGACCCCGACGTGATTCTTGTTGGTGAAATGCGTGACCATGAAACTATCGAAACAGCATTGACTGCGGCAGAGACAGGTCACCTCGTTCTATCAACACTACACACTCTCGACGCAACTGAAACGATCACTCGTATTGTTTCGTCATTTCCGTCGCACCAACAAAAGTCAGTGCGAATTCAGTTGGCCGGAATTCTCAAAGCTGTAATTTCAATGCGACTAGTTCGTGCAGCAAAAGGTGCCGGACGTGTGCCTGCGATCGAGGTGCTTGTTTCGACAGGATTCATTCGCGACCACATCATCAACGAAGAGAAGACGTATATGATCCGGGAAGCGATTGCCGCCGGAACTTCGCAATACGGGATGCAAACCTTCGATCAGTCGCTGTTCCACCTCGTGCAGTCCGGATTGATCTCTCTCCAGGAAGCGCTTCACAACGCAACCAATGCAGACGAGTTCAGGATGCGGGTTTCGGGAATTTATTCGGCCGACTCTGACATAACCATGACAACGCCAGCAGGTTCTCACCAGCATCTGCCACAAGCTGCAAACGAACGCGATAGCATTTTCGTTAAGCACTAGAGGCCCTCATTCCTCACTAGTTCACTCGCATCCGGCGCATAACACGCACACCTGAACGCCAGTCTTCATTAATGTCGAAGCGATAGATCTCAATCTCGCTGTCGATGCAACGCGCGAGTGTTTGAAATGAAGGATGGACTCGAAGTGTCGGTGCCACCAGATAAACAAGCGGCGACTCGTCTCGAATTTTTCTGTCGCCAAAGAGTTTGGCTTTTGCTATGTGTCCTCGCCTTCGATGCGCTTCTACTCGACGCCAGTAATCCACTCCCTGAAGTACGTGCTCGCGATCTTCAGAGACTTTCAACTCAATCACAACCAAGCGTCCGTCTTGTCGTAGCGCAAGCATGTCAATGGGTCTGATACCAAGTTTGCCGCCGCGCGCGGTGCGGAACTGTGCATGCAGTGGGGCAATGATCAAACCTGGGTCAAGCTTCGTGATGTCTTTTCGCAGCAACGACTCGAGCCATGCTTCTGCAGCATTCCGATATAAAGCATGACGGTGATCGGAAGCACTCGCACAACGATACTCGTGAAGATCCTGGAGCAAGTTACGCCAGGCACTGAAGCACGATGTCTCGAGCAATCGTCTATTTGAATCGATGCCAAACCAAACTCTTTCTGTTCCCAACATCGAACGTACGCGCGCAAAAGGAAGTCCGAAGTATCTAAGAGTCTCGCCATGTCGAGCATGCACAACGTCAATTGCATCAGGCGCTTCAGCGATTATTGATGAAACTCGCGGCGTGAGTGATGCCTCTGGAACCGGTGGAAAATGCGCAAGTCTCTTCCTCCATAAGTCACGCCTTTCCGGACAGTCCAACAACGTGAGCTCGCTTAACTCATCATTGACGGTGAAGACTTTTATTAACTCGCGCAGCCCTGGTCGCAAAAGGACGATTCGATGAAAGAGCGATTTGAGCGTGTCGTTTGAGACGATGAGCCACAGTTGTGTGATGTAGGGTGGCTTGATTCTTTCCCCGGTACGGTGGAACCAAAGCAGCGCCGATGACAGGAACGCATCAACCATCCCAGGCTGACTGGGGACTACAGACCCGGTCACGGCAATTCGCATCTGTTTGCGACGAAGCAGAATTCTAGCGTAACGACCAGGCTGTCCCGGTCTGATTCCGGGACTCAACGCGCACCGTTCGACTCGAGTATCGCGTTGGAGTGCAGCCGCAATATCCGCAAGCTTGTGACAACGAACTTGACGCGCGGCCTTGATGATGGCACCGACTGCTTTTGCCGAGGCACGCGGTACAAGTTCGATTAGCAGTTGTTCGGCTCCCATCTTCCGCGATGTTTGAAGACTGAGAGTCTGACAGTTCCAGGACCATGCGAGGATTCGCCAAGATCTACTTCCCTTCTCCGTCCAACAAGAAAGAATCAATCGGCCCTGCGAAATTGCAACATCGATTTCGTTTCGGCGAAGTGCGTATGTTTCGTTGGCGCTCTGCGTGCAGAACCATTCGGCATGTTCTCTGATTAGCGCGGCGATATGTTGGCGAGCGGATTCAACCGTTGCTGAGGATGTGAGACGCTGAAACATACTTGTGAGGAAACCGCGTCACTGCGTGATTTGAAGCGAACCTGACCAATCTTCTACCGTGTGCTACCATTTTTGGTCAACTAAAGTTGAACCGACAAACTACTAAGATAATGAAGAATGTTTATCTCGCAGGGGCTGTAAGAACGCCGATTGGTAAGTTTGGTGGAACACTCGCATCGTGGTCAGCTGCTGATCTAGGCGTTGCCGCAGCCAAAGAGAGCGTACGACGCGCTCGTGTACCGGTGGAACAAATTGACGAGTCGATCTGGGGCTGTGCCCGTCAGGCCGGTGGCGGACCAAACGTTGCTCGACAAATCACCTATCGCAGCGGTGTCCCCGAAGTAGTACCAGCTTTTACTGTAAACCAGGCATGTGCTTCCGGGTTGAAAGCGATCATTTTGGCTACACAGGAGATCATGCTTGGTCGAGCCAACGCTGTTCTTGCGGGTGGCACGGAAAGCATGTCGCGAGTTCCTTATTTTGCAGAAGGTGCGCGGTGGGGCGCGAGAATGGGAAACATGCAGCTGGTCGATGGTATGTACCGCGATGGCTTTAACGATCCATTGTCGGGACTGGTGATGGGAGAAACAGCCGAGAACCTTGCAAAGCAATATTCGATATCTCGTGACGAACAAGACGAATACGCTTTGCGTTCACAGGAACGCGCTCAAGGTGCAGCCCTATCCGGACGCTTCGAGTCGGAAGTAGCCGCACTTGAAGTTAACAGCCGCCGAGACAAGGAGGTGCGTTTCTCGACTGACGAACATCCTCGTAGAAACACGACCATGAAAGATCTGGCGAAGCTGTCACCCGTGTTTTCAAAAGAGGGAACAGTTACCGCCGGAAATTCTTCAGGCATTACTGATGGTGCCGCGTCACTCGTCGTTCTCAGCGAAGATGCGATCAAACAGTTCGGAACAACTCCGCAAGCCCGCGTCGTTGATTACGAGATAACCGGTGTCGCTCCTGAGATCATGGGTATCGGACCGGTTCCGGCAATCAGAGCTCTTCTGAAAAGACAAGGATTAACTCTCGATAAGATCGATCTTATCGAACTCAACGAAGCCTTTGCTGCTCAGG
>Ga0157378_10002222_pt1 | contig 17211 bp, 15 predicted proteins | sample M65metaG_FD_115309 | JGI IMG/M metagenome (GOLD analysis project Ga0157378, IMG submission 115309) | Miscanthus rhizosphere microbial communities from Kellogg Biological Station, Michigan, USA - M6-5 metaG | ecosystem: Host-associated > Plants > Roots > Rhizosphere > Soil | place: USA: Michigan...
CGACTTTGTGCTGCGCCTCTCGTACTCGCCGGTCGTAAGCATCGCCAAAATTCGCGGCCGCACCCGCGGCATCGGTAACGAGTTCGTTCTGGCTTGCGACATGCGCTTCGCCAGCCGGCAGAGTGCCCTATTCGGCCAGCCCGAGGTCGGCGTCGGACTGGTTCCGGGCGGCGGAGCACTGGAGTGGCTCCCGCGCCTGGTCGGCCGCTCTCGCGCACTTGAGATCGTGCTCAGCGCCGATGATTTCGACGCTGATATCGCCGAGCGCTATGGTTGGGTGAACCGCGCGCTGGACGATAAAGACCTTGATTCGTTCCTCGATGCGCTCGCAAGGCGGCTGGCTTCATTCGGTGTCAAAACACTGGCCACGGCCAAGGCCCAGCTCAATCGATTCGGGATGCCGACGCCAACCGAGCTTCAGTCAAGCAATCACATGATCTTTCCAATGCTGGCTTGGCCGGATGCGCAGGCCCGGCGTGCCAAGCTCCGCGGTATCGGTTACGGCGTGCGGAGCGACTTCGAATTGAGTTTTGGTCAGTGGCTCCCCAAGTTCGCGCTGGCTGAAGACGATGACACGAAAACACATAACGATGTTGACCGACGCGCGCCGGCTGTAGCGACAGCTACGTGAACCGGTGAACATTTCCACCACCGCAGACCACGCAAAGGACCGCTTCTGGCTTTTTGCAGTCGAGACCACATAGTTACGTTCGGGAGGAGATTAGTTAGATGAGCGCTACAACTTCCCCACCGATTGCCGCTGGAACGAAGAACGCGACCACCTCCGGCAGACTCTTCTTCCTGGACCTCAGCGGCGGCCGCATACTGTCTGCGAACCCTGACGGTTCGGATTTGAAGACAATCATCAACGAAGGCCGGAAGTTGCCTGACGGCTTGGTGCTCGATGTCACCGCCGGACACATTTACTGGACCAACATGGGTAATCCTAAGAGGAACGATGGCTCGATTATGCGGTCGGATCTCAATGGCAAGAACATGATCACCATCGTTCCGCCTGGTGGCACGTTCACGCCGAAGCAACTCCAGTTAGAGAAGAAGGGCGGCAAACTTTACTGGTCGGACCGAGAAGGCATGCGGGTGATGCGCGCGAACCTAGATGGGTCCGAAATCGAAACTCTCGTGGACACCAGCCTGGGCGAATCTCGACCAGGATTGGATCCGAGGAAATGGTGTGTCGGCATTGCGGTGGACGCTGAAGGCGGCAAGTTCTATTGGACGCAGAAGGGCGGTCACCACGCAGGTTTGGGTCGAATCTTCAGAGCAAACCTTCAACTCCCGCAAGATCAGTCTGCCGACAACCGCGAGGACGTCGAGCTTCTTTATGACAATCTTCCGGAGCCGATTGATCTGGATCTCGATCTGGTTAATCGGATGCTGTATTGGACCGACCGCGGAGACCCACCGCGTGGCAACACAGTGAACCGTGCCCCCATGGACCCGGAAGCCAAAAGTGGCAAAGAGCCTGAGATCCTTTTCAATCATTTGATGGAAGGCATCGGCCTGGCTTTGGACCTGAAGGGAGGCCGAATGTTCATTACCGACTTCGGGGGCTCGGTCTACAGCGCCAATCTCAATGGGTGGAACCGTCGGAAATTGCTCTTTGCTGAAGGAAACCTCACTGGCATTGCATATGCGGAAGTGCCATCCGCAAATTGAGTACGTTCAACCACAGGCTTTAGAAAGGGCACGGCTTTCCGATGTCTACAAATACTCTTGGCATGGTCGCTATCGAACTCCAGGCCCTCGCTGTAATGCTTGGCTGGATGAACGCTAACTATTGGCGCCATGTGACGATCGGAGTACTTGCCGTTCGGGCGAACGCGAGCGAACGACTCGCGACGCGGAGCAGCGAGATTATCAAATACATTGCCGATGATCCGTCACTCTACGGATATTTCTACGAGAACAAGCCTCTTGTCGGTGAGCAACAAGAACGAGTGAAGGTTTTATGCTGCGCGGAAATCATGACCCACTTTCTCGAGCACATTGTCTTGCAGAAACGTAGTCTGCCGAAGACGTCCCGCGTCGCATGGATGGTCTATGTTCGCGAACGGTATGCCATGAGTCTCGTAGTTAGGGAGTTCATCGCCGAGCATCGTTCTTGGTATGCAGAGGCGTTTTTGAAGTTCATCGAACCTAGCAGGCGAACGGGGTTCGAAGCCAATAACCCGGTTGCCTCTATCGAATCGAGGACCCATAGGCAATCACTTGTCTGAAAGACCGACCAATACCCCAAATGATCGCAGCGCAACATCTTTAGCGATCACCACGGTTGGCCACTCGTCAAGGAGGAATCATGAAGCTCGCAGGCAAGAAGGCTCTCATCACCGGAGGAAACAGTGGCATTGGTTTGGCCACTGCTCGTCTTTTCATTCGAGAAGGCGCTGAAGTCGCAATCACTGGCAGGGACCAGCAGACATTGGATGAAGCAGTCGCCGAACTGGGATCTAACGCGCGGGGTTACCGAGCAGACATTACCGTCACGGGGGACCGCAAGCGACTGTTCGGGGATCTCGCCAAAGATTTCGGCAAGCTGGACATCATCTTCGTCAACGCCGGAATCAGTGGCAGGACTCCGACTGGCGCTACGGACGAAGCAGCGTTTGAAAATATCGTCCACACCAATCTGAATGGCGCTTTCTTCACCGTCAACTCCGCCGCTTCTCTGTTGAACGACAATGCCAGCATCATTTTCAACGGGTCAGTGCACAACTATATGGGTCAGGCCGGTCTAGCCGCCTATGCGGCTACAAAGGGCGGGATGGTCTCCATGGCGCGTGCAATCGCTGCCGATCTCGCGCCACGCAACATTCGCGTAAATATCGTTGCACCCGGAGCGACCAAAACTCCCATCTGGAAACGAGGTGCCCGCGCCAATTCCACGGCTGAGCAGTCGACCAAGCTCTCAGATTTCTTCTCTTCCACGGTTCCACTGGGCCGATGGGGTGAGCCGGAAGAACTTGCAAAAGCAGTGCTTTTCCTGGCTTCTGAGGATTCGTCGTACATCAATGCGGTCGAGTTGATGGTGGACGGCGGACTAACGGGTGCTCCCTTCGCCGCGCCCATCCTTCGCCGCTGACGCCAGCTTGAAACGCATAAACCGAGAAAGGAGCCATTCACATGTTTGATATGAGGAATCTCACCCGACTCAAGAAGCTCGATGAGAATGCACCTGACACAATGAAAGCCTTCTGGGCTTTCAATGAAGAGGCGTTCAAAGCCGGTGCCATCGACGTTCTCCACAAGCAATTGATATCTGTGGCCGTCGCGCTGACGACCCAATGTCCTTACTGCATTGAGTTGCATATGAAAGCGGCTCGTAAGGCGGGAGCCAATGACACGATGCTGACGGAAGCGGCCATTGTGGCGGCGGCAATGCGGGCAAACGCCACCGTGACCCACGCGACGCACCTGTACAAAGAGTAACGAACGTAAGCAAATGTCGACGGCCCATTCAGCAGCGAATTGTGGATTGACGTTGCATTGCCAGTCAACATTGAGAGCCACCTACCGAAGGGAGATAAACCACATGAATGCAGCAGAACAATATGACGTCCTCGTGCTAGGCGGCGGCATAGGAGGAAAATTGATGGGCTGGACAATGGCCAAAGAAGGAATGCGAACCGCCATCGTCGAGCGGGAGTACATCGGCGGTTCTTGTCCCAATGTCGCATGCCTGCCGAGCAAGAACATCATTCATTCGGCGAAGGTCGCTTCGCTCCTGGGACGGCAGCGGGAATTTGGTATTGCGACCGGACCGATCTCAATCGACATGGCCGGAGTATACGAGCGCAAGCGCGAGATGGTCGAAGGTATTGTCCAGGTCCATCTGAATATATATCGTGCGGCACTCGGGACAGATCGGGGGAACGAACTCATCATGGGCGACGGCGCGTTTGTTGCTCCTCGAACGGTCCGCGTTAATTTGCGCGATGGCGGCGAACGTACGCTGACCGGGGAGCGCGTGTTCGTGAATCTCGGAACCCGCGCGACAATACCCGAAATTCCTGGCTTGCGGGAGGCCAGACCGATGACGAATGTCGAGGCGCTGGACCTGCAACGGCGTCCCGACCACCTGATCGTCCTGGGCGGTGGGTACGTAGCCTTGGAAATGAGCCAGGCTCTTCGCCGACTGGGAAGCCAGGTAACGCTGATCGTTCGCGGCTCGCAACTTGCTTCCGGTGAAGATGCAGACGTTGCGGAGGCGATACTGCAGTTGTTCCGGGACGAAGGCATCGAAGTGCTGTTAAGGACGCACGTTCTGCGTGTCGACGGCCTTTCGGGCAGCCAGGTAATTCTTCAGACTCAAAGCGGAAATGAAGTACGAACCATCGAAGGAAGTGACATTCTTGTGGCGATTGGACGAACGCCGAATACCGCGGACATTGGGCTTGAGAAAGCTGGGATCGAGGTTACGGAGAGGGGACATATCCGGGTAAACGATCGCCTCGAAACAACCGCGCCTAACGTGTGGGCTATGGGAGAATGCGCGGGCAGCCCCTATTTTACGCACGTATCTCGGGACGACTTTGACGTTATTCGCGAAAACCTAAATGGAGGCCATCGCAGCACGAGGGACCGGCTGGTTCCGTACTGCGTCTTCATCGATCCAGAACTGGCGCGTGTCGGCCTCAACGAGTCACAGGCTCGAAAAAGAGGTGTTGACTACCGGATTGCAACCGTGCCATTCGACGCCGCCTTCCGACCCTGGACTCTCTCAGAGAGGCGTGGGTTCATGAAGACGCTGATTGACGCACAGAGTGACCGGATTCTCGGGTTCACAGCATTCGGGGCCGAGGCAGGCGAACTCATGAGTACGGTGCAACTCGCGATGCTTGCTGGCCAGCCATACACAGTTTTGCGAGACATGATGTTTGCGCACCCGACGATGACGGAAGGCCTCAAGGAGTTGTTCGCGGCCGTCCCTCAACGGCCGCAGAACCATGCCGAGCAGGTCCAACAGGCGCTAACGGCCGCGGATTGACTCGATTTCATGCGCACCTCTGCTTGATTGCGACAAACAAATGCGAAATGTAGCCACTCTCGATCGTCGATGCTTTTTCGGTGCTCTCGGAATGACCTTCGCTGCAGCCAAATTCGGAATAGCCGGGGCTTACGCTCTGCCGTGGATGAATGAAGGAAATCTGCCATCTCTCTCCGGAGCTACGGGATGGCTGAATTCAAGACCGCTGAACCAGGCGGACCTTCGCGGGAAAGTCGTTCTGGTCAATTTTTGGACCTATACCTGCGTTAATTGGCGCCGCACTCTCCCCTACGTCCGGGCGTGGGCCGAAAAATACGGGAATCACGGCCTGGTGGTGATCGGCGTACACACGCCAGAGTTCTCGTTTGAACACACAGTCGACAACATTCGTTGGGCCCTGAAGGACATGAGGATTAGCTACCCAATAGCGGTCGACACCGACTATGCGATTTGGCGTGCCTTCAACAATGAATATTGGCCGGCCAGCTACTTCGTCGATGCTAAGGAGCATATTCGGCATCACCAGTTCGGCGAGGGCAACTATCAGGAGTGCGAAATGGTGATTCAACAGCTCCTGTCCGAAGCAGGCAGTGGCGGATTCGAGCGCAAGGCAGTGCCAGTCATTGCTAGTGGCGCTGAGGTCGCCGCAGACCTGGATAACTTAAGGTCTCCGGAAACTTACGTCGGCCATGAGCAAACGCAGAACTTCGCGTCGTCCCAAGGAGCACCGTGGAACAAGCCTCACGCCTACGGCGCCCCGGTCCGATTGGACCTCAATTCCTGGGCCCTAGCGGGCAATTGGACTGTAGGGAAAGAGGCCGTTGCGCTGAACGAGCCTAATGGACGAATCGCATACAGGTTTCATGCGCGGGATCTCAATCTCGTCATGGGTCCTAAAACACAGGGACGGGCCGTTCGGTTTCGAGTATCTCTCGATAGCCAGCCGCCGACGCTCGCACATGGCGCAGATATCGACAGCCACGGGAACGGCACCGTCATCGAACAACGGCTCTATCAGCTCATCCGGCAACCCGATCCGATATCCGATCGCCGATTCGAAATCGAGTTTCTCAATCCTGCCGTGGAGGCCTTCGACTTTACGTTCGGCTGATCGACGGTCAGTCAGAATTTACGTTCCGAGCGCGCCGACATTGGAGGTTGCAAGCAGACCTACTTACCCAGAAGGAATGCAAGCTCCATTCGAAAGGAGAGGAAGATGGACGACAATACCCTGGTCAATTCAAGCTTTTCAGCAGTTGTGAATGCACCCATCGAGAAGATCGATATTCCCGCATGGTGCTTTAGCTTGTCCGAAGCGGAATACCAATCCTGCTCCCCAGCCCACTGTTCGGTCGGCGTAACTACGGCTCCAAACGGCCGACGCATGTCCATCAATGTCGAGGTTCTCGGCGGAAGTCCTATGGTCCAGCACTATCTGGAAGAGATCAGCGAGCGGCATCATTTGAGGCTTGTATCGAATTCAGACGTGTTTACACCGGCCGGCCGGATCAAGGTGGGTGTGATTTGGGATCTGAGCGTCAAGAAGATTGACGATCAGTCCTGCGAATTCACAAACACGGTTCACAGTAGCGCTACTGCAGAGCTCTTGGATTCACTCGCCAAACAGGGTATTCCGTGGGAGGTTTTCAGATCTGCACGCAAGCCAATTTCGGAGGCTCATAACAGACAGGAGACGCCTTTTTATGCCAAAAGCATTGAGCGTCATGCATTGATAACGAACCATCCCGCCGGTGTGACACATAACGCCGAACGTGGCCCAGGAGACCGCCGTCACGCTTCGGCGGCCTAATTGCAATGTAGAACGTTGGCGAACACAGGAGGAGAACATGAAAAGTCTAAAATTTGACAAAGAGACCACAGCCCTGCTCGTCATCGATCCATACAACGATTTCATCTCGGTAGGAGGAAAACTATGGGATCGAGTGAAAGCTGTGGCAGAAGCAAATCGTTGCATTCCCCATATGCTTGAAGTGCTGACCGCTGCACGAAACGCTGAACTACGTGTCTTCTATGTGCTGCACCATCGCTACCGTCCGGGCGACTATGAGAACTGGAAATGCATTGCGCCCATCCAGAAAGCGGCGTGGTCCCGCAAAACATTCGAAGACGGAACGTGGGGCGGGACAATCCGCGAAGAATTCACTCCGAAAAAGGGTGAGGTCGTGGTCGCGGAACATTGGTGTTCCAGCGGATTCGCCAATACGGATCTTGATGTCCAACTCAAAAAGCATGGCATGCAACAATTAATTGTCATCGGGTTGATCGCTCACACATGCGTGGAGGCAACAGTCAGATTTGCAGCCGAATTTGGATATGACACTGTTGTCGTTAAAGACGCCACCGCAGACTACTCGGACAGCGAGATGCATGCCGCACTCGACGTTAATCTCCCAAGCTACGCCAACGCAATTGTGAGCACGGGCGAAGTCGTCGCGGCAATCTCAGCTCTGAAGTCTTCGGTGGAAACGGGACAGGTTTCGCACGTCGCGTGATTGAGTACGCTGCGCTGCCCCCTCTCCACCCTCGACCTGACCTCACTGATACGCACGTAAAGCCAACCAGTACATTGGAAGTACAGGCGGCTGCTCAAGCGGGGTTGTCCAAGCAGCCCAAGGACGGTCATGAAGCTCGTCTCTCTGAACTGCGGGATGCCCAAAGAAGTCCTTTGGCATGGGCAAAATGTGACCACATCGATCTATAAGGAACCTGTCCATGCGCGAGTTGCCCTTCGAACACTGAATCTCGACGGCGACCGGCAATCGGACCTCACAGTCCATGGCGGGAAATACAAGGCCGTCTACTGCTACCCCATCGATTACTACTGCTATTGGCAAACGGAACTGCCAGACCATTTGCTGCCATATGGCTCCTTTGGGGAGAACTTCTCGGTTGAAGGCTTGGTTCGGGAAGGTCTGGCTGAAGACTCAATCCATGTTGGCGATCGGTTTTCAGTTGGGTCCGCGGAAGTGGTAGTCACTCAACCACGACTGCCGTGTTACAAGCTCGGAATTAAGTTCGGGTTGGACGATATGGTCAAGCGCTTTCTCAAAAGCAGGCGTACCGGTTTCTACCTTGCGGTGACTCGGGAGGGTGACGTTGGTGCAGGAGATGATCTTACCTTGCTCAGCCGTGGCCCTGATCCCGTATCCATCTCAGAGATCACTCGATTGTACGTCGCGAAGGAATACGGTCCCGAGGATGCGAGTCTGGTTCGACGCGCGATCGCAGCAGATGCCTTGCCCGACAGTTGGAGGACCTATTTCCAGGAAAAACTGAATCGGCTCTCGAACTAGGTTCCAATCAATTTGACATCTAATTCGCTGGGATTTTGGCGGGAGCGACGGGACTCGAACCCGCGGCCTCCTGCGTGACAGGCAGGCGTTCTAACCAACTGAACTACGCCCCCGCATTCCAACGATTCCCTACCCTTCCTCTACGTGCCCATCGGTATCTAGCCCTTCCCGAAAGTTGCCGTGACAGGGCAGCGCTCTAACCAACTGAGCTACGTCCCCAGAAAAACTCCGTTGCGTTAAAGGGTTCTGAGAACCCAGGATGCATCACCTCAGAGAAGGCTGCATCCCGTCGCACAACACATCTGAGTGTATCAGAAAGCGGGGGTTCCGAGCCAAATGGCATGCACCTCAAAAGTTGAAAAATCAAAGCTTCAAATGCGAACTAAAGCCGCTCCGAAACTCCCCGGCGCAGTATTGCATACGCCGGAGGATCTCGCTGGAAAGAGGAGTTTATGCGGTCCATGCTGTCACGGGACGACTGCTGCGCGCCGCAGTGAAGCCCATATCCATGGAGATGCCGCGGACACATTGAAGCAGGTGGTTGGCTATGGAAGGCAGCTTCTGCGCTGTCACCCGGAAGGATGGCCCGGAAACACTCACAGCCGCAACAGGCTGCCGCTGGGCGTCGAGCAGGGGCACAGCGATGCAGCGCAGGCCTTCTTCCAGTTCCTCATCGTCGACTGCATAGCCACGGCGGCGAGTCTTCTCAATTTCAGTTCGCAGGGCCTCGGCAGACGCAATTGTGCGATGCGTGAACTTCTCGAAACGCGTACGGCGGATGATGTCGTTGATTCTGTCCTCGGAAAGGAAAGCGAGCATCGCCTTCCCCACCGACGTGCAATGAATAGGATTGCTGGAACCGATGCGGGTAATCATGCGCACCGAACGTGCAGGCTCGATCTTGTCGATATAGATCACGCGCGCTTGCTCAAGAATGCAAAGGTGAGCGGTCTCTTCGGTCTCAGCAACAAGCCGACGAAGATGTGGTTGAGCGCGCTCGCGAAGATCGTATTGCTCGATGGCGCGGTTTCCGAAGTCGAAGAGGCGCAGGCCCAGGCGAAACTTGCCATTGCTTGTCCGCTCGACCATGCGGTGGCGTTCCAGCACCATGAGGAAGCGGTGAGCAGTGCTCTTATGAAGTTGCAGTGACGATGCTACCTGCGCAAGCCCCAGCGGAACTTCACTTTCTCCAAGTAGGTCAAGTACCGCAAAGGCCCGATCCAGTGCCTGAACTTTGTAGGTGCCCTGAGGGGCTGAGTCTCGCATTATGATCCTCTATTCCGTCAATAAGTACACGATCAGTCTCTCAGGATATGGGATCCTACGTCAAGAAAATGGGACGGAAGTGGCCAAAAATGAGACAGTTACGTCTGTAACGTCGCTGGAATCAACAAGGCCTCATGCCACCGTCGCAGATTCATGCGGGGACTTCGTCACCTTCTCCCGGAGCCAGAAAGAGATTCTCTTCCAGCCCATGCTGGCGGGTGTAGAGATCGTAGTAGCGGCCGCCCAGCGCAAACAATTCTGCGTGGGTCCCCCGCTCGACGATTCTGCCCTGCTCGACGACCAGGATCTGATCGGCGCGCCGGATGGTGGATAGACGATGAGCGATGACGAAGGTTGTGCGGCCTTCCATCAGCTTCGCCAGTCCAGCCTGGATCATCGCTTCCGATTCCGAATCAAGCGAGCTTGTGGCCTCGTCAAGGATCAGGATCCTTGGCTCTGCCAGTAGCGCCCGGGCAATGGAGAGCCGTTGACGCTGGCCGCCAGAGAGCTTCACCCCCCGCTCGCCGACGATAGTGTCATAGCCTTCGGGGAATCGCTCAGCAAATTCGTCTACGCGCGCCGTACGACAGGCGAAAAGAAACTGCTCTTCCGTGGCATCAGGCCGAGAGAACAGGATGTTCTCGCGAATCGATCCATCGAACAAAAATGAGTCCTGCAGCACAACGCCCAGTTGCGATCGATAGGTGTTCAGATCCACACTTGCCAGGTCGATCCCGTCCACAAGCACTTGCCCGCTTGTCGGGTTATGGAATGCGCAAACCAAGCTGATAACCGTTGACTTGCCTGAACCCGACGAACCCACAAGAGCCGTAACCGTTCCGTGCTCCGCCACAAAGCTGATACCGTGCAGCACGGGCTTGTCGGTCTCGTAAGCAAACTCCACATTTTCGAAGCGCACATTGCCTTCGATGGACGGCATGTTGAGTTTGCGCTTTGGATCCTGGTTCTCTTCCAGCTCCGACATGATCTCGCGGGTTCGATCGAGCCCCGCGAATGCCTCGGTCAGCTGTGTGCCAATGTTCACGATCTGGAAGATCGGCATCACCATGATGGCCAGAAACATGTTGTAGCTGAAGTAGTCGCCAACCGTCCACGAGTGGTTTAAGACCGCGTGCCCTCCCAGCCACATCACCAGCGCGGAAACCAATCCCAGAACCGTAGTGGAGGCCGATCCGAGCACGCTCGTCAGGGTGAGCGATTTCATTACGTTGCTCAACAGTCTTTCTACACCCACGCCAAACACGCTGGCCTCGCGCTCTTCGGCGTGGTAGCCCTTGATCACGCGCACTCCGCCAAGCGATTCAGTCAGCCGGCCCGTAACCTCTGAATTGATCTTGGCCCGTTCGCGGAAAATAGGACGGATCTTCTTGAACGCATATTGAAGAACGAAGACAAACAGACCCACGACAGAGAACACCGTCATCGTAACCAGGACACTGCGATGCAGAAGGAAAACGAAGGCCAGGACCGCGGTCAGAAGGCCTCCAACAAATTCCACCAGCCCGGTTCCAACCAGGTTTCGCACGCCTTCAACATCAGACATGATGCGTGCCACCAGTGTGCCTGTTCGATTCTCGTCGTAATACGCTACGGACAAAAGTCCCACATGCTTCTGCACCTGGCGCCGCATTTCGGCAATTAACCGCTGACCGGCTTTGGAGAGCAACTGTGTCAGCGAGAAAGAAGTGATCGCCTGAACGATCATGGCTGAAGACACGAGAGCAATAATTTTCGGTAACAGCTCGGGATGGGGATTCGTCGTCGAAAGCACCTTGTCCAGCAAGGTCTTCGATGTGTAGGGGAGCACTAATCCCGCAACCCGGTTCACCGCCATTAACGCCATGCCTGCAGCCAACAAGCCTTTGCGAGGTGCAATTAACGCCTTGACCTCAGGCCACAGCTTTTTAAGGTCTGGCTTGCGCTTGGGCAACTCTGCGCCGCGGCCTCGCGAGCTGCCGCCGCGAGGAGATCTCTCGGCGCTCATTCCCATTCCGTGGCCGCGCATGGTTCCCATAAGTTAAAGCTGCCTCGCTCGCCTCGCCGCGATGAACGACCGTACACAGAGGATGACGTAAATCAGCAATAGGCCGGTCATGGTCAGCTTAGAAGCCAGTGCGATCATGTCGGGCTGGATGCCGGCGTTCTTCGCGTGCAGGTAGCCGCGAATAGACTCAATGCCCACCGCGATAAACCCGAGCAGTCCGAGCGTGACGTTGACGTGCATGAAGAGCTTGCGTCGGCCCTCGTCTGGACTCATCGCGAGCAGGCCAAACATGCCCAGCGCTGCCCCGAACCAGGTCGGGATGAGCGCGGTGGCATGCTGCGCGCCTGTACCGAAGTATCCCGCCAGACCAAGCGCAATCAGCAGAATCGCAAATACGACCGTTACCTTTGCCAAGCCGAGCCGCTCCTTGAGGCTTATGAAAGAATAGCAGTCTGAAGGATGCGCCAGCCGATCACTCCGATTCGGAGAAGTGGTTATGTCTAGCGCTGAATCCGCGCAGAGCCGCCCTTTGCAAAGGCCCGGACCTGGTCGATTGTCGCCATCGTGGTGTCGCCAGGGAAGGTGGTCAGCAGTGCGCCATGTGCCCATCCCAGCTTGAGAGCACTTTCCGGGGCCTCGCCGCTGAGCAGTCCATAGATAAAGCCGGCCGCGAAGCCATCTCCCCCACCGACACGATCCAGCACCTCGAGTTCAGCTGTGGGAGCAGTGTAAGTTTTGCCGTCTATCCAGGCAACAGCGCTCCAGCTATGCCGGCTCGTGGAGTGCACCTCGCGCAGCGTGGTGGCCACGATTTTCACCCTTGGCAGCTTCTTCGCGACCCCATCCATCATGGCGAAAAAGACACTTGGATCCAGCTTTGACTTGGCTGCGACCTCCGGTCCAGGGATACCGAGGCCCTTCTGGAGATCTTCTTCGTTGCCCACCAGCACGTCGACATTCTCGACGATTTCATTGATCGTCTCCACCGCGTGAGTATCGCCGCCGTGGATTTTCCAGAGTTTCTCGCGGAAGTTCAGATCAAACGAGGTCACGGCGCCGGCGGCCTTGGCCTCGCGCATCATCTCAGCGGCCAACTGGGCGGTCGTCGCAGAGAGGGCTGCGAAGATTCCACCGCAGTGAACCCAGCGCACGCCGCCGCCGAAGATTTCCCTCCAATTGAAGTCGCCGGGCTTCAACTGCGCTGCGGCTTCATTCGACCGATTGTAGAAAACGACTGGACCACGCACGCCGAATCCACGATCGCTGTACACGGTCGCCATATTGGGGCCGGTTACGCCATCGTGCTTGAAGTGCTTGTAGATGGGCTTCACGCCCATCGCGAGCACACGTTCTGCGATCAGGTCGCCGATCGGATAGTCCGACATCGCTGAGACAAGTGCGGTTTTAAGTCCGAAGCAATTGGAGAGATTCGCAGCAACATTGAATTCGCCGCCGCTCACATGTATCTGGCACTCCGTGGCTTTGCGGAAAGGAATAATGCCGGGATCGAGCCGGTGAATCAATGCACCGAGCGAGAGAAAATCAACATCTCCGTCTTTGCGAATCTTTAGACCGTCAGTCACGCTGTTCAGATCCTTTCGTTGTTCTCTAAAGCCAAAATGCAACGGTTGGGTGCCTCATTCATAGTAGCGAGGAATGAAGAAGAGGCTCACCCGCCCAGCGATTGTTTGACATCTCCGACGACCTGGTCCGGCGTCCATCCATTGCCGGGGTAGAACTTCACGACTTTTCCGTCACGACCGACAAGCGTAGTTGAAAGCGTATGGGTGATCGTCTTGTCGGCTTCGGTTGTGATTCCGACGTCGAAGAACTTCGCCATATCTTTCAAAGCCGCATCATTGGGCACCGCAAAGTCCCAGTCCGCAAATGCCGCCTTCGCATCGCTTCCGATGTACTCTTCGCCGTAGGCCTTCAGCCGCTCTGGTGTGTCGTGCTCGGGGTCGAAGCTTACGCAGAGCAGGTGAGTTTTGCCTTTCAGCCTGGGATCGGCCGATAGCTGCCGTTCGATGTTCGCAAAGTTGCGCGTCACGAGTGGGCAGAAGTTTGGCAGCGGGCAGCGCGTATAAATAAACGTGACCAACAGGCCTTTTCCGCGAAATTGATTGAGATGAATGACCCTGCCATCCTGATTGCGGAGTTTGAAATCGGGCACCTGGTCGCCGGGCGAGGGAACGTGATAGATCGTCGCAGGTTTGTAGTCCGGCTTCCCCTGGGCAACGACAACGATGTGATCAAGGAACACACTTGCGTCGGAACCTTGTGAGACGAAGACGTCAGCGGTTAAGACGTCTCCCGGGTGCAGCTCATTGAGGATGTTGGCATCCTTGAGCTTATAGGGCATGGTCATCGCTTCCATGAAGCCGGCGATCGCTTCATGATTGAGCGTGACCTCACCGGTTGCGGGATTTGTCGCGACTACCTTGCCGCGAAGCTTGAAAACCTTGTACGAAGCATCCGCAGCGGATGAGGCTCCTCCCTGCTGCTGGCGGCAGCCTGCGGCCGCCGCCAATGCCATCAACGCGAGAAGCAGAAATCTCCGGTTCACCCCTCAGTTTACAACCTGCCCGCTGCGAAGATCTCTGACTTTGCGAGGTTTAGATCCTCCCTGTTTCCCACAGAGAACGCGCCTGTCGGACGGCGTATAACGCAGGTATGAGCATTCAACCGGGGGCCAGCATCGACGCATGGTTGCGCGAGGGCGGCTTTGTGGTTGCTTCCAGCGACAGAGCCGCGCGAGCCATACAGGCGGACTTCCATCGTCGACGGCGCGCGGAGGGACTCCTGGCATGGCCTGCGCCCAATGTAGTTGACTGGAAGACCTTCGCGAGGACCGCATGGGAAGAGCGCAATCTGGATGGCCGCTTGCTGCTCAACAATGCTCAAGAGCTGGCAATCTGGTCAGAGATCGTTCGCAGCGAGCACCATCTGCCGACGGCACTTCCAGCTGCCGTGCGGCGTTTGTCCGCGATGGCCACGGAAGCACACGATCTCATCTGTTCGTACGCACCCCAGCTGCTGCGTAACGATGCACGCACTGGCTGGGATCAGGATGCCGGTGCCTTCAGTGACTGGCTTTCGAACTTCAACAAGCTATGCCACCGCAATAACTACATCAGCCTGAGCCGCGTTGCTCTCGAACTCATCTCGATTCTCCGCAACGACTCCTCATCGCGGCCTGCTTTGCGCCTTGCCGGCTTTGATCGCATTCTCCCCGTGCAGCGAGAGCTGTTTGATGCGTGGGGCGAGTGGAGTGCCTTCGAGACGGGAACCGTTGAAGCGCAAAAACAGTTTCATTCAGTCCGCGATGTTCAAACTGAGTTGGACGCTTGCGCCTACTGGTGCCATCGTCAGGTCGAAGCTAATCCGAGTGCTCGCCTTCTAGTCATCACGCAGGGTCAGGCGCAAGGTCGCGGGGAGATCGAAAGAGCATTTCTACGCTTCACAACACCGGGCGGTACTCCCGCGTTCGAGCTTTCGCTCGGAGTTCCACTTACACAGGTTCCTCTCACGCGCTCCGCTCTGTTGCTTCTGAGATGGCTCCACGCTCCTCTGAGCGAGATGGAATTGGACTGGCTGTTCGCGTGTGCTTCGACGGCTTCGCCGGATGAGGCGGCAGCGCTGCAACTCTCCATGCGGACGTTGCGCAGACGCGATCTGCAGCGTCCGCAATGGGCTTTAGAGAGCTTTCTGAATCAGGCGTCCATAGCGTCGACTCTGCCGCGGGAGTGGGTTCGGCGCATCCTCTCTGCTCGGCGCAGCCTGGGCCAAGAACCTCACACTCAGAGCCCGATCGAGTGGGCAGACAAAGCCCCGCGTCTGCTTGAAAAAACGGGCTGGCGCGGTTCCGCACCACAGACCAGTGTAGATTTCCAGGTGCAACGGCGATGGTCGCATGCACTCGATATGGCGGGCTCGCTCGGCTTCGATGGGCGCCGCATATCGTGGAGCGAATTTTTAACCGAACTGGGCCATGGAGCGGAAGAAACCCTCTTTGCCCCGCAGTCGGTTGACGCCCCTATCTTGATTGCCGGGCCGGCGGAGTCCGCTGGACTCACAGCGGATGCCATCTGGATACTGGGCGCCGATGAGGACTCATGGCCTGCTGTGGCGTCCACACACCCGTTTCTTCCGCTCCAGGTACAGCGCGAATTCGGAATGCCTCATTCGTCGCATCTTCAGGACTGGGAGTTCTCGGCAACCATTGCGAAACGGCTGCTCTCCTCGGCGCCAGTTGTGCATATCAGCTTCGCTTCGATGAAGGGGGATGTAGAGTCTCGACCTTCGAAGTTGATCACGCAGATCGCAGGTCCGGCGCAGACGATCAGCGGTGATCTTCTCCCGCCTCCTCGCGAAGTTCCGATGACGAGCACCTTCGACGACACCACCTCTAAACTTTTCTCAGAGGGACACCTGCAGGGTGGCTCGGCCATTCTCTCGTTTCAGTCGCAATGTCCCTTCAAAGGATTCGCAATCGCGCGGCTCGGAGCACAGGGCTGGGACGCTGCGGAGAGCGGCTTGAGTGCCAGGCAGCGCGGGCAGATCTTGCATAGCGTCTTGCATTCGATCTGGTCAGGACATAGACCCGGGATCAAAACGCACCGTGACCTTCTATTGATAGAGGATAAAAATCTGCCGGCCTTTGTCCGGAAGCACGTCAAAGTCGTAATGCAATCCGACGTTCCCTCTCACGTCCGCGAACAGATGCCCTCGATGTATCTGGAACTCGAGGAGGCGCGGCTCGTCCGGCTCATCAGTGAATGGCTGCTTTTTGAAAAGGAGCGCATTCCTTTTGCTGTTGAAGCCACGGAGGTGCAGAGTGCCATCACTGTGGCCGGCCTGAATATAAATATCCGACTGGACCGTGTCGACCGGCTCCACGATGGCACGCAACTCGTGATCGATTACAAGACCGGAATCGTCGACCCGAAGGCCTGGGATCTTCCGCGACCGGACGACGTGCAATTGCCTCTTTACAAACTGTTCGGGCTGCCGCCGCTTCAGCCCTCTCTCTTTGAAAGCTACGGGGGACCCGCAAGTGGCGGCTTAGTGTTTGCGCGGGTTCGGACTGGGGACACCTGCTTCGCCGGCCGTGTCGCTGACGCGCGCGGAACAATCAATCCGGATCTGAGTGGGAACAGCTCACTGGTAAAGCGGAAACTCACCGCCGCAGAGGAGTCGGGTTGGAAGGAGTACATCGAGAGTCTGGCAGATGACTTCATTCGAGGTCGCGCGGAAGTCGACCCTCGAGACTACCCGCTAACTTGCGAGAGGTGCGGCCTACAGCCCGTGTGTCGCATACAGGAAACCGAAAATCGAGTGCACTTTGAACAGGATGACCTGGAGCTATTTGATGCCTTCGACGAATAGCCATCCGCCCGATCAGAACCAGCGATCCATTGCTCTCGATCCTCATCGGTCGGTATTGGTACAGGCGCCCGCGGGATCGGGAAAGACCGATTTGCTGACTCGACGATTCCTGAGGCTGCTCGCCGAGGTTGAAGATCCAAAACACGTCGTCGCTATCACATTCACCAAGGCTGCAGCGGCGGAAATGCGGCATCGCATTCTGGACGAGTTGGAGAAGGCGAACAGGCGAGCCC